>Ga0194133_10003591_pt1 | contig 21840 bp, 20 predicted proteins | sample TA2KigOf40mmetaG_FD_155448 | JGI IMG/M metagenome (GOLD analysis project Ga0194133, IMG submission 155448) | Freshwater microbial communities from Lake Tanganyika, Tanzania - TA2015055 Kigoma Offshore 40m | ecosystem: Environmental > Aquatic > Freshwater > Lake | place: Tanzania: Lake...
TCAAAACAAGTTCTTCCCATAGAGCCGTCGTAGACTACGACGTTGATAGGACGGGTGTGGAAGCGTGGTAACACGTTAAGCTTACCGTTACTAATAGCTCAATTGGCTTGATTTATGCACTGAAAAATTTTTTTGATACAAATTGCTAAGAATAAAAAAATTTATAATGTGGGTTTTGGACATTAATTATGAAAAATAATAGAGTTGATTACAAAAAAATTTCATTAAAAGCTATTGATCTATTAAGAAAAAAGAAAGAAACGACTGCAAATAATAAAAAAGCTAATCCTATAATATTGGGTGATGGGGCTATCTTTGATTCAATAGGTGTTGTAAGTTTTTTTATGGAGATCGAAAGATCAGTTAAAAAAATTACAAAAAGAAATTTTGTAATAAGAATTAACGCCATACACGAGGTTAATAAAGGCAAAAATAAACTCACACTTAATGATTTTTGCAAAGCCCTTTTTGTTATAGAAAATAAAAAAAAAATTTAATTTTAAGTGAAAAAAACAATAGTAATTTCGGGTTCTAGTTCTGGACTTGGTTTTGATTTGGCAAAATATTTTTACAAAGAAGGTTTTGCTATAGAAGGGTGTGGGAGAAGTAAAAAAAAATTTACTTTTCAAAACTACACATCTTTAGATCTTAGAAGCATACAGGATTTAAGAAGTTGGATTGATATAATAAAAAAAAAAAATATATTTTGCTTTATAAATAATGCCTCAGTTATACCTGTTAGGTATCCAGCTCTTTTAAATGATCAACACTTCTTAAGTGAAATGTTTGATGTAAATATTAAGAGTCAAATCTTTTTAATAAGTGAATTAAGTAAAATAATGATTAAAAATAAAAACCAAGGTAGAATTATTAACGTTTCTTCAATGTCTTCAGCTCTCAATGAAAAAGGCACGGCTTTGTATTCTTCTAGCAAAGTTGCCATTGAAAAATATTTGAGTGTTTTATCTAGAGAATTATCGAAAACAAAAATAACTTGTAATACTATAGGTGTTACCTTTTATAACTCTAAATCATTCAGAGCGCTCGGTAGAAGTATAATAGTTAAGGCACAGCAACATACAAACATTAAAAGAGTCTTAAATTTAAAAGAAATTACTAATGTGATTGAATTTTTTATAAAACCTGTCTCTTCGGTTATTACAGGACAAAAAATATATTTAGGAATGTCAGTTTAAAAAATGTATCCTGATTATAAAAAAGAGATCGTATCAAATATCAGGGGTTATTATTTTACTCAGATTATAGCATCGTTATATAAAAGCAATTTATTTTTTGAGTTATTAAAAAATAAAAAAATAAAAAAAAAAAAAAAAAAAAATCAAATCTGAATTTAGTTCAAAAAAAATAGAGGCAATTTTTGATTATTTAATAAATATAAATTATTTATTTTATAAAAACGGTTATTATTTTCTTACAGAGTTAGGAGGGGATATTTTTTTAAGATATTTTACTTTCTTAGTGCCTCATTCTTATAATAATTATTTTTTTTTTTTAAAAGATTTTTTAAGAGATAAAAAAAATTTATCTGTCAATAGAGATGAAAATATTATTGGTAGCGGACTAACTCATAAAAGATATTTTTTAAATGCTTTAAGCTATATAAAAAATAATTTAGCTCCTTCAACAAAAATTAATGTAATAGATATAGGTGTAGGAAATGGGGATTTTTTAAAACTAGCAAGCTCTTTTTTAGACATTAAAACTATTTTTGGAATTGACTACTCTCAGATATCTGTCGATTTAACTAAGGTTAATTTAAAGGAAATTAAAGCAACTAAAAAGATTATCCGATGTGATGCTAGAAACATTGATTTGTGGTCAAAAAAAGCAAAATTACTAATTTCTGAAAAAGAAGAAGTTTATATTTTTATGTGGTTTTTAATCCATGAAATATCAGGCCACTCTTCTAAAAAAATAACTAATTTTTTAAAAGTAATAAAAAAGAATTTTCCAAATTCTAAAATTATTATTTGTGAATTAATGAAAATTGAAAATGATATTTTATCTAGTCAATCTAAAGTATCGCTTATGCCAGAATATTACTTATTTCATGAATTTTCAGAACAGGGAATTATGAGTGAAATACATTACAAAAAAATATTCAAAAAATCAGGTTATTCATTAAATAAAAAAATTGAATTTGATAGAATAACCAAAGATAATAAAAAATATTTTTCTAGTTGTAATATTTTTTTTTTAGAAAGTTAACTTATGTCTATAAAAATTCTTGCAACTGAAGCGGCTATACCAAGTTTACGAATTGATAACAAATTTATTGGATTTAAGACTAAAACAGATTTTAAATGGATTGAAAAAAGAACCGGAATAAAAAATAGATTTTATATAAATAAAAAAAAAAACGAAAATGGATCGAAATTAGCTTTAAAAGCCTCTTTAAAAGCTATAAATAAATCTGGAATAAATAAAAACGAAATTAATTTTGTAATTTGTTGTAATTTTGTAGGAGATTATATTTTTCCCTGCATGGCTGCAAAGTTAGTAAAACTTCTTAAGTTACGTAAATCAGGAGCGTTTGATATATCTGCTAATTGTACGAGTTTTCAAATCGGACTTTCGTTAGCTTCAGATATGTTCAAAACAAACAAACATTTAGAAAATATATTATTAGTTGGATGCGCTGTTCAATCTCCATTTTTAAATTGGAATAATGTTGAAAATTGCATGTATTTTGGAGATGGAGCTGGAGCTGCAGTAATAGCAAGAGGTAAGAATAATTCTGGAGTTATATCAACTGATATCTTTTGCGACCCGACTTCTTATGAGGATGTCAAGCTCGAGGGTGGAGGCTCTCAGCTTCCATCAAAATATTATAATATAAGAAATAAAGATAAATATTTATATAAAATGAGTGGTATCGAAACATGGAAGCAGGTTATAACAAACCAACCAAAAAATATTTTTGCAGCTCTAAAAAAAATAAAAAGAAAAATTCAAGATATAGATGTATTTATTTTTCATCAGGCAAACAAAATATTAATAGATTATTTGGTTAAAAAACTTCAGATACCGGAGTATAAAGTTGTTTACACGGTACATAAATATGGAAATACCGCTGATGCCTCTTTAATAATTACTTTGAATGAAGCTTTGAAGAATAATAAAATAAAGAAAAACGATCTAGTTCTTATCAGCGGTGTTGGCGCTGGATTTATTTATGGAACGTCTATAGTTAAGTGGGATTAATTCTTGGTAAAGTTAGATAAAATATATATCAAAAAAATAAAGATAACAGATCGTCTTATAAAGAAATTTATTGAAATTACAGGAGATAAAAATCCTATACATTATAAGGTTGATTCTGCAAAAGAGGCTGGATTTTCAAAGCCTATAGCTCATGGGATGTTAACATCTTCGTTTATGTCAAATGTCATCGGAAATCAGGTGCCTGGTTTTGGATCAACCTGGTTAGATACTTCAATAACTTTTTTTAATCCTGCCTTTGCCAATGATGTATTAGAGTTTAGAACAAAAGTCTCAAAATACTCAGCCTCTAGCAATTTAGTTTATTTGAAGACAGAAGTTTTAAATCAAAATAATATCAAAATACTTGAATGTTTTTCAACTGTTAAAACAAAGAAAAGATTCAGCAAAGTCATCAAAACAAATAATATCGATCAAAATAAGACAAAAGATAAATCTCTTTTAATAGTAGGTTATTCTCCTGAAATATTAAAAATTTTAATAAAAAAAAATATTAAAATTTATAAAAAAATAATTATTACTTATAACAACAAAAAACCTACTATACCCAATATTAAAAATAAAATTATACTCTTAAAATTAAATTTAAAAAATAATTTTGATAGAAAATTAAAAAAAATTATTTATCGCAACAATATTAAAATAAAAGCATTAATATTTTTAGCCTCAGGAAAGATTAGCTTTAATTCATCACTGGAAACTTCTGAGGATCAAATTCTAGAACAAATTAAAGTACAGGCAATAGGTTTTTTTAAAATTATAAGATCTTTGAAAGAAAACTTAATTATTAATAAAACTTCAATAGTAGTCATTGGATCAGAGGTATTAACTAATAAACCACCTAAAAAAATGTTAGCCTATGTGACTGGAAAGTATGCTCTAAATGCTGTTGCGAAAGTTATGGCAAATGAATTAGGAGCGTACGAAATAAGAGTAAATGTAATATCGCCAGGAATTATAGAAAATTCAAATTTATATTTTCCTGAATTCGCAAAAGAAAATTTTAGAGTTGAATCGGCATTAGGAAGATTAATAAATCCATCGGATATTTGCGATATGATAAATTTCTTGATTTCAAATAAATCCAAAAATATTACAGGACAAAATTTTAAAATAAATGCTGGATACACATTTAGTTAAAAATAAAATTAGAAAATATAAAAACTTATATATTATTTCCAGATTAATATGTAAGAAAAATCCTCTTCAGGAAAAAAGAATAATTAAAATATTTTTAGGCCAAAATAATCAATATTTTTTGGACAGTGAAAAAATTTGTAAAGAAATTATTTCTCTTAAAAATAAATTAGGGTTAAAACTGTTAGATGTCGCTAATTTTTACAATAATTTTTGTTTTGAAACTATTAAAGAACAAATTTTTTTAAAAAAGAAAAAAACATATAAGGCTATATATGAAAAAAATAATAATTTAGAGCTGTATAGCTCTGAAAAAAAAATGATCAAGTATTTGATAGCATTAATGTTAACACAGGTTTTTTGGAAAAGTCATGTTAAGATTATTAACTGGTACAAGAATAATGTGAAAAATTATCGTATAAGAAATTTTTTAGAAATTGGAGCAGGCCATAGTCTTTTAGCAAAAATTCTTCTTTCTAAAGATGTGGTCAAGGAGGCTGACATCTGTGATATAAGTAGATTGTCAATTAAATTTTCCAAATTTATTTTAAGAAAAGAAATTTTAAAAAAAAATATTAATTTTATAAAAAAAGATTTTTTTTCTCTTCAAATGAAAAAGAAATATGATTTTATAATTATGGGTGAGGTAATAGAGCATGTAATTAATCCAAATAAATTTTTAAGAAAAGTAAAATTACTATTAAGAAAAACTGGAAAAGTTTTTATTTCAACATGTGCAAATTGTGGCCAAAAAGATCATTTATACCATTTTAAAAAAATTAGTGAAATAAGAAGTTTGTTAAAGAAAAATAGTTTTAGAATCGAAAGCGAATTAGTTTCACCATCCGAGGATATTTGCGAAAAATTTTGGCAGAAAGAAATGATAGCTATTAATTATTGTGCAATTTTAAGTTAATGAAATGCAGAATATTCTTTACCTAAGAAATTATACTGTTGAACCTATTGTTTCAGATTTAGAAAATTTACTTCGAAAAAAAAGATTATTTTATAATTTTGAATTAAGTAATTATGATAATTATTTATCATTAATTTTAAAAAAAGATTTTCCCAAAAAAAAATATAGTTTTATATTTGCATCTGTTAGTTTTGATGTTTTTTTTAAAAAAAATTTTTTAAAAAAAAAAATAGATAAAAATTTATGCTCTGCAATTTTGCAAGAGTTAAATATTTTAGTTAGTAGTATTAAGGAAAAAAAAATCAAATTATTACTTATTCTTTTACCAACAATAGGTATTTACAGTCATAAATTTAATAAATTTTTGGAAAGAAAAAAAAAAGAAATAAAAGAAAAATATAAAAACATTGATGTACTAGATTTAGATGAGCTCTATAATAATAATAAAAAAAATTTTTATGCAAAAAAACATTGGAATAGTTCTTTATTTCCATTTGAGTCTAAGGTTTCAAAAATTATATCAAAGAAATTATCAAATTATTTGCTTCATCAAAACGGAAAGAATCATAAACTTATAATCGTTGATGGTGACAATACTCTTTGGGGCGGTGTTATTGGTGAGGACGGAATTAATAATATTAATTTAGGTAAAAATAAAATTGGGGTTTTTTATAAAAAATTTCAATTAAATTTGTTGTTTTTAAAGAAGAAAGGAATTGTTCTTGCTCTTTGTAGTAAGAATAATCTAGATGAAATTAAAAAATTATTTCATATACGATCTAAGGACATGCATTTAAAGCTTTCCGATTTCGCAGTAATAAAAGCTAATTGGAATAGTAAAGCCAAAAATATTATGCAAATTCTTAATGAATTAAATCTATCCCCGGATAATTCTTTATTTATTGATGATAACTCTCATGAGATAGATTTAGTTAAGAGTCAAATACCTAAAATGGATTGTTTCCAGATAAAACCGAATGAAGAAAAGATATCAATTATAGATAATGTAGTTAATTTTTTTTATACTAAATCAACTAATGAAGATAAAAATAGAACTAAATTTTATAATCAAGAAATTAAAAGAAATATTTTTAAGAGTAAATTCTTAAATATAGATAGATATATTAAAGATTTAAATATAAATTTAATAATAAGAGTAAATTCTAAAAAAAATATTGATCGTTTGTCTCAATTAACACAAAGAACAAATCAATTTAATACAACGGCAATTAGAATGACAAGCTCAGATTTAAAAAATTATTTAGATAATAAAACTAATTATGTTTTTGAATTATCTGCGAATGATAAATTTGGTGATTATGGAATTATAGGAGTCGCTTTTATAAAAACATATAATAATCAAAAAGCTATTATAGAAAATTTCTTATTTAGTTGTCGAGCAATAGGAAGAGAAATGGAAGATTATTTTATTATTACTATAATTAAATTTTTAGAAAGTAAGAAAATTAATAAATTTTATATTAATTTTATTTTTAATAAAAAAAATTTAGTTGCAAAAGAATATTTTAATAACAAGAATATTTTAATTAACAATAATTCAAAAAAACAAACCATAAAAATTTGTAAAAATAATTTTATCAGTACATCAAAATTGCTAATGAAAGTAAACTATGAAATATAATGAGTTGGATCTAAAAAAAATTTTTGTAAAAATATTTAAAGTTAATATTAAATTAGTTAATAAAAATTTTTCAATTAACAAAATAGATAAATGGGACTCTTTAAATCATCTAAGATTAATATTAGAAATAGAGAATTTTTTTGATATATCTTTTGATGAAAAAATTGTTGCAAAACTATTAAGTTATAAATTGGTTAAGTTGGAATTAGAAAAATTAAAAATAAGATTTATTTAATTCTTTTTGAACATTAAAAAATCATCATTAATTGAGTTATTTTTTAGCTCCTTAAAGCCAAGCTCCGCATTAATTTTTTTAAAAAAAATATTCTTTTTATGGATATAGCCTATCCATGGTAAATTTTTTGAATTGTGCAGCATAAATTTGTAGGCACTCAACACATTTAATAAATTTACTTTTTTATTAAGAATTAGAAAACCAGCAGTATAAAATCTTTTTGATTTATAGATGACTTTTTTTTTCCAAAAATAAAAAAGAATTGATTTTTTTTTATTTGTGTAAAAGTATTTTTGTATCTTGTTATTAAACCACCAATTTGAGTGTTCTATATAACAAATTTTTTTTGAATTTCGACTGAATACTCTATTTTTTTTTAGATTTCTTGCATTGTAAAATTTAAATATCTTTTTATCATCTGCTTTATAAATATTTTTTTTAAAAATTATTTCTTTTTTATTATATTTATAATTTATGCACTCAATTTTTTTATAAATTCTATCAATACCATTTTTATCAAAATTAATATTTAGTTTATCAAATATCCTCTTTATTCTTTTGTAAAAATTTAAAATTAAACACAAAATATTAATAATTTTTAAATGTACTTTATCATCAAATTTAAAATGAAAAATTAATCCTAAATCATCTAAATAATTTTTAGATATTGATTGACTTTTATTTAAAAAAAATAAAATAGAGGGAATTCTTAAATAACTCAATTTGTATATTATTGAACTACAAGCACCAATAAATAAGTCTGTTTTAGATAAAATTTTATCAATATTTTTTTTATTTTTTAAAAATTTAATATTTGAAAATTTAAATAATTTGTCATTAGTAATTTTATTATTTTCACTTAAATATCCAATTAAAATATTTATTTTAATATTTTTAAAAAAAAAATTATTTTTTAATTCTTTAATGAATTTTTTAAGAAAATTTTCAATTTTATGATTTATACTACCTCCACCAAAATAAATCAGAATATTTTTATTTTTATTATTTTTATTATTTTTACTAGTAAATTTACTATCTATAATATTGAACTCTGGACCAAGTAACTTAATACATTCTGAATTTAAAATTTTGTCATATCTATGATATGTATTTTTTCCATACCATCCTTGATCTATTAAAAAATGACATTTATGTTTTCTGTTAGCAAGGTCGTCTAAAACAATAATTTTTATTTTTTTATTAAAGAAATAGTTTTCCCATTTATAATTAATTCTATAATCATCTACTATGATTTTTACTATATTTCTTTTTCGTATTATTTTTTTTATCTTCGTAATTTCAGTTTTTATTTTAAACTCTTGATTATTTTTATAAATATATATTTTTTTATATGAATTAAATTTTTCAATTTGTTTTTCATATTTATCTAAAATAAAAATAATTTCATATTTTTTTGAGAATTTTTCTGCTAATAAAGTTGTTCGTTTTAGATGACCTAAGCCAATATCTTTGCTAGCATTTGTTCTGATTAAAATTGCTTTTTTTTTTGACATAATTATTTAATACTTTATATTTTTCAAATTGAAAAAGTGAAAGTTTATCCCTACTTCGTCTGTGAAATTTCAGCAAACCACAATGGCTCAATTGTAAACGCAAAAAAACTCATTCAAATTGCCAAAAGAAATGGAGCCGATGCTGTAAAACTGCAAACTTATACCCCCAATACTATGACTCTTAAAAGTAATAAAAAAGATTTTCTAATTAAAGAAGGATTGTGGAAAGGTAAGAATTTATGGGATTTATATAAAAAAGCTCAAACCCCATTTGAGTGGCATAAAGAATTATTTAATTATGCAAAAAAATTAAAAATAACTTGTTTTAGCACACCATTTGATGAAACGGCTGTAGATTTATTAGAAAGCCTCAACTGTCCCTTTTATAAAGTTTCCTCATTTGAAATGACCGACATTCCTTTAATAAAGAAAATAGCTAAAACAAAAAAATTAATGATAATTTCTACGGGAATGGCAAATTTAAAAGAAATAGATATTACTTATAATATTGCTAAAAAAAATGGAGCAAAAGAAATAATTCTTTTATATTGCGTTAGTAATTATCCCTCAAAAATCTCTGATTTTAATTTTAAAAATATTGGAATTTTAAAAGAAAAGTATAATTGTAGAGTTGGCTTTTCAGATCATTCAAAAGATAATAAAGTTGTTGCCGCAGCTGTTGCGGCAGGAGCTGAAGTTATTGAAAAACATATAGCACTAGATGGACAAAAAAAAGGACCAGATATTGCTTTTTCACTAAAGGGTAGACAAGTAAAAGAATACATTAATGTAATTAGAAAAACTTCAAAGTTACTTGGAAAAAATTATTTCTTTAGAACAAAATCAGAGTTCAAAAATAAGATTTTTAGAAGATCCATTTATGCAACAAAAAATATCGAAAAAGGGGATAAGTTTACTAAAGATAACATAAAAGTTATTAGACCCGGTTATGGTCTAGAGCCAATATATTATGAAAAGTTAATTAACAAAAAATCGCCAATTTCTATACTTAAAGAAACACCATTAAAAAAAAATATCTTATCAAAGCTTAAAATTAAATAATGAGAATTATTCCTTATGGGAGGCAGTTTGTTGATAGCACGGATATTAAGGAAGTTTCAAAAGCTTTAAAGCAGGATTTAATTACAACTGGAGGTTATATTAAAAAATTCGAAAATAAAATATCAAAATTTTTAAAAGTTAAATACGCTTTATCTTGTTGTAATGGAACCGCGGCACTTCATTTAGCTTTCATGGCGATAAATCTAAAAAAAGATGATGTAGTCATAATGCCTGCAATAAATTTTATAGCCTCATATAGCATGGCTAAACTTATGAATGCTAAGATATATATTGCAGATGTTGACTCACTAACAGGTCAAATGACTCCAAAAACGTTAATAGATTGCATAAATAAAAACAAAATTAAAAAAATTAAAGCTGTTGTAACTATGTATTTAGGTGGTTATCCACAAAATGTTATTGAATTTTATAAAATTAAAAAAAAATACAAATTTTTTATAATAGAAGATGCTTGTCATGCATTGGGTGCAAAATATTTTTTCAATAATGCTTATATACCTATTGGTTCTTGTAAGCATTCTGACATTGCAACTTTTTCATTGCATCCAGTAAAAACAATAACATCTGGTGAAGGAGGTGTAATAACAAATAATAAATTAATCTACGAGCAGATAGTTTTGTTGAGATCTCACGGAATAAAAAAAAATAAAAAGTTTCATTGGAAATATAATATTTCAACACCTAGTTTCAATTATAGATTAAGTGACTTAAATTGTGCTCTAGCATTATCTCAATTAAAAAAGATTTATAAATTTATCAATTATAGAAAGAAAATTTACAATTTTTATAGAGATAATTTAAAAATAAATTGTAATTTTGTAAATTTTCCTAGTTACCATAAAGTAAAGCCTTCCTTCCATCTTTTTTTACTTTCAATCAATTTCAAAAAAATAAATGAAAAAGATGAATTATTAAAATTTTTAAAAAAAAAAAATATTTCTTGTTAATATCACTATATCCCAATTTATAGATTTAAATTATTTAGTGATAAGTTTAATTTAAATTTTTTTTTGGGATCGGAAAATTATTTAAAAAATAATATTAGCCTACCTATATTTTATAATTTAAAATTATATTTACAAAAAAAAATAATTAATAAAATTAGTTTTTTTTTATCAAAGCAATAAGTATCTATTATGTATAATAAAAAATTAAAACCAATTGCTATAATACCCGCAAGATCAGGAAGTAAAAGAATTCCTTTTAAAAATATAAAGCTTTTTTATGGCAAACCTATAATAGGGTATTCTATAGAAGCTGCAAAAAAATCTAATATTTTTAGTAAAGTTATTGTTTCAACAGATGACGGCAATATAGGTAGAATTGCCAAATCTTTTGGAGCTGAATATTTATTCAAAAGACCAAATAATCTATCAAATAATTCGTCCCCCATTAAAGAAGTGATGAAGCACGCTATTAATTGGTTGGAAAAAAAAACTTTGTCTGCAGATATCATTTGTTGTATTTACGCTACTGCCCCTATGATAAATGTGAAAGATTTATTGAAATCTTATAATATCATAAAAAAAAAAAAATGTGATTATGTACTATCAGTATGTAGAAATTCACACCCGATACAAAGATCTTTTTTTTTAGATAAAAAAAAAAAAATTCGTTTTGTAAATAAAAAGAATTTTCTTAAAAGAAGTCAAGATTTAGCTGAAACCTTCTGCGATGCAGCTCATTTTTGCTGGGGAAGAAAAGAAGCATGGAAAAATCAAATCCCCTTTAATAGAAATAGTCGGTTTTTTTTAGTGCCCTACTTAAGAGTAAAGGATATTGATACTAAAGAAGATTGGAAAGATGCTGAAAAGTTGTTTTATCTAATGAAAAAGTAATTATTGTAAAAAATATTTATATGCAAAAAAGTATATTAAATAATAAATCAATTATAATAACTGGTGGCACGGGATCTTTTGGTCAGGCATTCACTGAGGTGTTATTAAATAAATTAAATCCTAAAAAAGTTATTATTTTTAGCAGAGATGAATTTAAACAACACGAGATGGAATTAAAATTTCAAAAGTTTAAAAAAAAATTAAGATTTTTTTTAGGTGACATAAGAGATATTGATAGAACTACTTTAGCTTTTGAGGAAGTTGACATAGTTATTCATGCAGCTGCCCTCAAGCAAGTTCCAGCATCTGAATATAATCCATTTGAATTTATTAAAACAAATGTTTTGGGAACCCAAAATGTTATTGATGCAGCTCATAAAAATAAAGTTTCAAAAGTCATAACTTTAAGTACGGATAAGGCTTCATCACCAATCAACTTGTATGGAGCTACAAAATTAACTGCTGATAAAATTACAATATCTGCTAATAATTTTTCACATAAAACAAAATATTCGGTTGTAAGGTATGGAAATGTAATGGGTTCAAGGGGGTCATTAGTTCCAAAAATTTTAAGTCAACTTAAAGATAAGTTTATAACTATTACAGATGAGAGAATGACACGCTTTTCAATAACTCTTGATCAAGGAGTAAGCTTCGTAATTAACTGTCTTAATAAAATGAATGGAGGTGAAATATTCATTCCAAAAATTCCATCTTATCGCGTTGTTGATATTATAAAAGTATTAGCTCCAAATAAAAAAATTAAAATTATTGGAATTAGGCCAGGTGAAAAATTACATGAAGAATTGATATCGCAACATGAGTCTGCAAACTCAGTAGAATTTAAAAATTATTTAATAATTAATCCAAATAATAAGTACAAGACTAGAGGAAAAAAATTCAAACACTATTTGAGTTATAATAGTTTGGAAAATAGATATTTGACTCAGAATGAAATAAAAGAATGCCTAAATTATTTGAATATTAGAAACATTTAAAATACAAAAAATACATGTGCTTGGTATTAAATATGTTTACTTTGTAAAATATTTCTAAAATCAAAAAAATATATATCTTTTCAGTTATTAAAACTTGAAAAAATGACGAAGTATTGTTTAACATTTACAAACGATCCAAGTTACCGTTCTGGTAATAGTAAACTAATAATAGTTAATAAATCAGTATTAGAAGATTTGCCATTTTTAAAATCGAAGAAATTAAATAATAAATTTCATTTTAGAAATATTTCTAACTATTACGAATATATAATTAATTTGGATACTTTTACAAAAAAAAAGTTTTTTGTTTATAAAAAACAATTAACCTTGATACTAAATAAATATCACAAATTAAAAGAGAATAAAGAGTATTGGGATAAAATTATTGGTTCGTGGTTGTTTGATGCAATTTGTATTACAAAAATCAGAATAGATGAACTTTTACCTTTTAAAAATAAAAAAGTTTTTATTGTAAGTTTAAAAAAAGAAGATTTTAATTTTTTAAACAACTCTTATAATTTAATGAAATACAGTAGTAATCAGAATTATTTTAATCAATTTGTCTATTCTAGAGTCGCAGAAGTTTTACGAATAAAAAAAATTAATAAAAAATTTAAAATACGAAATAATTTTATCAAAAACAATTTCTTTTCATTTTTTTTTTATTTTTTTTATAAGCTATATATTAAGATTTTTAAACCGATAGTACTAGTAAATTGTTATATAAATTTTATTGATTGTTTAAAAATAATTCTTCGTAGTAGAGGTTTAATAATATTTCCTAATGAAAATCATTTATTTAAATCCAATTTTAATAGCAAAATTGATTTTTTTTTTAGATCTAAGATTGGGATTAAAGAAAAGGATTATTTTGATAAAGTATTTAATAAACTACTACAATATTTACTACCAACATCTTTTGTAGAAGACTTTTTTAAAATCAAAAAAAATATATTAGATTATTCGTTAAATATTAGACTCCTTGGTTCTGCGACATGTTTTATTACAGATGATAGATATAAAATTTTAACTGCAGAATTATTAAAAAAAAATAAAAAATTAATTATTTTTGATCATGGGCATGTAAATAATACACTTAAGTATCAAACAAAATACGGATTTGAGTACAAAAATATTCATGAACATATATGTTATTCAAACAAAAATGGTTTGGGTGTTTCAAATTTAAGACGTTTAAATGTAAATTATAAAAAGCAGAATTTTAGTAAAATTACACTTTTCACAACAAGGTTAGATCCTTTCCTTTGTTCTCCAAGATTCCCAATAAATTCAGGAGTAAGAGAAAAAATTTTAATGGAAAATTTTAACTTTTATCACAACCTAAAAAAAGAAATTAAAAATCAATTTTTTTTAAGACCATATTTAAGCCAGGCAGACTCAGAAAAAAAATTATGGATAAAAAAATTTGGAAGTAAAATAAATTTTTCCCTTGAAAAAAGTAGAACAATAATGCAACAATCAAAAATTATTGTCACTAGCTTTTTTTCAACAACTGTATATGAAGCACTTTTTCTCGATAAACCAACTATTATTTTTATAAATAAAAATGAATATTTTTTTAAGAAGAATTTTAAGCTTTTTATTGAAAATTTAATTGATGTAGGAATTATTTACGCTAATTCTACAGATGCCGCAAATTTTATAAATAAAAAATATTTTTCAATAGAAGATTGGTGGTTTTCAAACAAGATAAGAAAAGTTATAAAACTTTTTAGAGAGAAATATTGTATTGATAATAAAAATTTTTCTAGTAATTTTACAAAACATTTTTTAGAAATGAAATAAATTTTTTACTTTAAAAATTCTTAAAACTTCAAATTGTTAGTATGTTCTAAGTTTTCATTTAAACCTTTGCATTCTATGAACCTTTATTAAAAAAGCATATAAAAAAGCAATTTTGAAAAAAAACAAGAAACCGTTGTATGAACCAAATAGATTCCCATGTGGCCTTGGAACAACATCTGCTAAAAAACTTATAAGTAAAATAGTGAAAATTACAAAATTTCTTGAACTTTTGTTATATCGATCGAAAATTTTAGCAAGAAAAATTTTAATGTTTAAAAGTATAAAAAATATAAATATGGTTAAGCCAATTAAACCAGAAGATATTCCTATTTCTAAATAAAGATTATGTGAGTGCGAAGGGCAGGCATTTGCGTATCCAGAAGTTATTGATTCTATATTTGTTTGTTCTCTAAAGCCGGTGCATCGCCTGTAGTAAGTTTTAAACCCTGATCCAAGAAAAGTATAATCGTGATTAATTATTGATAATGCTTCATTATAAATTTCGTAGTATGTATAATTACCTCCTTTTTGCAAAATTTGTATTTTACTATGATCCTCAATTTTAAAAAATTTTGTAAATCTTTCAATTAAGTTGATTGACGAAATATGTCTTTTGTATGCCTGATCATAATTAAAAAATACTATAATATTTAAAAAAATAACAATCATAGTCATATAAAAAAATTTAATATTATTTTTTAAATTCAAAAAACTTAAAAGGATTATACTTAAGATAAATAATATGTATGGGCTTCTATCAAAAGTTAACATTATACCGTATGAAATAATAATTAAAAAAAAGGTTTTAAACAAAAAATTATTTTTAAAAAAGTATAGATATAAAAGTGCAATGAAAAAAAAACTAAAAATATAACTTCCCGCAACAGCCCTTTCTCCAAAAATACTTGAATACCTATTTATACTTTCTAATTTTCTATTACCAAGGAAATCATGACCAAAAATATGTGTGGCAATGATATTTATTGAGATAAATAAACAAAGTAACAAACAAATAAATGAAAATTTTTTTAAATTTATAAGATTATAATTAATTAGATTTTTAGTTAAAATGTAAACTAAAAAAAACCTCAATAAACCTATAGATTTAATTATTTCAAAGTCAAATAATTCGAGACTGGACTCAAACTTAAATTTGATACCCGATAAAATTGTAAAGATGAAAAATAGACATAAAATTTTATCTAAAGTATCAAATTTTATTTTAAATTTATTTTCTCTTAAAACAAATATAGAAATTAAGATAAATAAAAATGCGCACATTGTTAAATAGTTTACCGGTAAAAGAAAAAAAAACGGGGTTATATAAAAAAGAAGATTTACGTTTTTTTTTAGATAGTTTTTCATTTTTTTATATAATTTTTTTTCTTATCAGATAAGCAGTATTAAACAGTTTTAACTTAAAAAAATGTTAAATATAAATACATACTTGTTGATATTTATTATAATATTTTCCTCAATAGTATTTCTAGTTCTTTTAGTAAATAATCAGAAAAAAAAATTTTTAAATATTCTTATAGATAATGAGTTTTCAAAAGCTCAATCTTATCACAAAAAGCCAACTTTAAAAGTTGGTGGAATTTTCATATTCTTTTACATTATTCTTGCATATTTTTTTTTCAAAAATTCATTATTACTTAGAAATGTATTTTATATTTCTATTCCATTTTTTTTTTTCTCAATTTTAGAGGATATTAAAATAAAGATTAACCCCCTTACTAGATTAGTAATATTGTTTATAATTATATTTTTTTGTGTAAATTTATTTAATTTACAAATTTATTCAGTTCAATTTTATAATGTCGACAAGCTTTTAAATAGTAACCAAATTTTTTCTTTTTTATTTTCTACATTATGTATTCTTTTTATAATTAATGGATCAAATTTCATTGATGGTTTTAATGGACTCCTGGGTCTACATTCATCAATTATAATTTTTATATTAAGTATTATTAACTATTATTACGGCAACTATGATATTTTTTTTTTATGTATTTTATTTTTGATATGCTTAATAATATTTCTTTTTTTTAATTTTCCAAATTCAAGAATTTTTTTAGGAAACAGTGGGTCATATTTAATTGGTTTAATTTTAGCAATCTTAGTAATTTTGACAAGTCAAAAAACGCAATATCATAAAGTTTATCCGTTTTTTTTTGCATGTTTATTAAATTACATTTTTTTTGAAACTTTTTTTTCATTTTTTAGAAAAATTTTTTATGAGAAAAAAAATCCTTTATATCCAGATAAAAAACATTTGCATATGCTGGTCTTCGCAAGTTTAAAAACGCATGTTAAAACAACTTTAATAATAAATTTTTTTTATTTAATTACTTTAATTATTGCTTTATTTTTTTTTAAAAATCCAGGTTTATTAAAGATTATATTTATATTGCAAATTTTTTTTTATATCATGTTTTATTTAGCCCTAATAAAAAAAAAAAATTAATTCTATTTTGTTATATTTGCGATTTCAATAAAATTGAAATTTTAAAATAATATTTAATATGAAAAAAAAAAATTTGATTACAATATTAATAAATTCTTATAATGGTGAAAAGACCATATATAAAACAATAAAATCTGCCTTAGCCCAAACATATAAAAAATATGAAATTTTGATAATAGATGATGCATCAAGTGATAATACTGTTAACTTAATAAAAAAATTAAAAAGTAAAAAAATAAGACTTTATAGAAATAAAAAAAATATTGGTCTTGGCAAAAGTCGAGTATTTGCCCAATCAAAAATACAAGGTGAGTATGTTTGTATTTTAGATCAGGATGACATATGGAATAAAAATAAGATTAAACGTCAATTAAAATTATTTTTAAAAGATAAAAAGCTTGGATTAGTTGCTACTGGATATAAACTTGTTGATGAGAATAATAAGATAATATCTTTAGAAAATAAATATTATGACAAAAAAAACTTTTTAAATTATCTATCGTTTAAAAATATTTTTGCACATTCGACAATAATGTACAGAACAAAATATGCAAAGTTAGTTGGATGGTATTCAAATAAGTTGAAATATGCTCAAGACTACGATCTTACATTAAAAATACTAAAAAAATATAAATTTGAATTTTTAAAAAATTTTCTTGCTAATATATTAGTAAATCCAAAATCAATGACTAGGAATAAAATTTTTCGGATAAATATAATAAATGAAGAATTAGTTATTTTAAAAAAAATAAGGACTATTTACAATTTGAATTTTAATAATTTAATTAAAAATTATTACTGCACAATTAAAACAAAAATAAAACTTTTTCTTTATTACTCAAAAATTTATTAGTACTTAATAAAATTAGATTTAAATTCAATGTCAAAAAAAAAAATTTATATTGCTGGTTGTGGAGGAATGCTTGGAGATGCAATTTATAGGGTTTTCCTTAAAAGATATAAATTAAAATGTACAGATATTGATATAAACGAGAAGTGGTTATCGTATTTAGATTTTAGAAAATATAAAGACTATCTTGCTGATGTAAAAAAGTTTAAGCCAGATTATTTATTTCATCTCGGAGCTTTTACTGATTTGGAATTTTGTGAAAAAAATAAAAAAAAAGCATACAATACAAATACTCATTCAGTAATAAATGCTGTTAAAATTTCGAATAAATTAAATGTTCCACTTATTTACATAAGTACAGCAGGAATATTTGATGGAAAAAAGGATAGTTATGATGATTGGGATAAACCAAAACCTTTAAGTCAATATGCTAAAACTAAATATTTAGGTGAGATTTATATCCAAAAAAATTCTTTCAAGTTTTTAATTTGCAGAGCAGGGTGGATGATGGGTGGGGGGCCAAACAAGGATAAAAAATTTGTCCAAAAAATTATTTCCCAAATAAAAAAGGGCTGTAAAGAGCTATTTGTAGTCAATGATAGACTTGGTACTCCAACGTATACTCATGATTTTGCAAAGAATTTAAAATTGTTAATAGAAAAAAAACAATGGGGTTTATTTAATATGGTTTGCTCTGGAGTTACATCTAGAATTAATGTTGCAAGAGAAATATGTAAAAATTTTAATTTACATCATAAAATCAAAATTAATAAAGTCGACTCTACTTATTGGAAAAAAATTTATTTCGTTCAACGTCCTCATTCTGAGAGATTAATAAATAAAAGATTGAATATTAAGAAACTAAATATTATGAGAAATTGGAAAACTTGCTTAAAAGAATATATAAAAAAATATTATCTTAATAATATGGAATATTCACTTTTAACTAAATAAAAAGTTTTGTGATTTTAAGATAAATAAATTGGTTGCGGGGCTTGGATTTGAACCAAGGACCTTCAGGTTATGAGCCTGACGAGCTACCAGACTGCTCCACCCCGCGATTTTATTTGATTATAGCACTTTAAGAATAAATAATAAAAATTATTTTTGTGTAGTAAAAAAATATTTACTTATAAAACTTTAGGATATAAACAGTTATGCCTGGTAATTTTTGCAAAGGAGACACACCCGATTCCATTCCGAACTCGGTAGTTAAGTCCTTTAGCGCCAATGGTACTTTGTCTTAAGACACGGAAGAGTAGGTCGTTGCCAGGCTTTAAATTTATTTAAATATGAAAGTAGTAAGTTCGTTAAAAACTCTCAAAAAAAGGGACATAAATTGTAAAGTAGTAAGACGTAGAGGTAAAATTTACGTTATAAATAAGAAAAATCCAAAGTTTAAAGCACGGCAAGGTTGATATGGATATCTCGCCTCAAAAAGAAATTTGGATTGTATTTAAAAAACTTGCAGTTTACGCAATCGTAATAATTGTGGCCTTGCTCATATTGTTAATTTTTATTAATTTTTAGATTTAAATTTTTTGATGATTATTGGCTCAATTTCGGAGAAAGAACCTTCTGAAAAAAGAGTTCTTGTTACACCCGATACTGTAAAAAAATTTATACAACTCGGATTTAGGATAAATGTTGAGAGTAATCTTGGAAGTTTTCTCAATATTCAGGATCACGATTTTATAAGTATTGGAGCATATTGTCTTAAAAGAAATGAAATTCTAGGTTCGTCTGATATATTATTAAAAATAAATCTACCAACTTTTGAAGAAATAAATTTTTTGAAAGAAAACACTATTTTAATTGGAAATTTTTTTCCTTTTCTTAATAAAGAAATTATTAACAAATTAATAAGTAAAAAAATTAAAATATTTTCTTTAGAACTTCTTCCAAGAATAACTCGAGCTCAGTCTATGGATATTTTATCTTCACAAGCTAATCTTGCAGGATATAAGGCTGTTATTGATAGTGTTTATGAATTTAATAAAGCAGTTCCAATGATGATGACCGCCGCAGGAACTGTCACACCAGCAAAATTTTTTATTATTGGAGCAGGAGTTGCTGGACTTCAGGCAATAGCAACTGCGAAACGACTAGGAGGTGTTGTAAGTGCAACAGATGTAAGATTTGCATCTAAAGAGCAAGTTGAGAGCTTAGGAGGTAAGTTTGTTTTTGTAGATAATGTTCAAAATTTAGAAACTTCGGGAGGTTATGCAAAGGAAGTTGGAGAGGATTATAAAAAAAAGCAAGAGGAATTGTTAAAAAAAACTTTATCACAGCAAGATATAGTAATTTGTACTGCACTAATTCCAGGAAAAAAAGCTCCAAGAATTATTAATGAAGAAATGTTAAGTTTTATGAAAAAGGGATCAGTTATTTGCGATCTAGCAGTTGAACAAGGCGGTAACTGTATATATTCAGAAAGTGGTAAAGTGATAGAAAAATTTGGAATTAAAATTTTAGGTTATAAAAATGTACCAAGTAGAATTTCTGAAACTGCATCCAACTTATTGTCTCGAAATATTTATAATTTTTTAAGTTCTATTTATGATAAGCAAACAAAATCGTTGAAAATTGATGAAAATGACGAAATTATTAAAAGTATTTATGTTAAGAATGTATTAAATTAAATGGATATTGATCCAACCATATTTCGTTTTTCAATTTTTATACTTTCGATATTTGTAGGTTACTATGTTGTATGGAGTGTAACACCAGCACTACACACTCCACTTATGTCTGTGACGAATGCAATATCTTCAGTAATTATAGTTGGTGCCTTAGTTGCTATAATTTTTTCAAGTAAAGATAGTTCTTATATATCAAAACTTCCTGGAATGATTGCAATATTTCTTGCATCCATCAATATTTTTGGAGGCTTTCTTGTAACCCAGCGAATGCTGAGAATGTATAAAAAAAAAGATAAAAAATGATTTCAGCAAATATTACTGCCTTTCTTTATTTGTTAACTGGAATACTATTTATTATGGCCCTAAGAGGTCTTTCTTCTCCAGAAACCTCTAGAAGAGGAAATATTTTTGGAATTATTGGAATGATCCTTGCTGTGCTTGTAACTTTACTATCATTTAAAAATTTAGATCAAATAAAAGATAATATTTCATACATTTTAATTCCAATTATTCTTGGAGGTGTATTTGGCAGCTTTATTGCTAACAAAATTGCAATGACAGCTATGCCGCAACTTGTTGCTGGTTTTCATAGTCTAGTTGGGCTTGCGGCAGTTCTAGTTGGTGTTGTTGCATTTAACGCGCCAATATCCTTTGGAATTGGAGACATTGGAAATATAAAGACACTAAGTTTGATTGAGATGTCTCTAGGTGTTGCAATTGGAGCAATAACGTTTTCTGGATCTTGTATTGCTTTTTTAAAATTGCAAGGACTTATGTCTGGCTCTCCTATTGTTTTTAAAGGTCAACACATAATAAATTTATTACTTGGATTAATCATAATTTTTCTAATTATTTATTTTACAATAAATCAAAATGAATTTCTTTTTTGGACTATAATATTTTTATCAACACTCATAGGTTTCTTAATTATTATTCCAATTGGAGGAGCAGATATGCCAGTTGTCGTCTCCATGCTAAATTCCTATTCTGGATGGGCAGCAGCAGGCATAGGCTTTACTCTTGAAAATATTGCACTTATTATAACTGGAGCACTAGTCGGATCATCTGGAGCGATACTTTCTTACATTATGTGTAAAGGAATGAATCGTTCTTTATTTAATGTAATTCTAGGAGGATTTGGCGGAGAAAGCATTTTATTAAATAAGGATCAGACAAAAAAACCAATCAAACAAGGAGGAGCAGATGATGCTGCATTTTTAATGAAGAATGCATCTTCAGTTATCATCGTGCCAGGCTACGGAATGGCAGTTGCGCAGGCACAGCATGCTCTAAGAGAAATGGCAGATAAACTTAAAGAGTCAGGAGTAAAAGTAACTTATGCTATTCATCCGGTTGCTGGACGAATGCCAGGCCATATGAATGTATTACTGGCAGAGGCAAATGTTCCATACGATGAAGTTTTTGAACTTGAAAATATAAATAATGATTTTTCAAATACAGACGTTTCA
>Ga0194133_10003592_pt1 | contig 21836 bp, 19 predicted proteins | sample TA2KigOf40mmetaG_FD_155448 | JGI IMG/M metagenome (GOLD analysis project Ga0194133, IMG submission 155448) | Freshwater microbial communities from Lake Tanganyika, Tanzania - TA2015055 Kigoma Offshore 40m | ecosystem: Environmental > Aquatic > Freshwater > Lake | place: Tanzania: Lake...
TCGTAATGCACCCGAACGACTGGGAAGACATTGAGCTGACGAAAGATGCAAACGGTCAGTACCTCCTCGCGGTGTCAATCGCCGCCGGTGGTGCACCGCGCGTCTGGAGAATGCCAATCGTTGACACCCCGGCGATGACGGAAGGTCAAGCTCTCGTAGGCGCGTTCGGCACAGCCGCACAGCTTTACGACCGTGAGCAAGCCAGCATCCGCATCAGCGAACAGCATGCAGACTTCTTCGTCCGCAATGCAATCGTCATCTTGGCTGAGCAGCGCCTTGCGCTAGCGGTCAAGAGGCCGGAAGCCTTTGTAAAGGTCACGTTTGACGCAGTACCATCCTGAGTCTAACTAACCAATAAAGAACAAGCCCCCGGGCAAAGGTGAAAACATCACCTGACCCGGGGGTTTATTCTTTCCATCCGCTTTCATCATTTGTGCGAGAATATATGAGTAGGTGCACTCATGCAAGACCAAAATAACAATGACGAAGAATTGATTGCCGAACTTGAAGCAATTGGTCAGGCGATAGATACAGAAATTGAAATAGTAAACGCTATGGAGCAGTCATTCATAGAGTTCAAGCAAGAAGAATTTCTTCCGATTTATGACGAGTACTACGGCTCAAGAAGGGTCGGTAAATTTGAGTTTGTTTATCTGGATGAGAAATCCGCATCTGGCAACAAATTAAAAAACCCCAAGGGTGGGCTAACCGCAGCCGGAAGGGCATATTTTAAGAGAAAAGAGGGCGCAAATCTCAAACCTGGTGTCAAGGGCCCAGCTAACACCCCGGAAAAAATGAGAAGGAAGGGCTCCTTCCTTACTAGGTTTTTTTCAAATCCTTCCGGTCCAATGAAGGACGAAAAAGGTAGGGCAACACGGCTTGCTCTTTCGGCAGCCGCATGGGGCGAACCAGTGCCGGGAGATGCCGAAGCTGCTGCTCGCCTGGCAGCCAAGGGACGAAGATTACTGGAAAGGTACGCAAAAACAAAAGAGAAGCAAGATTTGGTCTCTGAAGAGATTGAATTTAAGGAAGTAAATGAAATTTTCAAAAAATCCCTTGGTCAATCAATAGGTCAACGAGCGGGCGTAGCAACAAGCGCCGATGAGGCCATCGACCATGATATGGACGGCATGATTTTTGATGGAACACCACAAGAGCAAAGAGCACCATACAAAAAACAAAGCAATACGGCATACGAAAAGGCACGTAGAAAATTTGTTCGAGACGAGCTGGCTCGTCAGGGAATAAAGCGTAACGCGAAGGTACAAAACCGCTCCAAAGCTGAACGGGATGCCCGCGCGCGCGCCCGAGCAAGATTTGACCAAATGACGAGGGCTGCTGGCGAAGAGAAACAAAACGAAATTGATAGAGCCAAAAAGAAAACACCAGCGACAACCAATCCAAAACCAGCCGACCGATATCCCGAGCCAAAACGAGATAATTCGTCGCAGAGAGCCGAAGATTTTAGGAATGCCAGAAAGAAACCACCGCTTGGCCCCCCAGCACCGCAGAGAGCCCAAGATTTTAGGGATACCAGAAAAAAACCACCGCTTGGCCCCCCGGCACCAAAAAACAAGAAGCCCGAGCAGGGTAGTTTAGTCGGGTCCAAATTTCCGGGTCAAGATAAATTCATGAACATTCTCAAGAATTCACAGAGGTAGTTTTTTGTGCAGCGCTTTTGGTATGGGGCAACGGTTCTTGGAGTGGTTGACGGTGACACCATCGACCTGATGATTGACCTTGGATTTAATATTCACCATAAAATACGTGTTCGCTTATTTGGCGTCAATACACCAGAGTCACGGACAAAAGACTTAAAAGAGAAAGAACTCGGACTGAAGGCCAAGTCATTTACCCAGGACTGGCTAACGAATCATAAATGGGTGTTTGTCAATACCATCCCAGACAAAAATGATAAATATGGAAGAGTTCTTGCAAAAATATATTCATCAGACGATGTTGAACACCCCAACACCGCTTGTTTAAATAAAGACATTATCGATTCTGGGCATGCACGAGAATACTACGGCGTCGGCGATAAAACATGGCAAGAATTTAAGACAAAATAAATAAATTAACTATCGAGACCATCGGTGGCCAATAATGCCAATAAAATCAGCAAAGAAAAAATATTCGGAAGAACAAAAAACCACGGAAGAGTCAGTATTCCTCGCCGAAAAAAATTCCAGCTACAACACGATAACACCCATGCTTAATGCGGAATACGCAAGAATTAGGCATCCCTTTCTTAGAAAAGATTTTCACTGCAAAACGAATAGTGTAGAATTTCTTAATCTGTTTAAGGAATTAAGCCAAAAGGGACTTGGGGAAAAACTGGAGCGGGAATTAGTTTATTTTGCCGAACATTACGACCGCAGATGGGCGGATGTATTAGCAAATCTTAAAAGTTCAATTTGAGAATTCTGTAACTATAGTTTTTTTGTGAATGTGCTGTATCGGTGGCATATGTTTTATTGTTAATAATCTTTTTACCCATCTATCCGTTCCGTCATATCTCGGTTGAAAACTACTTCTACCGTGAACGGCCCTATTATTATCAATTAGCATTAAGTCGCCAGTTTTAAGGTAAACGTTATCAACCGAAGCGTTCACGGCATCCCGCATCTTATTTAACGCAAATTCTGAATCCGCATCAAGACCCTTCATTAATTGCAAATCAAATGTCATCGTCCATTTTGAATCGTCAAATCCGGTTTCGGTATTTTTCAATACGGGCGTGACAAGAGAAAAATTGTCGTTCTTCCCGTTTTTAAAACTTTCATCGATTCCCGTCGTGAAATTTGGTAATTCTAGAATTTTGATAGTTTCCTCATCGAGTTTTTCCATTATTTCATTAATTGAAGCAATAGTTGTGGCTGCCGCTTCGTCACCCCTAAGACATAAAAGAAAAATAAATGATGGCTTATATGGATGAAAGGCCAATTCTGTGTGAAGGTATAAGTTGGTTTTTGAAGACGTAGATATTTGCCCATATTCGGTTTTGTGTACTGGAACAAGATTGTGAATAAGTTTTCCGCCGTGCTCTTGTTTATAGCAAACAGGGAAACCGCCAATCTCGGAAAACTGCATCAATACATCTGTCGCTCTCGGGGTTGCTGAGTCGTCGATAAACGGAGTGGCTGGGGTGGGTGGGATATCGCCGACATCGGATATGTGAAAGATTAAATAAGATTTAGACATGGGCAAATCCTACACCTGAACCCCCAATAGGAATTGAACCCATAATTGTAAAACTATTTAATTACGGGGCAATACGTCCATTTTCAATCCAATATTTGTGAGTAACCGGCATTATTTGGCCAAACAGCTCTTCAATTTTTTCAGCGTATAAACGAATATCCAATTGGGCAGTTTTGTGGTTGCGAAGAGAAAGAAAATTCATTAACGACCGCGCATTCACCGTCCAATAGAATTGTGTATACATACTCACTGGTAAGACAACCCTTGCCAACTCCTTGGCTACCCCTTTTGCCAGAAGTCTCTCGTAAGCTTCAAAACAATAAGAATTTACTTCGTTAATATCAAGAACCGTATTTTCCGCAGAAACTTCATCTACGGGCTCAAAAACGTATTCCCCAGGCTTGCCAAGTTGAGTTCGGATTTGTTGTTTTGCGGGAACAAAAAAATCATCCTTGATAAGACTGTAGCGAGCCGATATTTCATTAAATGAGCCAATTCGATGACGAAACCATTCTCTTGCGACGAACAATGGGCACTTAACGTGAAAACGAAAAGCATTATGTTCAAAGGGGGTTCCGTGACGCTCTCGCATCAAAAAATTGATTAATAATTTGCCCCCCTCATTTAGTTCTTCGGATGAACGCCCATAAGAGACTCGAGCCGAATTAACGACAGACAAATCGTCAGCCATATGACCATCCAGTCGTACAAATCCAAATTCACTCATCATGTCTCATTTTTTGGGCTCTTTTGTGGCGCGTCGGGAGGGATTCGAACCCCCGGCCTAAACATTAGAAGTGTTCCGCTCTATCCAACTGAGCTACCGACGCCAGCAAGAGCCTCTTTCGTGCTATCTCTTATCAGCTTAATCTCGCATGAGTCAGTTGTGCAGTACGCTTCGCCAATTGCATCCACGGCAAGTCCTGCATATATGCCAGACAGGTCGATGGAGAAAATTTTAGATTTTGCTTCTTCGTATTCTTTTTCCGATATCTGCGTGTAGGGCATTTGGGGATAAACATGATTTCCCATTGGGAGGAAAGACACAGTTTTTAACTGCCCATCATGCATGTGCAATATGGCCGGAATATGTTCAGACTCTTTTTCTGGGTCGAATGTTATGGTTACGGATACCGAATTGTCCGACCAGTATCTCTGGGTAACCACAGCAAGCGATACTTTTTCAAAAACAGAAACTTCTTTTTCGGCCCGAAGCGCATCTGTCTTTATGGGGAAAAACACGACTGATGTGGTGTCCGGTGACTCCGACGCTGGTTCCACGCGATAGTTTGCCATTTTAAACAATTCCAGCATTGGGTCGTTGTTGGCGAATCGAATTGCCCTCAGAAAATATTTGCCCCCGGAAGCCCAGTGCACACCAGGACTTTCTCCAGCAAGAATAGATACGGTGCCAGACGGCTTAACTGTGGTCATTTTTATTGATTGTCGTATTCCTAGCCACTCAGAATATGTCTCGTCGTAGTGCCTAACAGTTTCGTAGCCCTCATTAAGCCAATCTCGCAATTTGGTCCACCCGTTGTTGTCTGCGAAATTGGCCACCCCAGAAACGGATGTTCCTATTCTCCTGTTCCGTTGCATTATTGCATTTGTTTCCTCCCAGTGGGTTGGGAGCAGGGTTACCGTCTTGGCATAAAGATAAGCAAATTTTAGTGTCCGTTTAAAATCTTCAAGGTTTTCGTGACGATTTAAATATGTTTCAACCAGCGTGCAACATTCAAATGACTCGAGACTTTGCTCTGCGCATGGGTTGTATCCGGCAATTCTCCAGTCTTTATTGTTGGGTGGGTCAATCAATCTCCCGTATTGGCGGGAAACATCCATCCAAACTACGCCCGGTTCCCCGTTAAGGATAATCCCATCGATAATATTTGAAAAATCGGAACCGACTTTTGCCTCAACCGAGTTGTTTGACATCCACGCCCAACCTGGTTTTTCTGCATCATACGAATTTCTGTCTGGAAATCGTTTTGCGTTTTTAAGATTTAGGAAATCTTCATCGTCAATTCTGCCAATAAGCAATTCCGCCGAACGGCGCACATTCCCGGAAACAACACATACGCCAATCATATTTCCAATATCAGCAATATCTATTCTGGTCAATTTTTGCCCACTTCGCCCTGAAAATAAATCAATTATGTGATTATGCAGTTTGATGAGTGGTTCGGGCCCAGCAGCAACACCACCGAATGTCTTTATTGGTTCTCCGGCGGGCCGGATTAGCGAATAATCGAATATTGGGGCATGTTGTTCGGGTTTGAGATAGGAATTAATTAGGGTTTCTACCGAATCAACCCACCCCTCTCGGCTGTCTTCGATGGCAATTGTTTCTAGCGGCGGTTGCGGTTCATAAATCGAAAACTCCTTATCGGCACCCTTGTCATCAAAACCAACACCGACACCCAGCATTGAGGCTTCCATTAAAAATACAAACGGCTTTGCTGGATTATATTTTGTCATTTCTGACGTTGAAACAAAAGCACAATTTTGCAATGCAGCGGAGTTTCTCTGCTGATTGACTAGCGGAGTGCCCATCACCCAAAGACCGCGACCCGGGGGCGTCCACTTTAGGTTAAACAGTCTGTCGAAAGCCTCTTTTGCAGATGCTTGTGCCTTGGCGTCATTCCATGGCAAACGATTAAATTTTGCATGGTCTTTTTGAAGCGAATACATTCCATTTATTACGCGCTCACAAACGTCAACCCATGTCTCTTTTGTTCCGTTTTCTTTTAGCCGCGAATATGTTCTGAGAAAAGTTATCTCCCCGACGGAATTGCCGGCGGCGTCACGATATCCAAATGGGGCAATTTGTGTTCTGAATCCTGCAACGAAATCATCATTGAGCTTAAAAGAAAAAATAGAAGTCATAAAATCTTCCTACTGGTTTTGGGCAATTACTGGTGGTGTACGAGTGTAACTCAGCCAAGAATAGTGAAATGGTCCAGCATCGACCTAATTTTATTTAATGAAACCCATTTCTTTTGCTTTAAGCAAAGGAATTTTTTTACCCTTCGGATACACAAGAATTTTTATAAATAATTTAGGCGCTATTTCGCGTTCCTCAAAATAGTCTTCCTCTATTAAAAAAGTTTGATTTAAATCAAAAGATGAATTGGTGTTGTACCCAAATATTGTTTCCGGGGGCAATGAGTCGCCAACGCAATCCCCGGTTGGGTGCCCGCACACCGGGCATGCTTGTCGTGTTGCTTTAGAATACGAAACACCATTCTCGCTATATTTTTCTCCATCTCCAGCATCAAACGCAGGACTATCATAAAAGGGTGCCATTTATTAATTTTACACTTTAAATTACATTTCTTGGACTATAAAACCAAGCAACGACATTTCTTGACGGGCATTTATTAGTTGCGACTCATTGACATCAACTATTGCGTCTATCTTCATACTTTTATAAAGCATTGTTGGCCATTTTGATTGAGCAAGGTGCTTTTCGGGCTTTTGTGGGTAAACCAAGCTTTCGTGCCACTCTACATTTCTTCCAACATGGGCCGAATAGGGAACCGCCACCATGGATGGCTGGTTTATATGCCCATCTAAATCAATAGATACATGGCTGACGGTCAGGCACTCTTTCACCGGCATCTCCTTATCAAGAAAAGCCTCAGCCAAATTTTGTCCACCTGTTTTATTCTTGTCAAACGAGCAGTAACCCTCGGCGACCATACTGAGGGACGTAATCCACCAATATTTCCGCAAAATAGCGCACAATTCTTTGCTTTGCGAAAATCTTTCCTGTATGTCTGACCTATGCAGGTCGTTCCTCATTTGGCAGACAATTGCCAATTTTCCGGACTGCCAGCCCAAAAAATGCGTAGCCACCTCCTCCCCAATTCCAAATTCCTTTATTGCTGTCTCTTTTGCTAATTGAGCAGAGGTAAGGGCGAGCGCAATTTTCGAAATTTCGTTGACATATTCGTCCACATAGGAATACTAAAAGAATAAAATATTTGCAAATGTAAATAATTATTACAAAATAACACTTACGCTACGTGGTCACAAAATGCGCTAGGTTGATGGCATGACAAACAACAAAAAAACAACAACCAAGAAATCGTCACCAAAAAAGAAATCGCCACAAAATCAGGCTTCCGTAAAAAAGCAGTCACCGGCGAAAACCCCAGCCGCAAAGGTTGTAATTGATGATGCTGCTTCATCGCTACACAAAGCGATTAGCGATAATGCAGAAAATCAAATCAAACCAGCCACAAATTTGGGTTCGCCTGCGAAGAAGGAAAGTGCCCTTAAAAGGTTATTTAAAACGCTTTTCCAATGATTTAGGCGGATGCTAAGGGCATCTAGCCATGACAACCGAAAGACGACAAGCCCCAAGAAGAAAAGTAAAATCAGTTGAAAAAACTGGTTCGTGGGGAAAATTCCACTATGTGCATCATCTTGCCTGCGGACACACAGAAACCCGTAAAAGACTTGCTCCGTCTGATGAAATCGCTTGTGTCCAGTGTTTGCGAGAGGAGCAAAAAAAAGAGGAGATGCGCGCCCTTACTCGCATATCGCCCATATTTTATGGAGACGATAATTCTTTTATTGATGAAGAATTAAAAATAGAAAGAACAAGAGCCTCCCTCGCTTCAAAATTTGGAATTCCACTGGACGCTATAGATGTGGCCTCGGAATATGTTTTATCAAAACTTATTATTAGAGGCGCAACAATTTATCTTTCCGCATTAGACGTGGACAAGTTGACAAAAAACAACTAATCTATTCCCCACACCTTGGGGGGTATATGCAAAAAGATGAAGAGCAAATTTTTCGAAACAAGATTTCCCACGGACTGGATGGAAAAGTTTTATCCATCCCGACAAATACCCCACCCACGGATGGGGCGTGTGTGGGAAAAAACGTTTCGCTTTGGTTTCCGTATTTTGATAAAGAGACAGCGACAGGCGAAATAATAAGAAGAGCACAACGAAACAGCATTGTTGCTAAGAAAATATGTACAACATGTGAGAATCAAATGAAATGTCTTGCATATGGTTTACAGCATGAAGTGTGGGGTATTTGGGGTGGATATACAGAACGAGAAAGAAAATCTCTCCGTCGAAAATTCAAAATTGTACTTTTGAGGCGTGAACCAATAATAAACATTGATGGAATGAATTTAAAACAATGCCAGTAACGCCATCGCCACAAACCTCAAATTTCCTTGCCCGCTTAAGCGGAGTCAGGCAAACCAATAATGGCTGGGTTGCGCGGTGCCCGTGTAGGAACGACGACAATAATCCATCGCTTTCGATTGGCCAAGGAGAAGATGGCAGAACACTGCTTACCTGTCACCGGGCGATGTCTTGTAACGCTGAGCAGATTTGTCATTCTGTTGGAATGCGTATTTCTGAATTGATGCCGAACTCTGGCGAAAACGTAAGCAAATTTTCCCCGAAGCCACAGATGCCGGTTGCGGCAAAAAAACACACAACTGATTCCAAACCTAAATTTGTTGAATCTTACGACTATGTAGACGAATTGGGAAAATTATTATTTCAAAAAGTTAGATATGTTGAATCAAACGGCAAAAAAACATTTAGACAACGCAAACCGTCAATCAATGGGGGGTGGGAATACTCCCTCGGGGACACACCAAAGGTTTTATACAATCTTCCGGCGATTCTGAAGGCTAAAGAAATGGGTCACCCAATTTGGGTCGTAGAGGGAGAAAAAGACGCAAACACCCTGACCGAAATGGGTCTAATTGCGACGACGATGCCGGGTGGGGCTGGAAAATGGCTGGACATACACACTGAAACACTTTCTGGAGCGATTGTAGAAATTGTCGCAGACAGAGACGAAATAGGAATTAAGCACGCAAAAGATGTTTTGGCAAAGCTTGTGTCAAGTGGCTGCGATGCCCAGGCTTGGGTTTGTCCCTCACACAAAGACATAACGGACCTCATAGTCGGCGGTGGTCAAATTTCCGATTTGATTGTCCTTGACGATATTTCCGTGGATACCTCAAGCGAGGAAAATAAAAAATTAGAGCTTTCGCCAGAAGATTTAGCTCTAGAAAAATTAAAAGAACTCTTAAACAGAGAAGACCTCAACACAAAACAAAAACTTGCAAAAAGTAATCTAATTATCGCCACATCTACAATTTCTTTTGTTCTGGACTCCGGCAGACTCGTTAGCTGGGAAAAATTTCTAAATGAATCAGAAAAAGATGCGTTCGATTGGGTGATTCCCGGCTTGATAGAGCGAGGCGAGCGCGTAATTGTTGTTGCAGCAGAAGGTATTGGTAAAACAATGCTTGCACGCCAAATTGGGATATTGTGTGGGGCCGGAATACACCCATTTAGTTTTCAAAAAATTCCAAAGGTGAGAACCCTTTCTGTTGACCTCGAAAACCCTGAAAGAATTATCAGGCGAACATCTCGCTCCATAGCCGCACAAGCCGCAAATTTGGCAAAAACAGACCTAGATGCATTTATATTGACCAAACCATCAGGGATGGATTTACTACACGCAAAAGACAGAGCAATTTTGGAGCAAGCAATAGATGAAGTTAAGCCCCACATGCTTATCATTGGCCCGCTCTATAAAGCATTTATCGACCCCGGCGGAAGAACCTCGGAGGCAATAGCCGTAGAGGTGGCAAAATATCTTGACACAATAAGAACTATTTATAACTGTGCTCTCTGGATTGAACACCATGCCCCCCTTGGCTCAAGTGGCACAACTAGGGATTTGAGGCCATTTGGCTCCGCTGTATGGTCAAGATGGCCCGAATTCGGCATTTCTCTACAGCCGGACCCAACAGTTGTGGGAGAATATGTTTACGACATTAAGCATTTTCGTGGAGCACGAGATGAGCGTCAATGGCCGTTAAAAATAAAGCGTGGAAAACGCTTTCCTTTCGAAGTTGTTGAATGGAATAAAGTTGTTATATGAGTGACGACAAAAGAAGCACCGCCCCCATTAAGACGGCAGAATCGGTGCATGAGCGTGATACACGTATTTTTAAACTTCGTCAAGCCGGAACGTCAATAGGTGAAATAGCAAGAAGATTTAGCGTGTCCACCCAGACTGTTTCGCGGTCAATCTCTAGACAGCTAGAAAAAATGAATCGAGAGGCACTGCTCGCGTACCCGGAGATATTGAGAATGGAGCTAGAAAGATTGGACAGCATGCAGCAGGCATTGTGGCCGTTAACCCAACATAGACGACAGGTGCTGGATGACGGCACGGAGGTGCAAGTAGAGCCAGACATAAAAGCGGTACAGCAGGTGCTTGCGATTATGGATAGGCGCTCAAAACTCCTTGGAATGGAGCAGACAAATGTAAATGTGCAATTGGACGCTCAGGTAGCTGGGACAAACACAATCAGGGCCACCATAGCTGGGCAGCCGGGAATAGAGAAACCCGCTTCTGGTTTTGATGCAGAATCAGAAGCAAAAAGATTACTCGAGGTGATGGCGACTGCCGGTGTACTGCCTGAAAAGACCGTCAAAGAATTACTGTATCCCAAAGACGAAATTATTGATGCAGAAATTATTACCGAGGAAAACAAAAAAGATGAATAGTAATCAAAACGCTAACGAGCTATCAAATATAAGAGTGGCAATGGATAAGGTTGCCGAAACCCTTGAGCCGTCCATCCCGATGTCGGTTACGGAAGATGGTGGTCCTGCCGATAAGCAAGTTCTAATTCGAACGACCGAGACCGAAAGACAAAGATGGAAAAACGCATCTGTAAAAGAAAACGAAACACTTTCTTCATGGATTAGAAAACACCTAAATGAAAAAGCAGAAAAAACGTTGACTTGTCGGCACGAAAGGGTAAAACAATATCCGTGGGCCACAATATGCATGCAGTGTCGTCAACGGTTATAAAAATTTAGCACACAACATAAAAATCTTGTTATATAACACGAAATGGTATTATTATTTTAAATGTTCGATAACGAAAATGCGAGTAGCGCTCGCCAAAGACATGAACCTGGCTCACCAGATATCAAATCAAGCCTCGTAAATCGCGCTGCGTCCTATGGTGTTAGCAGGCTTATCGATAGACCAAGTATTGGTAAAAGAAGAAGAAATAGAAGGAATAGACGCGGTCTAAACATTGATTTACCCACCGGGGGTATTCCGGGGACGAGAATCCCAACCGGTTCGAGAAGAGACGTCGATAAAGACGGTTGGGCAGACGAGGGAACAACCAAACCCGTATGGGTTGGTTTCCCAAAAATCCCAAAACCGAAATCAATAAATGATAAGAAAAAATTTACTGCAACTACCCCGGTAGAAAGACTCTCTTCCGGTATTAAAAAACCATCATGGCCCAGAAAACCAACCTATGGAGCCTTCATTGACGGAGCAGATGAAATATTTGGTGATGCCAAAACTTGGCAAGAGTTTAAAAAAATATACGATGACGTAGAAATTACATTTCTCGATTACGAAACAACCGGACTCGTATTTGATGAATTTAGAAAGCCTTCATCCAATGGAAAGCCGGTGCAAATCGGTCTTGTAAAAATGAAAGGCGGCAAAGTCATTGACCGCCTCGACCTTTTTATGAATCCAGGTGAACCACTTAGTGAGTGGTCAAGAAACAATCTAAAAGGGCCAAACGGAGAAAGACTCACCGACAAATGGCTTGCTGGTCAAATTTCGATTGCTGAAGCACATAAAAGAATCGCGGAGTTTGTTGGGGAAAGGGGAATACTTGGCGTGCAAAACGCATCATTTGATAAAGATGTACTCGATGATGCTCTTGACGAATCTTCGATTAGTTGGAGACCCTATGGATATCTTGACACAAAAGAAATATCTGACATGGTTCTCCCAAAGTGGACGCCAGAAAATCAAGATGGTCCATACAAGGTTGTTGATGGAAATAAAGTTCCATCAAATGGGCTTGCTGATATAACAAAGTATCTTGACGTCGATTTGGGCGAAAAACACCACTACGCAAGCGCAGACGCAGAAGCTGCCGGGATGGTGATGGGCGCGATAATCGACGGCGCAATAAGAAACGACTGGTCAAAAGATGTTTTGGATAGGAATAAAAGAATCGAAAAACTCCAACGTGACAGGGCTGCGTTTAGGGAAAAAATAGCAAAATTTGAAAAAGATAAATTTGAATTTTTGAGTGATAAAACGCCGAAAGATGAAGGTCGACTTTCTGCCGGCAGAGAACGGCCGATAATAAAAATGACCAGCGACGAGGCGGCAAAAATTAAGGCTCATCGTCAAAGGAAATATCAATATGGCGACCAAAGTCTCTTGCATGAAGGAAAAGAAATACGTAGAAACAGAAATAATTGGCTCGAGGGAATGACTCCGGAACAGATGGCAAACCTTCTTGTGCCTTCATCCCCTGAACAACAATTCGAAATGTGGATGGATGATTTTGCGCCCGGAGCGAGAAAAATTGAACAGCTAAAAAACGCTTTCAAAAAATATTGGGATGAATTTAATGAACAAAATCCATGGGATAGACCGGATACATCACCAGAATCTGTTCTTGTAATGAAAAATGCAGTTAGGGAAGCTCTTGAATCAAACCCGAATATGCGCTGGGCCTTTGAAACACACGGAGCCCCAATGTTCGGAGTTTGGGATGCTGAGGCTGCGATTAAGTGGGAAGAGCGACCCGGCAAACAAGAATTTATGGACATGATAAGCAAATCAAGGGGTTACAAGCAAAAACTTTACATTCGCGGCAAAACGTCGCCATTTATAGATTTGGTGCTCTTCAACGGTAAAGCGGTCATTGATAGAAAAACATCCGAAGGTGAAAACATACCCCTTTCAAAAGGGCAACTACATTCAGTTCGAATGGGTGATGCCCATATTGACGACTCAATTGCCGGAGACATTATGCACGAATGGGGGCACTGGCTTCATTTTAGAGCCATTAGAGATTATGAGGGAAGAACAAAACCAACGCAAAGGGCATATTACGGTTCCGGTCTTAAAAATGACTCTTCATATATTGCTGGATTAGATGTCGCTCAGGAATACAACAGCGTTCAACCAAATTTACAATTAATCAAACTTCACGAGGACGGTGTTCCAATCGACACGGATGACAAAGCGCCGCGAACAATAACTTCCTACGCTCATGTCAATCTTGCCGAAATGATGGCTGAAGCCATAACCGCGATTTTGCATCCAAATAAAGAACTTTCTAGCAGCACCCTTAACGCAAAATTAAAAAGAGACGCAGAAATTTTACTCGGTGGAGATGGCCTAAATTTTAAACCATGGGAAGCACACACCGCAAAAGACGTGGCAATTTTTAAAAAACAAATCTCGAGCATGACAAAAAAGGAAAGACGTAATCGTTTATCATCGGGCAAAACGGACATATTTGGTTTGGAGAACTTAAAGAAAAATTATCCAAGATTTGAAAGACCGCCAACCCAAAGTGAATACAGAAAAGGAGTATCTCCCAAACCGGAAATTCTTCAGAGAGAGATTCTAAAAGACAGAATCGATTTAACAAATAACAGAATTACCGACTTTTCTTTTACTGACAAATCTGGAAAAGCCCAAGTTATATTTGGTTCCGGCGGGCGAAAAAATTACGACGCCGAAGATTTCTACATGCCGTTATTGATTGCTGACGCTTTGAATTTTGATGTGTCCGAAATTGAAGATATTTTCCCAATCTCTGAAGAGGCTGCACTCACACTTCCAAAAGAAAAATTTTTAGTTAACGCACAGTATGCGCCGTTGCTCAAAGACATTATGCATGTCAACAAGGATGGCAAACTCGATTCTCGCAAACTTGACAAAATAGAAACTACAAATATTTCTGATTTTTATGGTTTGCCCGTGTCTGCCATTTATAAAACAGGAAAAACTGGTGCGCCGCATGATTATTTTGTCGAATTCGATGCTGAAACGCCGGCTGGCGAAAAAATGCTCAAGGCTGCAGTCGTCAGAGAATTTTTTAAAGAGTGGGCGACTAGTACGTCTCGTCCTTTATCGAAATTAATGAGCGTTGCCGCAGGTCAACTCTTCGGCGAAGAAGAAAAAATTGATTCATCGTCATTTTCAGAACGACAACAAGAATTCGCTCGAGAACTCCTGTCGTCGATGCATTCAATGACTCAGGCTTATTTTGATTCTAAGGGCATAACACATTTAACACTTTTTAGAGGTCTTTTACTAAAAGATAAAGACTTAAACGAAATTAATGGGACTGACAATTCAGTTGATTTGTCTCCGCACTCAACCATGGCCATCACCAAGGGCAACAATCTTAGTTCGTGGACATCAAATTTGGATATGGCGATTACCCACTCAGAACGACCCGCGGATTCGAATACCGGAAAATCGGTTCTTTTTAAACAAATCATTCCAGTTGAAGATGTAATCAGCATGGAATTATTTGGTCTTGGGACACGGGGGGAAAACGAATTTGTCGCAATTGGCAAAACGCGCCCCACGCTTGTTTTCGTCGAGCAACAACGTGATGAGTTATCAGGTTCGCCGAATCAAATAAATCGACTCTTTTCCGATATATTTATTGACCACGATGATGAGAATTTTTATACTTACTCAAAACAGCTAGTTAAAAAATTGCAATCGAGCAATGAAGCTGAAAATAAACAAATAGCGAAAAAACTTGATGAATTTATCGACAGACAAGAACAATCAATTGGAAGACTTTCTTCTGGCAGGAACGCACAAACTCAAGAAGCAATGCAAGAAGCGTTTGCCACCACTTTTACAAAAGCAAAATTTGAAGATTATGATTATCAGTCAGATAGCCCAGAAAATCTTGGAGTGATACCCCCGCGTTCTTCTAATGTTCTTAGCCGTGAGCTAGAAGAAGACGCAAAAAAAATACTTTCTATTGAGCCAGGGTTAACTCAAAGCAAAAAAAATGAACTCATAAAGTATTTTGAAGCAAATCCAGGCCTCAAACCATCGGACATTATGGCAAAACGTGCCATATCTGAAATTTTGGCCGAACTCGTTGATGACGACATTGAGACAATTGCCTCACTTCTCCACACAACAGAATCGGCAATGCAGCTATTTCCAGAAAGACATCATGAAAAACTCGACCCAATCCTCAAACAGGAATATTCAACTTTCATTAACTCAAATTTCGGTTTTCCAAATGAACCCAGAAATCTGAGTGAATCAGATTTTTCAAGTCGACTTAGCCAAGACGAATTTGCACTCTTGAAATTATTCGGCGGATTACCAGACACCCCAGAAAAAAGAGCGGAGATGGTTGTTGGGTCCACCCAAATCAGGGAGTTGTTACGCAAATTAAAAACCGGAGACGTAAAAAACGAAGATGATTATAAATTTTTCGTTCAAAATAATGAAGGTGCTCTTGTTTCAAGGGCTTCAACAGAAATCTTTTTAAAACTAAAAAACATACGGTCGTTAAGAAATTTACTGCTTGATGCCATGTATAAAAAAGCTTTTGGTGGCGATGGTTCAGTAAGACCGGAAAGAAGAATCGCGGAAATTTTTCCAAAAATGCAATCAATGCTGAATTTGTTTTATGGAGATGACTCCAATGGGCCATCTTTTGATTCACTCGAACCATTGAAAAAAATTCAAATGCAAATAATCGCAGAAAGAATGGTGGACGACTTTTTTTACGACGAATATTTTTTTGATGAAGAGTTAGAAAAAGACTTAGATAAATTTATGCTAAACAAACCAATGCCGAAATATCACAAAAAAAGAATGTATGACATTCTTACACGTGAAGCAGGGCTTAGCGATGACCAAATGAGAATGCTTGGTTACTACGAAGACAATAATGATTTTTCCAACACCATTGTTGCCGCCGTCCGACCCATATTGCACAGGGAACCCCTGATGAGTAGCCGGGGACGTTTTAACATATTTTACACAACCGACCCGGAGGAATTTGAAACGGTCTCGGTTAAGGAAGAAATGAGTCCGGAGCGAAAACGAACCGCACAAAGATTTAAACAAATATTTAATCTCGACTACGAATTCGAACAATCCCAAGAAAAAATAGAGCCCGATACTAATACTCCTGATGACATGCTGAATAAATTAGACCCATCTCTTCTCGTACGGAGAAGAAAGGATTACCAAAAACAAATAATTGACAAACTGTTCCCCCAAGATAAAAAGAATGAAAGAAGTGGCCCAAGAAAAATTAGAATTCTTGCTGGTGAACACGAATCAGGATTGCTTGGATATCTTTTTGAGGATTCAAATTTGCCTACAAATTATTCTCCGGATTCCCCGGGATACGTGAAAAGATTGGCTGCCTATCCAAATGAATCGACATGGAGAACTGTTGAAATTCAACTTTCAGAAAATGATGATGATGCCCAAGCTCAATTGGATGAATTTTTTACGAAAGAATACCTAAAACAGGCTATATCCGACTTCACCGAAAATATAAAACTGGCCAAAAAGTATTTTGAGCAAAATCAAGAAAACAATGAAATTGTCGACATGGAAAAATTAGACATTTCAAAAATGTCAGAACGTCAAATGGGCGACTTATTAAAACAATTAACAAATTTGAAAGAATTTGACATACGAACCCCCGAAGGGCAAAAAGTATTAAAACAGGGACTAATGTCGCAAATAGTAAAGTCATGGGCGCAAAGTTCAAACAAGGTTTTTCTCTCCGTATTGATGCAGCAAGTAGCAGCAGATAAATTCGGATTAAACGACGACGCTGTTTCTTTTTCGTCAGTTCTCCCTGATGAATTTCGAGGAACTTCGGGAATTTTTGGTGTTCTTATGGAAATGGATGAGGCAAAAGAGAAATTTATCTTATCGGACTCACAAAAACGCGCTGCGGAATCCATTTTGTCTGCCATGAAAGAAGCAACGCAGGAATATTTCAAACAAAAAGGAATTACGCATGTAACTCTTTATAGAGGGATGGGGGTTGAAATTGATGACATCCCCGAAGAGGTTCGTGCCGGCCAATCGATAATACGCACCTTAGAAATGAGACCCCTATCTGCCTGGTCCATGAGTCGAACGACCGCAAGCAATTTTGCTGGATATGGTGGTGAGCCCACGGACGGCAAAACAACCCCCGCAAGGGCCGGCATAATAGTTTCCTCTGTCGTACCAGTCGAAGATATCCTCTCAATCCCGTTAACAGGGTTTGGTTGTTTGAATGAACAAGAAGCCGTAGTAATCGGACGAAAGCGGGAAGGCGTTATGAGTTTGTCTCAAACCGCGTACGTAAATTCTCGAATCTTGGGAAGAGCAAAAGGCTCACCAGATTGGCCGACAAATCTCAATATTCGCTCGAATCAAACAGCTTCACAAATTTCAGATTTCAAGAGTCCAAAAATTGAAGCGATTGATGAATATCGAGAGGTTTTTGAGTCCTTCACTTCCAAACTGGATGATTTCGTTAAAAAAATAACGACCGAAAAGGCGTCAGAAATTTCATTCGAGGAGCGCCTATCATCAGGTCGCATAGATAGAAGAACCAGGGTAAAACTAGATAGGGAAGAGATTGAGAAAAGAGTAAAAGATTTTGTAATCGAATTTGATGAACCCGCAGATTTGGCGGGAGTGAGAGACGCCCTGAGAAAAGCCTACATGGGTGGCTATACAGTCGAATTAGATACTTATTCTGACATAAAAGAAGGGATAAGTATCGGAAGAAATGAGCATGGGATAATACTTCGAGCAGGGCAGGGATTTAACGAATCCGGAGAGCCCGAACCATGGTTGGTCGACCAATTTCTTGATTGGCTTAGGTTGCATGGACCAAAAATTTTTGAAACGCCCAAAAATGGAGCAAATCAAGTTGCTCTTGGTGGCTGGAGAACCAAAGACGGAAAGGTTTATCTCGATGTGGTTGATATTTATCCCGAAACACCAGAATTTCTCAGTAGGGCGGCGCAATTGGGTTTAGATGAAGACCAAATAGCGGTCACACAACTAAGCAGGCTCTGGGCGCTACTAGACGCCGGACTCGAGCCAGACGAAGCATTCATAAAGTCCGGTGGAAGGGGTGGAAGAACAATATCCGCAAAAACCTTAAAAGAATTTTCTAAGAAAAGAAAACAATTATTCGAAAGAATACAACAAACCGGCTCACCAGACGTCATTCCAGTAGGCAAACCATTGAGAATTGAGCTGAAAAATCATAGAAATTCAAAACGGGTAAGGATTCTTGGGAATGATGGAGTTAATTTAGGTGAATTTATTTTATTCGATTCAGCTGATGGATTATCTGTAAGCGCTTACTCAGGAGAACAACTTGCGTCTGTAATTAAAAATCCAAGAGCAAAAACTCCAACAATTTCTGATTTAAAAAAATTAATTGAAACCCAACAGCCCGTGGCTTCGATTCGCATTGATAGGGGCATAAAAGAGAGCACGCCAAAAACAACCTATATAAAAAATGACCAAAAAGACGTGCCTGGCTTATTTGAAGCCCTATCTCAAATGCATAGACAATTTAATGTAAATCAAAGAGATAAAGAGCAATTGCGCATCTCCTCTGGTGCAAAGTACCCATTACCGCCAGGAACAAACAAATACCCGACAGATTCAAATGGATTTGGTTCAATGCCTGGTGACCCGGATAGGGCGCGAGTCAAAATGCTTCCCCTTTCGCTGGTTCGGCGATATATAGAATTCGACAGAGGAAATAAGAATGAAAATCTTCCTGGATATTCTGAAAATTTTATAGAACAATTAACAGAAGAACTCAAAAATGGCGGAGTGATAAGGGAACCCCTCGATTTAATCCATAGTCGATTTTCAAATTGGGCCTATCTTTCGGAAGGTAATCACAGACTTATCGCTGCAGAAAAAGCAGGGTTGTCACATGTTCCGGTCAGAGTTTTTTCCAGAGATGAAAGCTTCGATGTAATTAACAAAAAGAAAATGGGGCGCGGCGGACCACTAACACTCGTGCACCCACGGATGTGGGCCAGAAATGAGAAAGATACATACGTACCAGAGATGATTACTCCTGCACTTTTCGCAGAGCTACAGGACGACGAAGACAGGGTATTGATGAAAAAATGGGAACAAGACAAGAAAACCGACGAATGGAGGCTTTCCTCTGGCCGCGGTGGAGGCTCTTATGATTTTCCATCCGATATTAAGCGTAAAGAAATACAAAAATTACTTTCACAAAAAGATACTACGAAAATATCGGGAGCCCTACGCTCAATCGCTCGAGATTATGCAGACTATAAATACGAAATGAACCTCGATATGGCTGATTCGCTGATTGAAAAATTGAATTCCTTGCCGGATAGAAGAAATAACGATGAGTATTTTGCAGAACTTGACAGACTATTTTTTGGATTTGACGAAGACGTAGTGCCATCTCCGCCGGAAGCAATAGCTGATACCGAAAATGTAAAAAAACCAAAGACGTCACCCGAGAAACCGAAAGCATCATCCAAAAAACCAAAAGCATCATCCGGGCGCCAGACGCGCATAAACCTTTCTGACGAAGAAAAACGAGAAATCATATCTATCGCGTCTCGACGGACTGATGATTTTTCAAAGAGCGTAGTTGCCCAGTACAGGCGAACGGGTACGCTTTCAGACAAACAGTGGGCCGTCCTAAATCAAATGACTCTCAGGGGCCCAAGGCTTAGCTCTGGCGCAGACAGAGAACTAAAAATTCATTCAACAAAAATAGATGCCAAAATTGTTGATTCCGCAATAGCAAAGAACAAAGAAATAGATAAATTAAGAAAAGAAAGAATTAAAGATTTAATTGATTTCGGATATGGGTATCCCGATTTAATTAAGGAATCCATAGAAGAACAAGATAAATATATACAAAAATTTATTGACTTTGATGGAGATTTGGCTAATAGGTGGAAGAAAAAACCATATCCCATATTGACGGACATGGAGAAAGCCTTAAACATACCACAAAATATTATTTCGCTATCAGAAATTGAAAAAAAAGCGAAAGAATTAGGGATAACTATACGAAATCCTAAGTTCCAAATATCTATTAAGGAACGCAGACCTTGGCCTTCTGAGCCATATGACGCCGAGGCTCACGCAAAAGAACTTGAACGCATAGATAAAAAATTTTATGACCTTAGCCTCAACTCGAACGACCCAATCAGTGATTGGTCGGATTTAGAAATTCGTGTAATGGATTTTAGTTTTGAGATACTCGACGACGATATTCAATTAAATGAAACAAACAATAATGAATCTGAAAGACAAAAAATAAGAGAAGATAAACCGGATAGTCGTTCCGCTCCTGATTATATTTTGAGAAGCTTTGACTCTCTTTCTATGGACGAACAAGAAAAATTGATAACTAAAAAAATCATTTGGGGAATTCGCTATAGACAATACTTAGCATTAAGTAGTTTTTATTCCAACAGAGCTGATTTCGACGAAGAAGCAATGTCTGGTGATTCGCCTGGTATTCGCGTCACATACAATCATGAAACCCTAAAACGAAAACCAAAAAAAAGGTAAAGTCGAATTCGGATTTAATCAGGGAATATGAGCGAAACAAAAAGAAAAGAGAGAATAATGATGACGTCACCAAAAAGTGACTTAACTCTTTACAATCCAAACAAATATAGGAAAGTGATATAAAATCTACCTATGGCAAAAATCTTTAATGTCGATTCAACCTTAGAAAATGCCGACTGGATTAAACGCGGCGCCCTCGATATGGGTAAAGTCAATGATATTCAGGATGTACTGAGGTTTTTAAACATACACAGCTCTGTGTCCAAATTACCAAAAGAAACAATTGAAAGCATAAAAACATACAATTGGTTTACCTCTTTGCCGTCGTCCATAAAACGTGACTTTGACGAGGCGCTCAATCTGGCCACAGCAAGGGAAGCCCAAAAAAGCGATGAGTAGAGTATTCAAAAATTCTGAATTTTGTGCAGCATGGGTTGAAGCATCTATTAATTCGTTTGTCGATAATGCATCTCCAATTCTTGAAAAAACTGCAGCCATGAACTATACAAAGCCGAAATTAAGAGAATCAATCAAAAATCGAATTATGGCTGGCTCTAAGGGTGGCAAGCCGGGACAATGGTCAGCGAGAAAAGCACAATTGGTTGCTCTTGAATACAGAAAAGCTGGTGGGGGTTATCGGGGTAAAAAAAAGAAAAGCCAACGCTCCCTAGCTAAATGGACACGCGAAAAGTGGACAACGAGTGATGGCAAACCAGCAAATAGGCCTGGCGGAATGAGAAGATATCTTCCAGCAAAAGCTTGGTCAAAATTGACTCCCGCTCAACGTGCGGCCACCAATAAAAAGAAAATACTCGGTAGCAGGGCGGGCAACCAGTTTGTTGCTAATACGACAGCGGCAAAAAAAGCCGGAAGAAGAGCCAGGGGTTCCGGCAAGAGATAGGCAATTATGGGCAGACAATTTAATGAAGACGACGATGAATATGTCGAACTACTGAAAGAATACGAAAGATACATCCGGGACACTCCGGGCGCTTATGAAGATTTCGATGAATGGCTCGAACTTGAATTTTTTGATACAAAAAAGGGTAAAAAGGTCCATAAAAAAACCCAACGAAGAAAGAAAGAAACGGACAACTAAATGACCAGACTTGGCATAGGTGGAACGGCATCCGAAATGGCCACATTCTTCGGTATTGATGGTATGGACAGGCAGAACGGCA
>Ga0194133_10003594_pt1 | contig 21832 bp, 11 predicted proteins | sample TA2KigOf40mmetaG_FD_155448 | JGI IMG/M metagenome (GOLD analysis project Ga0194133, IMG submission 155448) | Freshwater microbial communities from Lake Tanganyika, Tanzania - TA2015055 Kigoma Offshore 40m | ecosystem: Environmental > Aquatic > Freshwater > Lake | place: Tanzania: Lake...
CATCAAGCTCTCGAAAAGTTTTATCATTGTTTTTTGATATCGATTGAGCTAATAAATCATTCATTCATTCATTCTCCTCCTCCTCCCACACCATTGAAGCTAGAGGGCAGAAATTTGACAGGAATAATTATCTTATTGTTGGCTCAAAATCTACAAACCAAATTTTTTGACATCTTATCTAGAAGCTGAGACATTTAAGTTATAAGTTATGTAGTGAATCTAAGCTTGCTGAACAATTGAATGCACACTCATGCATGATTTTGAGCCAACAATATGATGATTATTCCTTAAAAAATTCAGGTTTTTGGGACAGATGAGGGGGAAACATGCTTTGGGGGGTTGATTGTGTCAGGTTAGGTAAGTAATAAATTCCCTTTTGGTACTATTATTTTGTTAATTGGGGTAGGGTGGTGTGATGGGGCTGAATGGGTCGCTCGGTAGGGTTTGGCATTTTTCCCAGTGCAAAAAATGCCAGCCTACTAAATTAATAAATATTCTTTTCTAATTGTTGGAAATTGTCCTAAAGGATGGGCAAACAATCAGTTATTGACATTAGTAGTAATAAAAAAATGTAATTTATTGTTAAAAAGATTTTAAAAATTGATTACCTTCAAATCAAGAGCTTTTTTCAAAGTAATGAAAATCCTATCAAATTTCTTGACATAGTACTTGTAACAAAAAGTAAAGCATTTCCCATTAACAGGAGAGTTGACTTCGGTTATAGTAAAGTTATTTTTTGAGACAAAATATTTGTCATCAAATATTTCATCATACTGGTAGGTGATTTGTCTGTATTGATCTTTTCATCAAAAAACAACAGATTAGCTATTATTACCTTAAAAAGCCAATAACTAAACTGAATTACCATCAGTAAATGGAAAACCTTTCGACTTGAAAGCTTTGAATGGACAAAATGAAACACAGGGTAGTTTCTTCATCTGAATGAATGTGTCTCTCTTGCTGATTACAGTTGTAACAGACCCCATTTCATACTTTTTCCAAACATCTTTCATAAGAAAAATGAAGCAGATGGAACATGCAATAGCAGTTGAGACCTGGGCAACTGTAGCAACAGAATTTCCATATTTCGATAACTTCATGTTTAAAACTAACAGTAGAAGTTTGGTGACTGGTAGTTCTTAACTTCGAATCAAAAGTGTAAATTGACAATTATTAGTGAAAAATGTCAAGGAACTAATGTCAAACCAAACAAAGTTTTTTTGAAACAGCTATTCTTAAATGAAGTTAATTTACTTTTTTGAAATATTGGAAAACCACCCATTTCTGATATATTGAATAATGGTTTTTTTAACATTTGGTAAGACTATATATATTGTTTTCCAGATAAAAATGACAACTGACTGTGGACTGGGAGACTGGGGTTTAATCCCCAGCCAAGGCAAATCTTTGACCCCAGGATTTGTCATTTTTTAATCATCTAACATGATGGTTACCTCAGTCAGGATTGATGGTTGTGCAGATCACATGAATAAAAAACCTGATTTAATTATCAAAATACACAAAATAATTACATCAGAAAAAATACCATTCCCAAACTTTAACCAGGGTTCAGATGACTGCAAGGCACAAAACAGTGTTGGGAATTGTTGTAAAGTCTAACACTTTGGTATTAGAAGAACCATTCTCAACCGGACTATAAGCTGTCTATCAATCAATCAATCTGTCCAATTGGAGTAAATTAATTGAGACCTGTTGATTCAAATCAGTAATCCTCAAGCCCAACAGAAAATAAAAATTTGATTCCTAAATTTTTGCTGATTCTTGCAAAGATTTTGATGCATTTATAGCTCAATTTTGGCTCTTTAATAGATTTAGGTATTTTCTAGTTTTGTATACAGGATAGGTACATCTAAGGTAAATTAAGAAACCCCTCACAATTGTTGTTCTGGTTTTTAGGAAATTGATCATAGCTGCTGGCACCTTCAAACATTAATGACAAAGTAATGTCTCAGCCATTTCCATTACTTTATTGCCTTAAAATTATAAGCATTGAATTGCAGGTGTTTCAGGAAATAATTTTCACGACTTTACTTTTCCAAATCAATCCTAAATGTTTACAAAATTCACATTATTGTCAAATGTCAATGTAAGTTGAAAATGCAAAAATGCAGTCATTGTACATTATAAATAAAGAATAATTTTTGTCAAATTGGTATTTCATGCAGTCTAATTTATTTTAAGCTCAAGTCAGTTTTCAATGATGTTGTCAATCAAAGCTGAATAGTTAGACACTTGATTCGTAAAAGGATCTAAGATTACATTATTTGATCCTAGTTACAAGTACCCTTGGGTTCCCCAAGACCATTTGTGCCACATTAGCCAGAAAACTGGCCCTTTATGCACTCAACAAAATTATTAGGCTGCATGTCTCTTCCCTAACAAAACATGAACTATCCAGAGTTTACCTTTTTTGAGCACCTTTCAATCCCTCAAAACAGAGAGTTTTGCAAAGATCTGCCAAATTGAGTTCTAAGAAAGGGAATCTTGTGGCTGATTTTCTCATAGAAATTTTACAATTCTGGAAGGTGATCATAAAAAAAGGGAAGTCTGCTTACTTTGAATTGCACTTGCCTATTGCAAAAAGGAGTTTAAAAGCCATAGTGGAGCTTGAAAGATTATATCTTAATCTTTTTCAAAACAAAATGAATGTAACTTCAATAAGAGGAATCATAAAATCCATTAGGAAAGCTAGTAATTAGGTAATTGGAGCACAAAATTATCTTTTGTTTTTCAGGTGGAAATAAGTAATGAAATAAATTTTGGCATCTTTCTACCATTTGATGTCAATCCTCATACTTAAAAGGTATTGTAAAGTTTAAAAAAGAATAAACCTCCAAAGTTTGTTAAAATACCAATAAAAAGGATGGAGGATCAAAAATTTGATTACAGGACACCCTTTGTTAATCTTCAACGACGTCGTTCTATCAAAATGGTTAGGTGATATTTCATAGAAAAATCAATCTTTAACCTTAAATCAGTTGCAACTTTGTTCCAGATTCCTATGAGTAATCATTTTGAACATCAAGATTTTGAGGAGCAACAAAATCCGGTAAATTATGTTAAATGTTTTTTAATGACAGGGATTGTTCCTCTTCCGCTTTCAACCGGAAAGCAGGTGTTTGGGTCCTCTGAGAGAAAAATTGGGGGTTTTTTTCTTGGAAGAGGTTCTCCCTCCGCTTTCAACTGGATAGCAAGTGCTGAGGACTCACATTTCCAAAAAAACAGACTTTTTTGAAAACACTCCATCACATTGTAGATAACATCTACTTTTGTGAGCTGGGCTGTGAGCGGTAATACTCCAGCATAGACTCTGAGCTGTGGGCAGTAACTCCAGCAATAGACTCCTGAGCTGTGAATAACAAATTCAGCATAGGCTTTTAAGCTGTGAACAACAAATTCAGCAAAGACTCAAGCTGTGAACAACAAACCTTTAATCAGCACATCCACTGGTGGCTTTTCAGTTCCATATCCTCCATCTCATCGGAGCAAAAACCTCTTAAAGTGAGGTTAAGCACCCCCCACGTCAAGTGGGTTGACGTGTGAAAATTAAAAAAATGATAGGGATTTTACCTAATTCTGAGACAAGCTTAGAGTTTCCTTGATTGGTCTTGAGTTGATCGAGACCCATCTAATCACAACAATTATACTCGTTTAGGTTTCAGAATATTGCTAAAAATTGATTGATAGACAATATTTGAAGAGTATCAATAACGTCAAGAGTGACATCATTTTGACAAGGAAATCTTCACATTTTGTGAGACTAGTTTTTTGTTTTGAACAACATCACCATGTTGCCAGTCAGCTATAAAAATTGATTGTGAAGATGTTACTAAAGCAACTTTTTCTTCTAAATGTGTCTTTAAATAATTTTGTGACACATGTCTTTGCTGAATATGAATCATGAGTGCCCACATATTGTTGCCTTTTACATAAAACATTTTTTTATATATATCGCACTTTATTGCACAAGTCCCATAAGAAAACTTCCTTTGCAGTCCTAAATTGAGGTAGTGTTAAATATTTTTCATTTTAGTCAAGCACGAATTGCAATGAAGAGTATTTGATGAACAACTCTCAAAAAAGACTAAAACCACTGAGGAAACTAAAGAAGAGAAAAAAGAATACAATTTATCACAATCATCAAATGTAAGCCAAAACTTTTCATTATTCAACTGCTCTTAGAAGTTGATTGAAACTAGTTTTTGAATAGCTTAATAATTGTTTGTGAAGTGTGTTTCAATTGCATAAGTGGGTGATATGCAAGGGTGATTTCAAGCAGATTTTGAGTCCCTTATGCTTAAAAAATAGAAAGTACATTTTCGATGCAATCAATTTCTATTATGATAATTTTATTTGAGAAATGAGAGATTTCCTGAACTAGGCTTGAATTTTGGTTATGGTTCCAAAGAAGAAGCCTTAAATTTTATTCTTTCAGAAAGAAATGTTAAAATATTTTATAACAAATTTTTAAAGAAAAGACTCCTAAATGTACTATTAGGATGAGCAAACTTGACTTTCAAAATGAAGACCAAAAAAAGTGTAAATTTATACCTATCAGACTGGAATCCGGAGAAGAAATCTATCCAAAATTTACCAAATTGGAAGATTCAATACTCCCACCTTGGTAATATACTGCTAAATTGTAGATATATGGACTTGAAATGTATTTTGAATTATTTAATTTTAGGTGTGCCTTTGGCATAATGGACCATCAAAAAGGTGCAAGAGAGAAGTTAGTGCCTTTGAGCATGGACTCTAATAAGTCTCAAGAGAGTACAGACAATAATGCATCAACAGATGGTGATTTCTTGTTTTGCACATTATCTTTTTATTAATTAACATAAGAATTTGTCACTCAATATATTTTCAGACCAAGACTGCACGGATTTAACTGATAATCCAGATCATTTGCCAGCACCAATAAAATTTAAAACAACAAAGAAAAAAGAAAGGTATTTGTGAGATCAGTTTTTTTATCATGTATTTAGTAAAAGAGAAGATTTTAAGCTCATCATTGATATTTGGAAAACCACCTTCTGGACTTTTGGATCGCTCAAACTATAAATTGACATCTCAATCCACCTCAGTAGGACCAAAGGATGGAACCAAAGGTTAAGTTTTACATTCAGGTTTTTGTTTTGGATTGGAAGGTTTCAGCTCTTATTTATCAAAACATTTTAGTCAAAATAAAGTGGTTGATATAGGCTGAAGTATGAATATTTGATTGTGTAATCTAGTCATTTTCAAATCAATATAGTCTCAAATAAACAGAGGAGCAGCAAGCAAAAGCGTGAAAAATTGAAGGAATCCGATCTGAAGACTTTTAATGACATTGAAAAAGACATATCCAGGTGTGTTATTTTACCAAAAATTACTTTGAATCCATTCCTGATTCTTTCTGTTATAGGATGTGTGAAGAACTCCGACAACTGGACAACAGAAGATTCTCCAACTGTCCACCAGAACAAGTTAAAATCAGGTTATCAAATCAGTTCATTCAAACACAAAATTACCTTTCAAATGGTTGCATTAAAGATAATTGATGTTTACAGTTCTTATACTGCCCCTGTAATCTCACAACCTGAGAGAATCTCTACAACCTCATCTCCAAAAAGCTCGATGCCCAACTTGATGGGCAATTCTTTTACAGGTAAAGAGACTCATCAATTTACCTTTTTCAAGAGATAAAAATTCTTTTTTCATGACTTCATTAGACATTTCCAACGTGAGGCCAGCCTCTTCATTGTCTGATAATCCTTCTGCCAGCAACAACTTTCGGAATAAGAATGTTTCATTCGACTTCTCAAAGTCAAACTCAGATGGAAATCTTCCTGAGCATCAAAATAATTTGGAGATTGAAATACTGACGAATGAAAACTTCTCCAATATAGCTACTCAAACAGTTCAATTTTCGAATGAAAAAGTGGCTAAAAAGTCACCTAAATGTTTGATCATGTAACAGGTTGTTTTTCTGCTTATCTTTAGAGTTATTTTTTTCATGACACTTAAAAAGATGTTTTACTTGTGATTGAAGTGATTTTCACACGAAAAACAAGTTTGAATTATCTTTTTACTATGATTAAACCAATCATCCACCGGAAAAAATTTTCCCTCATATTGATATTGTCAATAATTACATGTACGAAACAAAATGAAATTATGATTAATTTTTATTCAGCTCAACCAGATCAGTTATTGATGTATGGACTTGAAAAAATGATTTATTTGTTAGTTAGAGTGTCTTTTTAAGTTGGTTTTTAAATTCAGACTTTGATTTCTTTTTAGACACTTCACTAATAAAAAAGTAATAGAAGCAAATGTAATATTTGAAAACTTGTGTTAATAAAGTTAATGAACAAGTTCTTTTGGTCAAAAATTAAAAATTTGAACAGAATTAAGTGGATAATCATCTGGTAAAGGTTTATTGCAATTCCCTGTTGGTATCAAAACTTCTTCAAATCTTGAAAGTCAAATGAATAAAGGTGAAAAGGAGTAAACAGAGAGCCCAGCAAAGTGGCACATGACAGCTTTTTGGAAATGATTTGGCATAAAAAATCAGAGAAATGATGCTTTAGTGTTCTAAAAAGCTCAAACTGTAAAAAATTGAGATTTCAGCATGGTCTAAAAAATTTGAAAACTGCAGACTTTATGTGAAAACCTTCTTTAAAATCTGAAAAAGGCAAGAAATTAGCCTAAGTGTTGAAGCATTCTGGGCTCTATAACCTAAGCAATGATAACCCTTTTTTTGCTAAGTACAGATTGTTCCAAATTTTGAATGGCTCACATGTAAGCCAAGAAAACATCTCTTGTAATGAGGGTGTGTTTTTTGAAATGAGACATTTTGTTTTTCCAACAACTTTTGGACAAAGTGTTCCCGAAAAAAAGTCCAGAATCTGAAAGTATTTGAGATAAATTGAGGTTTTGCTATTATTCAAACACCTCATTAATAGGGGAAGATGAACACCTTAATTCAGCCATTTCCTTTTCTTTACTGTCATTTTATCTTCATTAATGCCATTCTTTTTCCCAAAGCAAATGGTTTTCTTGAAAAGTAGGCCACTTGTTTCAACAGCATCAAGAAGTATTTAAATCTAGACTTACCGTTAAATCGACTTCCTCAGTTCCAAATGCGCATGTAGAGGAGTTTGTAATTTTTGAAATTTGAAGAACAAAAAAATGTGTAGAAGATGGATGACTCTTCTGGACTGTCTGAAAAATGTTCCGCAGGAATGAACATCTTAATATGTACCTATACCAACTAATCGAAGAAAAATCAACTTTTCTATTAACTTAGGGAAGATGTTATTTTCGGAGATTGTTGAAAGGAATAATTAAGATATTTTTAATTCAACTTTATCTAAAAAAATCTCTTCACTTATTAGCTCAAAATAAGATTCATAGCTGCCTGAGCAGTATTCGCATTCATTCTCAGCAACTAATCTTTAACCTTCAATTGCCCATTAATATAAGAAGTGCCACCTCAACATTATAAAAATCGATTATTGCTTCCAAATCCCAGGGATTAAAGAAAATTTTCTTTATCTAAATATGTTTTATAGAATATAATTGCAGCCTTCACTTTAATTTTGTTCCAATAGTGAGAAAATCATCTCATTTTTAATTTTTTTTTAGTCAAAAAAGGTTTGCCTTATAACTAGAGATTAACCCCAAACTAAATTGGCATCAGCAGCTTCTACTTTAAAAAGCAATTGACAAAAAGATTAATAAAAACATCTACAGCCTTTTTTCACTTTTCTTGCTAAAAGTTTTGATGAAAGCCTAATTACTGTCTTACTTTAGCATATTTTCTTCTGAATTTTATACACTTATTTAATCAAATTTTTCATATCTGGCAAAAACCTTGCATGCATTTGTTCAAACTTTCTCGTTGCAACAATTAAGTAACATAAAAACTATAATCTCAATTTTCATGCACATTTTATGTGAGTGCAATGATAGAAAATTTTCTAAAATGACTCATACAATCTTGTTTATTTCTAAGCTTTGGACCTGCTCTTTAAGTGATTGTTTAAAGTCAGATGGGGACTAGTGTAACCAATCAAAATTCCATTCTGTTACAAAGTTCTCAGCAGCATTGGTCACACAACATTTTCCTGTTCTTGATCTGCTTGTATCAAAAATTTGAGTTTTATTTACATGAAAATGACACCTAACCTTGTTAATATTTGTGAAGATTGTTTTTTGCTCAAAATATCATTAGAATAACTTCTCCTGAAAGTAAAAGCTGATAAGTTGCAAATAATTAAAAAAACATATTTTGAACAAAAAAATTTATTTTGAAATATAGAAATCTTTATACTTTATTCAAATAGAAATCAAACACAAAAATAATTGTTAAATAAGATTTGTATTGCACTTATGTCCGCCTGGTTCGATAATTTTATTGAAAAAATTACCCACTATATTAAATACCAATAAAGTTTACTCGGCAATTAATAATTCAATCAATTATCTAGTATTTGGTCAATTGAAACTGGATTTACAGAAATATTATATACAGCAATAAAAATTAAAATATAGATTTTTAGTCTAAGGTTTACACGTTGTGAACAAACGACACATTTTTACAAATAACTGCAAGTCAAATTTGAGAAAATAGCTAAATTATTGTCTTAAAAGCTACCATCTGGTCCTCAAAAGAAAAATGACAAACTATCAATTCATGATTAGAATTTCTTGAAGGAGAATCTGTTGCTTAAAAACAAAATTTGTGATGTACTTTTGTCAACATGACAGAAAATTACTGTGAAAAGGTTTCGCAATTACATAAATTTTGATGTTTCTTGTTTCTTGTTTCATAGGTTTGTTGAACCAAAAAAAATATCATAATTTTCAAAGATTATTACCTGTCTTAAATATATTATAACACACATAAAGTATTTGATCAAGAAATGAGGTCATAATTTAGTTAGTTCAAGTTTTTTGGTAAAAATATTTTTGGAATCTGGTTCGAAACTGCTGAATTTTTACATAGTATGAATTTAATTTTGTTTCATTGGGACATAATTAGGGCTTCAAAAGAGTGATTGGTTATGATGAAATTCTGTTTTTTCAAAAAGCTTCATGGAAAATATCCCAGTGAAGAATGAATGTTGGCTTCAGAAAATGATTCTTGTTGATTTTTGATCCTTGGATTTACATCATCAGGACCAGAAGAGGTCGTGATTTGTTTGATTTTGTTACCCGTGAAGACAGATGCAATTTCAGCAGACTTTTTCATTGACATTATGTTATGATCGTCTGTTGGAAAATCCTTGTTGATTGAAGAGGCAACTTCATTAATTCTACTTAAGTTAGGATTTGATGCTCCATGATGAACCACCTGCGAATAATGGTCCTAAATGTATCAAAAATATCTTTGAAATAACAACTTAATCTTTACCTTTCCAGATCTGTCAACTGCTTGAACTAGTAATGATTTTTGCTGACCCAGAGACTTCTTTGGGTGTGACAGTGTTGGTAGGTCAATGTCTGAGAGAAGGTCGTTGCTTGATTTGGCAAGACTTAGTTTCGGTCTGTTTAGATGACGATGGTGAAGTCTTTGAAAACTCTCTCTGCTGCTTACACTTTCTGACCAATTGGAGTGACATGAGCATCCACTTCTCATACTTCCAGAAGGCAAAATGGTTAAATTGTCCTTTAGAATAAATATTATTTTTGAGATTTCAAATAGAAAACATTAAAGGTCATCCTTTTTTTCACCTGACTGAGACTTTTGATTCTGTTATTTTGAGTGTTTTTCAATTGGCATAAGTGATTCATCCTAGACATTGAATTGTTGGTGGGACATCCTAAAGAGTGGGGCATAAAGTTTGCTAAATCAAAAAAAAACATTTTGAAAATATAAATCAAAGAAATTACAAACCTGGTCGAATTGAGCTTGTTGAAGAATGACTTTCACCTTCCAAATGGCAACAATGATGTTGCTTTCTATGATTAATGTGACATGAACAGCAAGAAGAGGAGCTTGATGAAATCACAGATCCAGAAGAGCCAAGGCAGCTGTCGGACCTCTGAGAATGAGAAGTAGTTTTCCTACATCCCACTCTATAATATCTTCTACAACCAGAGTGTCCACTTGAACAGCTACTTGTGTCACTGTCATTTTGAATTATCCTTTGGTTCAAAAGTACTTTGTTTCTCAATTGTCTTTTGGTCTTTTGATGAAAATTTTTCCCTAGTGAACAATAACATTTTTCACTGGAAATGAAGCTGTCTTCGTCGCAAGCACAAGCTGAGTCACATTCTTCAGACTTGAAAGTTTTTGTTAGTTGGGTCTGAAGAGTGCAATCTTCATAATTGCAAGCACTTCCATAACCACAATCAGAACATGAAATGTATGCATCATCGACAAAATCCTCAATAGGGTGCTTGGATGATTCAACTTTGGTTGACTTTGTCAAAGAAATGGCTCTTCGAAGCCCTAATTGTGCCTCGCCTGATGGAATGGGTCCACTGATATCATCTTTGGTAAGAACCCTCTTGCTGACTGATCTCCCATCCGATTCTTTTAGGGTCTCACTTGACGATAGGGATCGATTTGTAGGTTTTGAGGATGAAAAAGTCATTCTAAAAAAACTTCCCAATGTACTCTGATCTGAGTTTGAACCATCAGATGTTTTCTTGCCCTTCTTCTTGTTTTTCTTTTGACTTTTGCTCTGCTTTTTCTTTTCTTTTTGGATGATGTTTTTTGATCTCTGGAAGATTTCATCTTGGCTCATGGTCATGGCAAGCTTGAGCAATAATTCTCTGTACACAGGCTTGATTTCATTGAAGGAAATTCCATTGGGTGTGATAACTTTTTTTAAGACATCATCAACACTCTCTACACCTTCTTTCTCTTTGAGCTCCCTAAACAGCTCCTGAAGGTTGTACCGGGTTGTGACATTCATGAAGCTCTTGCTTCTTGGTATTGCAACCTTAGTGTAAACATCTCCATTCATAGTCGGAGTCTGAGGATGGAAATTCTTCCTTTCTGATTGACCTTGTGTTGGTTTAGAAAGTCTTCGTGAACCACGACGTTGAAACTCTTTTGTGCGACCACTGTCTGATCTACCAAGTCTAAAAGGACAGAAATTCTTGACAATATTCCACCCAAACTTGAGTTGAAAAAACTTCTTTCAAATCTTGATTACTAGCATTTTAAATGCCTGTTATGGTTTTGGAAAAACCTTACAAGGAAGCAATCTTTATTATTGAATAAAAAATGATCTTGTTGTCAAATTCAACATTTCTAAGAATATTGTAGTCTTCATTTAATTTTGCTAAAGCAAGCCACTTAAATAAGGTTTCACTCATTCAAATTGAAGCTCATTTGTTCCTCAAAACATCCCCATTTTAAAGATTATTAAAAAAACCTTCTAAAATAATGAGTCAGCAACCTCATATACTACAGATAAGGCTATTTTTTAAAAGACCCATTTTAGAAAGGGTTCCTTAATCAGATATAATAAAGAGTTTTTGTATGTAAAATTACATGAAGTACTATTGGCCATAAATGGATGGTTTTGCCCTTTTTCTCCTAATAAAAAATTAAAAAATTGATGACTTTTTACCTCATGGTGCTCCTTCTGAAAGGATGATTTGTAATAAACCCGTTGGTTGCTGTAGATGCTGTTCCTGGCCTTTTTCTTCCACTGCCTCTGAAGCTTTTGTTGGCTCTGCTGCTTCTGACACTTCTTCTCATGCTATTTCTTCTTTCTAAAGTACCTCCAGATCCAGAGCTATTTGTGTCAACATCAACAGGTCTAATGACCTTTTTCCTTCTTGGTGGACGTATGGGGGCTTCGACATGAACATGGCTTTCACTTTCTCTTTTACCATTAGCATTCTCATCCTCAAGCTTGTCTTTCTTTTTTTGTGACTTTTGCTTTTTCATTGTTTCAACCAATGCTTGGTAAAGATTTGCTGCAATAACAATTGCATCTTCAGACGATGAGCAGACAAATCCGTGACATTCAAGAACCTTTTGACCACCATTTCGTCTCATGACACAAGCAAAAATAGGCGGATGAGGAGAAGCAGAAGCAAGTTCAACTTCATTCTCACTGTTTAGGTTGTTGTACAATCCAGACTTGTCATTTCCTTCAGGGTCACTGATTAGTGGCAAAAATGCATACCGGTGAAGAATGTAATTCCTGTCAGATCTGAAATCTTCTTGTATAAAATCTCTGCGGTGGACAAATTTCACTGCAGCCCAAACTGCTATAGATGAAAATGGGTTGAAAATTTCTTGAACACCTTTGTGAAGTTCTCTGATATATTGGACACTGAGTCCAGTGTCATTAATTTCTAGGCTTCCTTGGTGATGGCTCTCTTGACCAATAGTTGTGATTGAAAGCCATTTAAAATATAAATCTTTCAATGGTTTTTGAAGTGCTGACAAACTTGTAGACTTCTTGGATGAAGTGATTGGAAGGGCACCCAAATAGTTGACTTTGTGTCTAACATAGCTTTTCTTGAATTCCACTGGAAAAGTTTCAATTTTCTCCGATGGAGTTCGATCTGGAATTTGAAAAGATTGACTCAATATTTCATTGGAAAATCTGGGTTTTCCCAACAAGAGAAAATCAGCTTATGTTTGTGCCTCTCATTCATGCAGACAGTTCAAACAATCATGATTAAAGATGGCAACCCCTTTTTTGCAGGGACTGTACTAACAGATACCCAACTGACCAACAAACAAAAGTTAGCCATGAATTGGTTAGGTTTAGATTCACACTGAAAAAAGTATCAATGACAAATGACACCTTTTCAAAATAATTGATTGCTAGTAAGTTGTAAATCGATCAAGTTTAAAGGTATCAGGATTATTATTCTTCATCAAGCGATTTATGACAATTTTTAGATATTTTTGGCAGTCTGAGAGATAAAACAGTTTTTTTGTTAGGATTTTATGGTACATTATTAGACAATTTTCTTGGCAACCAGATTCATATACAAAATTTTGGATTGATTGTGTGACAGAAAGCTCAGATTATGACAATGTTCTGCGAAACAACATTTTCAAATGGGAATTAATGTTGAAATTACATAAAGAAAGAAATTTCAAAAAATATCACAACTCACATCAAAGAGCTTTTGCTAAAATACTTTTTTACATTTTAAGACAGTTATGAAATTCAAAAGCTTTTAACAACGTCTAACAGTTTGTTGTCCAAATGAATTATTTATGACTTGGACGAGAATGATGAATGAGGTAATAAAATTTTCTCACAGAATTCCTTGCAGCCTAATTATGTGAGGGTTGTATGTATCCCAACAACATCTGCCAACACTACCAAAAAATATATCAACAGTCATTTTTATTATACTCTGTAAAAAAAAGTATACAGATAAAAGAAATTACTTCTCATCACGTTCTTCAAGTCTTTATGGCAGAAAAAAACCCTGCCAATAGAATAAAGGAATCAGTTCTTCCTCTGATTTACTTCAACAGATTCACTTTCAATTAGGCTATATAAATAGCAACCAAGTGGTTTTTCTTTAACCGATTCGAAATGAAATGACAGATTGGTGTAAACCACAAAGTCTAAATTCGGAAAAAAACTTGGCAGGAAATCACTTTTATTTGATGCTGTAGATCTATATTCATCATCAAATTAATGATGCATCCGGCAGAGTAAAAAATTATCATAATTTCATACCAGGTTTTATTTCGGTGGGACTTTCCGCGTCGTTGCCTCGATTTCTCTGGTGGGAAGTTGAGAAACCAACGTTGGTGTTGCCAAGATGCTCAGATTCAGTTGATATTTTGTCATGAAGACTTGAGGTTTCTTGCTGTCTTTCGATTACCTTTTGTTCCAACTAAAATGTAAATAAATTCAAAATTATATTTCAAGAATCCGTACAGAATTTCTTTCTGGATAACTATAACTCACTTGATGGTTATCTTCCACTGATGGAAAGTCTTTCAATTTCTTATCTGACAAACGTCGGTTGTTTAAAACCAAAGATCCACTTTGCAAAACCTAACATTTTGGATAGAGACCTTTAGTCCTTGAAATGTTGATGAATAAAATGATCTTTTTACCTGATTCATTCCATAATGTACAGGAGGTGGTGGATCAAACTCCAGCTCTTCGCCAGGAAGGGCATGACTTATCCCATGCATTGAATGCTTAATGTGGGCTGCCTGGATTTTTGACCCATTGTGAGGATTTGTTAAGAGACTTGACATCATCCCTGGTACCCGAGATGAGGAATCTTTTGTCTGATTTAAATTAATAGTAAATATATTTTTTATTTGTTGTTTGAAAGACATTTAAATACATGTAGACATCTCACACGGATCTTAGCCATTAGATTTAAGTTAGGGTAAAGTAATATTTTGATCACTCAACTTTTACCCACATCTGATTCCCCAGCGCCCCTGATCAGCGCGCTCCAGTCTCACATGTCAATAAAAGGCCTGCATGCCTTAGAATCGTTTCCTAGTTATTCTCTGTGTGCTTAGACGTAAGTCATATAGAGTAGATAGCTAAGTGTTATTTTAAGGTTTTATATTATGTGTGTATTGTACTTAACCCAATAAAGTATTATGACCATATTTAAATACCTTGCATTTTTATTTTAAGAACAGGGGGACTTTAGATTCTCATAGTCATGGGATAAGTGTTACTGAGACTTGCACCTCTTATCTAAGTCCTTGCGGCAAGCAGCAGCCTGACGCTTGGAAATTAAAGTCTACATACATATGCTTAATAGCAAAAACTCACTGTTTCATTATCTTTACTGGAGAATCCAGAATTGTTGGTTGATTTGTCAATTCCAATCTTAGTGCTGGATGTTGTTGCAGATAAAAACATCTGCTCAATTTGTTTCTGCACAGCACTTCGTGCTTCCAAAAATGATTTTCCCCTTTGGAGGTCTTTTATGTCATTCAGCTCTCGTTGTCCAGCTGGTGATGAAGTATGACCATTCTTAAGGCGTGAAAATTCATCCATTCGTTCTTTTCTTTGTTCCTAAATTTGATAAATTTCATACAATATTCGTTTCTAAAGGTCAAATTCTTATAAAAGGGGCTCAACCTGAAATTTAGCCCTGATTTGTTCCAAAGATGTAGAATCAGATTGTTTGACCTCGTACAAGTTTGATAATGATCCTCCACGATTTGATGAGGTTGATGAAGCATAAGATGATAAACTACCGCTTCGAATATTGTTCAATCGTCTATTAGGAATTTTCTTTTCCTATTTCAATTCAAAAAAGTATTGATTTGTTGAGGCCATAAATTACTTTATATAAGATAAGATTCTCTAATTGAATGGAGCTGCTCTAAGAAGGGACTTTTGGGGTTGAGGCTTCCCAAAAATTGAAATTCTTAGATGGTAATGGGTTGGTAGGGGTTCTTAAAATTTGATTGGGAATAAGGATTGGGGTTAGTTGCCAAGCTAAGCTAACTCAATGTTCTGAAATAAAATATCATCTTACCAAGTTGTCCAATGTCTTTTTAGGAGGAAACTCCATTGTCTAAAAGAGGAAATAAGATTTATCGCTTTGATCCAAAAATGAGCCTAAATTCAGCATTACCTGATCGTCCAATATCATACAGTAAGTGTCATCCGTGTCTGTATCAGACGTCTGCATTCTGATTCCATTTTTCCGGGAAGGTAGTGGAGGAGCTTTTCTATCAACAAGATTTGATCGAAAAAAGTTGTCAATGGATCGTCCCAATAGGGGGCTCTTTGGTGGTGATGGAGCCCTTGGCTTTTGCAAATACTTTCCGGCCATAGATATAAGCCAGTAGTGATTATATGGCTTTTTACAATCTGAAATAATAATTAAGTTGACGGATATTTTTTTGTGCGGGGAAAAATATCTAACCCTCCTGAGTGACCTGCCTAGTTAAAAAATTCATGGCTCCGTCAATTTTTAAGCTAGAGAAAAGTTTATAAGACAACATTTTTAGCTAGATGTTTGAACAAAAAAAATGTTATTTTATAAACTTTTTTCTAGCTTTAAAATTATGCGAGCTATAAAGTACGTAAATATAAAACTTTAAACTTAAATATCTCGGCTTCTAGGCAAAATATCAAAAATCTGATGGGTAACTTTGGAGCTATCCATTTAAGAATTAAGCATGCCAATTTTCAGGCTTCTAGCTTTACTGGTGTGGGAGGAGAGTGAGGTGACAGACGGACACACACAGGATGTCAAGCATTCTTAAACAGATCCCTCTACAAAATTTCTAAACCCTTCTCAAGCAAAGCGAGAGAGGGATAAAATAATGTTGTAATTAGTTGCAGTTTTACTCATTCACTCAACTATAATCAATTATTTCAAGTTAATAAACAGCAGCCTCAAAAATTTCAATGGTCACATCACCAGAACTTTACAATTTATGTTCTACCCTAGCCCTGGTCCTTAAAATACACCAATCATGAAAAAAAATACTAACTCCATTCACTAATAAAATGAAATGTTATTATTACTCTTGATATCCTCCACAAATGAAGCCATTTTTCATCACACTAAAATTTTGCCACATTTTGGGGTAAGGGGTTCTCGTTCATCTGTCTGTCTGTCTCACCTCTAACTCCTACCACAGTTTTGAGGATAGAGAGCTGAGATACGTCAAGCTGACTCCACAACTAAATGCAAAAAAGAGTTCAGAGAGGAGGTTGGGTGAGAACTGAGTTGTGGGGTCTTTGGGGTCACACATAGTAGTACAATAGCAAGGTCTGAAAGTCAATTTTTGAGTTTTTGATATAAATATGACCACACTTAAAATTAAATAAAATATGGAGTCTGTTTTATATCAAAAACTGATTTAAGCTCTTGGAGTTTAGGTTTTGGGGTCCTCAGGTTTTTTCCAGAGATCTAGTAATTTGGACCCTAGGCTGCCAAAGTATTGCCACTCATAAAAAAGGTTCAAACGTATTCAGGCCTTCACACAGCCATTACTAGAAGAGTTTTTTAATCAATTAGTAAAATATGCAAATGAGGTCAATCTTATTGGTCGAAATGAACTATATCTAAATGTGGCTTTGTAGGAAGATGGATTCAGGCATCATCCCATAACAAAACACTTTACCAATCTTCAGGTAATTTATCTTGACCTTTTTCCCATTTACAAGCCAAAGTTTTATACTGGTTTTGACCTTATCTCTTCTTACTGAACTTGTGGCGAATAAAAACCCCAAATGAAACTGAACAATAAATATGTTTTATTATGAATAAATATTCAACTTCAAATTGAAAAAGAAATCACTCTGCCTGTATTTTTTGTTCTATGGATATTTAGTGAGTTTCTTGTAGTTCTTTTGAATGTACATATGGCGTCAAAATGAAACAACATTTTGTGTTGCGCTTAGAGTTGCTCACAGCTAGACATATAGAAACGCGTCATCTGGCAAATCTTCCAAATTGCAACATAAAAAATGGGATAGTTGGGTGAAGGAATAATATCTTAGAAAATAAAAATAATTTTACTCTTAATTTCAAAGTGACTAAAGGTTAAATCCAATTTTCTTTACACGATTTAAAATATGCTAGCGTTCAAATCACCAAATGTTAATTTTTCTTTTAAAATCAGCTTTGAATTGTTAAAAAATTCCTCTTACCTTTTTAATCCAATTATCAAAATTGATTGCACAGAATTAATAAGGATTTCTTAATAATGAATCTATGCAAGAAATATTGCCAGTTTTGCAGGCAAAAGACATGAAGCAACTAAATAATTCAGAGGAAAATTTGAAATTACCGACACGAGGGAGTTGCTACTGTTAAAGCGTGCGTGATTTCTCCAGTTTTTCTGAAATGGTTTGTTGTTTGAATCTGAAAATCTTATAAACTGAGGCAACAAATGTCTTCAAACACTGTTGATTTGATTTAAGAAGTTTTTTTAAACAGAATTTGCTTTCTGTTGCTCTTAAACTAATATAACACAATTGATTCATTCATTGAACAATAAAATGTGAACTTTATAAGAGAAGATTCAGACTTGAGCAATGTGGGTAAAAGCAAGCTTTTTCTCCCAAAAGAAACACCCAGAATTATTTAAAAATATGTCAGACGATAGTTCAATGTTGCAGACACTGTATTTGTAATTCAAAACAAGCCACATCGAAATTTGCAATAAATAATGCCTATTATATAATAGTATTTGCTCAAATACTCTATTTTTTGCACTATAATATTTTTCACTTTTACAAGCTCAAAGTATTTTCAAACAGGCTGCCACTAGTTTGAAAATTGAAAATTTATAATTGATCTGTTTCTTTATCTCCCTTTTGTATATCTGGTTCCTATCAATAAATAGTTCAGTATCTATTCTTTTCTTGATTGGGAAGACCATCGCTGGGATATTCACTCAACTCACTCATCAAGTCATCGCTCGCAATTTCTGCCTTTGGTTCAACTCCTCTTGACACACTTTACTCGCTAATTAAAACAACTTTTGAAGAGCTTGGCATGTCTATAAAAGTTCCAATTCCGGGTTTTCTATCATTTATGTAGAAAGCCCATAAGGATCTCAGTACTGTTCATTATTTCATAATGCAACCCATCTATTCCTGGGCGCAATCGATCACTGAACTCCAGCTTCCCATGTTGATAAGTTGATAAATAGGTTTGCGTGCCTAACCATGTCAACTTGTTATTTTCCAATATTTTTGAACCTAAGATTGTGCGGTACAACTGTTAGTATTAAGTTTAGTTTGTAAGTTTTTACTATACCCTTATATTTTACAGTAAAGTACCTTGAGCATGTCCTCAGACTTTCATTCCATAAGATTCCCTTCAAAAGGTGGCATGTTTTTTATACTGGGTAAATGGTATTCCCTTGGTGAGATCGCATTCAGTTTGTTTGTACGCACTCTTAGGGATAGGCACGCTGCAACATACCTCATAGGTGCTGATTAGAGGAACATGTAGATTACCATGAGCCATGAGGACATGCTCAAGGTACTTTACTGTAAAATATAAGGGTAGTAAAAACTTACATACTAAACTTGATACTACAGCATTATAAAAAAATGGCTAAGGGGTTAAAATATCTTTTTTTCCACCAATAGTAATTCTTTCGTGTTTTTGAGCCCGCTTAAGTTTAGTAAACTGTAGTGACGAGTCTGGGCCTAACATTTTTGATCCAGTTCGGAAAATGTGTTTGTAGCTTGGGTTGAGTTGCAGCCACCTCTGGTTCTGGAAATTTTCCCCCAAAAATCCCAAGTTATCCAATTTTTCACCTAAGGGATCAAAAAATACTCAGGTCAAAAAGCAAAAAGCAAAAACTGGGGGTCAGAAACATGCTCGGGTGGGGTCAGGGTCCATCTGTACATCAAAGCTAAAAATAGTTTTTTGTGGAAAGTTTTAAAAAGTAAATCAGCGGCTTTATTTGAACTTTTCATTTACAAACGACTTCCCATCAAGAATGCAATATTCTGGAAAGCTTTCGAGGATTAGTTTTTTCTTATTTTTTTGAAGGACACCGTTTTGCACAACCGTTGACACAGGCTCCAAAAACTCTTGCTGAATCCGAAGGGCAAACATCAATGCAGGATTCAAGAGATCCACCAGGACAGCTTCCTCCATTCGACGAAATCTGGTTCCCCTGTAAATTAAAGTATTTGAGTGAATTCATCTGGATTTTTGGAAATCATTACTACCTGATTTGATGAAGCACTCGGAGCAGCCTTTTGATTTTGGCCTTGTTGGTTTTGCTGCCTTTGTTGTCCTTGAGGAGCTCCATTTCCAGGCCTATTTTGGTTAGAGTTTCCATTCTTCTGGAATCCATTTCCTTGATGGTTTCCTCCATTGCCATTTCCATTTCCATTCTTTGGCCACCCATTTCCATTTCCATTGCCATTTCCGTTGCCATTTTTAGGCCTTGAGTTACCATTTCCGTTTCCATTTCCATGTTTATTACCCCCATTGTTCCCTCTTGGGCCTGGTGTGACTGGAAGAGGAGCAGCTTGTCCTTCAAACAATTGTTCCTCATTACTTCAAATAAAATGCTTGATTTCACTTTAGGAAACCTGGTCTTTTATTGTTCACTGGAGCTGATGGCTGAGGTGGATTTGATTGGTTTCTCTGCTGACCTCCTTTGCTTTTTGCAGGAGCAGATCCAGATGCAGCCTCTGCTGTTCGATTCCTTGGACCACCAAATGGGCCAGGACAAGAATCACATCCATCACGTGTTTCTCTTGGAAAATATAATCACCCAAAAAAGTCAAATGCTTAAGTCAATTTTATTTTCTTTCAACTTATCTTTACCTAATGTCTCCATCACAAGTTGGATAAGGATCCCAGGTACCATCTTTTTCACGAATTCCAATAAAATCAAGGATAAAAAATATTTAAGAATATTTTATACTCTTACCTGGTGTACAAAATGATCGAATGTCTGGTCCAGTCAAACAATCGAATTCACAAACTCCACCTGGGTAATCAATTGAACAATAGCCTGAAAATTAGAGAATAGGTTTTAAAAGATAAAATAGAATGGAATTCTATCCAGGCAACCTGGGTTCGACTCCCACCTGGGTAAAGCACTTAAAAGACTTAAAAGAACACCAAAGTGTGCCTTTAGTATGTAATAAAGACTCACAAGGTTTTTTTTAAGCTGTAAATGTATCTCTTATACTTAAATAACTCATTGCTATCACTTAAATTTTTGAAAAGTCCCAAACCTGTTTGAGGATAATGATAAAAGGGGTCATTGTAGCCTAATGGTAAGAGCAACTGACTGAGAACTGGGAGACTGGGATTCAATCTCCAGTCTGGACAAAATCTTTGACCCCTGAATTTGCCTTAATCTATCATTTCTAGTAGATGATTCTCTCAGTCAGGATTGATTGTTGTGCAAAAACTTGATTAGAATTGTCTCTTAAACTCGTTTATTCCCATTTAGCAAATTGAAAATCAAGTGACTATAAGACACAACTTCAGTCAAAAAAGAACTGTTGTAAAGTTAACACTGCTCTCATTAACGTGATTTAGTGTTAGAATAATCAGTTCTCTTAACACAAGCTAAAAAAATTAATACAAAATAAAAGCTATGAAGGAAGGAATTGTAAGAGGTGTAAAGTCCAAATCCCAGCAACAGATTTATTTATGTTGACTCCTCACTCTTCCCTCCCAGGTTGAACAAACATACAGTCAGTCAATTTTGAACAGATACAGAAGAGAAGTTGAAACTTTTCACAAATGAAATTGTGAAAAGTCAACTTTGAATCAAAATACTTGCGTTGACATCTATGATCTCAGATCATAGATGTCCATGTAAGAGAGAAGCAGCAACAGCTGACTTCTCTCTCAAAAATCATTCAGAGTTCAAAACGTGAGCGGGACGCGTCGTTTTTTCTTGTTCATGCGATCTAGACTCAAAATTTTTTGATTTTGTGAGTGTTTTTTCCAATCCCAGTGCTCCTGGTCCTTTTTAAGATGACATCACCTTGTTTTGATGAAGAATCCCAAGATGATTTTGAACGCATGGTCTCAGAAATGCGAGGGGTTGTGGCGGCCTCGAGGTCCGGCACCGACGAATCGATTCGTCAGGTATGAACAATTTTATTCTTGAGTCAGTGTCTTTGTATGAGTCTGTGTCTGAGTCTATAGGCTATTACAGATTGAAAGGCCTTTTTTATCGCCACGTGCCAAAAATTTTTCAACCATTAACTTCTGTTTAGAACATGGTATTTCTTGAGGATGTCGTAGAGCCACTTTTCAAGTTAACTCGTTCGTTGTACTTTGTACTCGAGTCAACGGCCACTGGCAAAGATAAGCCAACTAAAGAGGACGCCGAGAAATGGTTTGAACTGGCCAAAAGGTAACTTTTCACTTCGTCCGA
>Ga0194133_10003595_pt1 | contig 21827 bp, 7 predicted proteins | sample TA2KigOf40mmetaG_FD_155448 | JGI IMG/M metagenome (GOLD analysis project Ga0194133, IMG submission 155448) | Freshwater microbial communities from Lake Tanganyika, Tanzania - TA2015055 Kigoma Offshore 40m | ecosystem: Environmental > Aquatic > Freshwater > Lake | place: Tanzania: Lake Tanganyika...
GTTGCGTTCAGCTTTTTATCGCATTGTGTTACAAAGTATGAAATGTCGGAATATTCTAGTGCATCTGTAAATTATATTCTGTTAGGTTTAAAATGGGTGAGATGTTTTAGCCAATAAGAAAAGAAAAGAAGACGTGCGTTCGTTTTACTTGCTGTTCAATTTCATAAGGTTTGTGCCGTCTACATGAATTACATTGTAAGTTCACTAGGAATAAAGTTTGTTTTTTTTCCTCTTCGATTAATAATAGATGACTTTTTGTTGTCAAGCAAAGCCCCTCAAGTGAAGAATAAAAATTTCCATGCGAAAGTTTTGTTTGCTATTCCAATCGATTTTCTATAGCCCAAAGGTGAACTTAAAGCGACCATCAAATATTTACATCATTGTGAGAAAGCTGGGTAAAGTAAGTGACTGAATCTGACTGACACGTCCATTTCCTCACATATTTGCATAATCAAGTTAATTTATCCAATCAAAATGTCAAAACTTAAATGAAATGAACATTAAATTATTATCTTACACAATCTTCAACAATTTTGCCTTTCATGGAAGTTTCTGAAGTAAGATATAAATCTCAACTGGAAACTTTTTTAACTTTCACACAAAGATAAAGTTTTTACAAATAGTAACAAGGATTAGCAGATATGTCCAGTTAAGTTGAAAACAAACAAGGGTTATCTTAAAATTCAAGTTCAAAAAAAGTCAATCAATTCAAAGTTGACAGAAAAAACATTTTTCTATGGGCCTTTGGCAAAGGCATCTGAGAATTTGGAGATCTAAGGTTCTGGGGTTGTATCCTCAGCCATATGTCAGCAATCTGAGTTGCTTAAAATCATAGCAACAATATTGCTGTTATCGTAAATCTCATGAACCAAAATAAAAGACGCGTTCGTTCAAATGAATCTGTTTCAATACTGACTCTACAATACATTGCATTTACAAGCGCCTGTCTCTCACAACTTGAAATACAAGTCAGAAGGGTTGTGGCCCGCCACTATCCTTCCAAAGGGAAAACTCAAGGATGACGCAACATAACAATAGACAGCAAAAAGATAAAGGACGGAAACCTAATCTATCAAGAAGGTGTTTACGTTAGAGTCACTTTTAATTAGTTTTTGTCTCTATGTTCTGTTTGTTTTCACATTTTTGGATATAAATGTTCATTTCATTCACATTTCTCTAAAAACCTATCTTTAATTCCTAAACTTGGATTCTACGCTTCAATACCTTTGATGTCTCCTTACATTGCTACATTGTTCATTTTATTACCAATCCTATAGAGTGCTCAAATTTCATCAATAAGCAGGTCAGTATTGAGTCTTTTCATGATTATGATGGTCATCGATGGGGTCGCTTTGGCCTAATGACTAGACCATCTGACTGAGAAATGGGAGAATGGGGTTCAATCTTGGTCTGAGCAAAATATCTGACCCCTGGATTTGCCTTAATGGATCATTTCCAGTAGATGGTTATCTCAGTCCGGATTGATTGTTGGGCAGAAACTTAATAAAAAATTAATTGTCTTTAAATCTTTGACTCTTAATTCTTAAATAAATACAATCAAGTGACTGCGAGACACAACTTTCAGCGATGTGAATTGTTGTAAAGTCAAGTCCACTTGGTGTTAGAATAATCAGTTCCTTAACAAAAAGTTGTCAATCAATCAATTAATCCATAGGTTTTATTCTTTCACTCTCCAAGGTCATCCTCACCCCTGAGCAATAAAATCTTAGTGACTTTTATTGTGTGAATGATAAAGTTTAAGTCTTTGCTGCTCAATATGACAATTATTATTACATTCATGTTCAGTTGGATCTTTTAAAGTGAATTGTCAGCAGAAAAGTAACTTATAAAGACATGTCATGCTCTGATAGGTAAATTAATCAATCTACTTCGAAGGATTAAATTTTTCATCATCCTTCACAAAAAAACCTCTTTTAGTTTAACAGTAGGAGAGAGGAGAAAAGAATTTGCTTAGATGAAACGATTCATCGATTCTCAAGGATAATATTTCAAACTGGTACTGATCGAATTTTCAACAATCCTCAAACAATTACGATGAAAATAAATTCTCTGATATCAAATTCAAGAAAGAAAAAAAAGAGTATTAAATATTGATTTTGAAAATACCTGATGTCCGCTGCACTCCATGATTTAATTTCAAGATTCACTCTTCAAACAATAATTCTTCAATGTTGGTGATGTACTTATAAAGTCAAATCAGTAGCATGACGGACAAAGACTTAATGGGCCTGAAAAGTACATAAAAGATTTAAATTAGAGAAATTTTCAGCTCTATATTCAATGAAAAAAAGAAGACTTTCTTATCTTCAAACAAAGCTAAATCTTTCAAGAGGATTAACTATTCACATATAAAGCATAAAAGTTTTATCAAATTAATTCAATAGCTTTGTGAAAGTATATAACAAGTGATGCTTTTAGTCACACTCTCAAAAATTAAACAATTGGCAAATGTTGCTTTTGAGGTTGATCTTCCAAAAGTTCTGAACTCAGATGTTGGTGTGACAAAGTTTTCAATTAGAAACTTGCACTTCTCTTGAGGACTCTTGGAAAACAGGATATAAAGTCAAAATAGATTATATGAACAAATTTTTGGAACAGATGGTTTTGGACATTGCCAAAAGGTAGCCATAGTTAATCAATTATTGGTATGATAATTTTGAGATCAGAACAATTTTTCAGTATATTTGTGAACATTCAAGGTTAATTTTTGCCAACCTGTTGGGTCTTGAAAGTTTGAAGATATGATAAACAACAAAGGCTATTCAAGTTTCAGAAGAAACTGTTCACTAACTCTTGAATCCAAGATATCAATTGTAGCTCGAATCATTTTTTTGGGGGCCTGAGGTAGAGATGGGCCCTGACCCGACCAGAGCTAACTTTTGACCTGCAGTAAATATGAGGCCGACCCAACTTTGACTCGGGTACTTTCGGACCCAACTCGAAGAGATTTTTTTGACCCGAAGGGGAAAAAAATTGAAAAATTTGACATTTTTAGGGGAAATTTTCCAAATTCAAACCCAAACCATGAATGGCTGACCTGACACAGGTCAAAAATTTTTGACCTGCACCCATCACTATCCTGAGGTCAAGGGTAACCAGCTTTGAGCCCCCAACACCCCACATCCAGATCCCATTGCTGTTGTTTCTTACAATGACATGATAAATTTTGTGCTCACTAATTTAGACACCTTTTCCAGTTAATTGTAATGCCAAATCAGGCCAAGGGTTGACCCAAGGATCAAAGATTCTCTACAATACAGTAGAAAAGTCACTTTTACTTGAAAGTATCATAAGTACAAACACTGACTGATAATATTAATAGTTCAAAAACTAATCACTTATTATAACTAAGAAATTTTCCAATCATGAAAAAATGGTTTTATTTGAAAAACTCTTGAAATAAATCAGAAAACAATAAAAAAGCTTGGCCTATAAGATGGACAAAGGACAAAAGAAAGAGATTGGAGATTGGTGATGCTGGGGAGGTTAGAGGAAAAAAAGTTTTTCCGATTTGAAAATTCAATTTCATTTTAAAGTGTAAATTTGAATCAATAACGCAAAGAAAGTTGGTCACTTTTTAGTTTTTATGATTTCAAATGTTATTTTGTTTGCACACAAAAAGTGTTCAGTGAACTCGAAATTGGAAAAAAAGTTCCAAAACAAACTGCAACATCTAATTTTGTTTGCTCATGTGGCTATAGTTACAATTTTCTTTTTACAAAGTGATGGATGGTTGGACTATACTCTACAGAAAAAAATTCACATTTTTTAGGCAGAAAACCCTACTTGGAGCCAAAATGTCTTTGAAAACTATTTCCATGCAGATCAAAAAAAAAGTTTTGGCATTTCAATTCTTCAGGGTCTAATGCCAGTAAGTGAATAAACCTTAACTTTATGTGATTTTTGTTGAATTTACGAAGAAATAGGAAAGTACTTTGACGTATAAAAACAACCAAAAAAGAGAGGATTTTAATTGAAATGTGAAAAAATATGTGTGTTTTTCTCTGTAGAATACCACCTGTGACCCCGTCTTTTCGTTTCGACACATCGTTCACTTGATTTGTGTTTGTTGGACAGATTCAATTTTGTTGCCAACATTTCAGAAAGTATAGAAAACATGAAACTTTTTTTTGTTCCTCTGAAAAAAAAAATAATGCACCAAGTTTTCAAGATTTACATCAATAATGGACATGGTGTTGGTGATCGGAACACGCGAATACAACTTGGAAAAAACTCAAAGAAAACTCACACTTAACAAGAGATTTACTGTTGGAAAACATCCAAAGAAAAATACCTTATTTGTAGTTTTCAAAACACTCTAATTCTGTAATTTACATTGGATTGCAAAAAAACCAACGAGGTGCCCCCAGTCAAGGTAATAGTAATCTGCAGTAGCCATAGGCTTCTATGGCGGGGCTCTGATAAAGTTTTTGATCTTGCACTAACATCACCCGAGTCTTCACTGCACCAGATTATTATATATTTTTTTAGCTTGTGTTAAGAACTGATTATTCTAACACTAAATCACGTTAATGAGAGTAGTGTTGACTTTACAACAGATCTTTTTGACTGAAAGTTGTGTCTTGAAGTAACTTGATTTTCAGTTGATAAATGTGAATAAATGCTTATAAGAGATCATTTAAATCAAGTTTCTGCACAAGAATCAATCCTGACTGAGATAATCATCTACCAGAAATGATTATTAAAGGCAAATCCAGGGGTCAAAGACTTTGCCCAGACCGAGGATTCAACCCCAGTCTCCCAGTTCTCAGCCAGTTGCTCTAACCATTAGGCTACAGCAACCCTCTTTTGTGTTCCAAACTAGGTCTTAAATGATTATTAAATAATAATAAATGTGGTACATAAATTTTATTTGAATCATATTTCAGTTTTACCTTAACCTATAACTCTCACATTGCACTCAATCTTTGATCCATTCAAACTTTGTTTAGACAACATTCAAAAATTTATTTCAAGCTAAAGTCTCACAACTTCTTTTTAACATTTCAAACTCAAGAAAAAGGAATACGAAAAACCTCTCTTAATTGTATATTTTTTTCTTCAACATCAGAAGTTTGAGAATACTGATTTACATCAAAACTTGTTTTCTATTTTCCAATATCTTTTTTAACAGAGTTTTGTAGCAAAAAAACACCAACCCACACCTTTTCAAAATTTCTCTGAATAAAAAAAGTCCTCATTTGATAATTCCTAATAAAAGAAAGTCGACAGATTTGAAACATTTTATCCACATATCTTGCTTGCCTTTGTGAAATGAGATCCTGCGCATGATGAAATATTCATGCAAAGTTTTGTTGGACACCTCCGTATGTGGGATAGATTTTCACCTTTTTTCAAACGAAATTTTAAATAAATACAGGCTTGAAAACTAACGAAAAAAAAGTTCTGTGTTCGAGGCAAGCAAGCAACTAACGTATCTGTCAAAATATCTGACTCGAGATATACAGAGAACAGATCTCGTTTCTGAAATTTCTATAGGCTGAGAAAAAGAGTAATTGAAATATCTTATTCTCCTTGAAGTGAAAAGAGGCAGGAGGATGAGGAATGACGTGGCTGAAAAAAAAAGTTCTTCAAGTTGAAACGACTTACAATGGTGGAAAGCGTGTTTTCATACAAATTTAGCTTTGAGGAAAAAGAAACATACTTTGCTGTGTTTTAGACATATTCAATGGGTTGACTCTCCAGTACGTTGTTCTGACGTAAATCTCAAAGGCAAAAGGTTCAAACTTTAAAAAAATCAAGGGGAAGCCATTTTTGAGTTGAGTTTGAGGCACATTATATTCTAATTTGACATTGATGCTTGTTTGTAAAAGCATTGCAAGTAGTGATGGGTCCGTGTCAAATAATTTTTTGACCCGAGTTGGGTTGGGTCAATTTTTTGTGGCTCGGGTCAGGTCGGGTCAGCCATTTATGTTTTGGATTTGAATTTGGAAAATTTCCCCTAAAAATGTCAAATTTTCAATTTTTTTCCTTCTCGTCAAAAAAAATCCCTTCAGGTCGGAAAGTACCCGGATCAAAGGCAGGTCGGCCTCTTATTTACTGCGGGTCAAAACTAAAAGTAAGGTCGGGTCGGGTCAGGGCCCATCTCTAATTGCAAGGCTGAAATTTCTACCTAGTGGGAAGAAAGTTTGGTAAGGTGCTCTTTGAAACCACCTATGCCAGATAAGCAGGAAAACGTCGATTCGGCTAATGAAGGTTCGTCAGTTACTATGTCAGTCAGCCTAATGTCTGTTAGTTTAACAGACGGTTCGCCAACTACTTTGTCATGTTGTCTAATGATGAAGATGCCAAATGTTGGCATTTCCCCACAGGGTTAGGAAAGGGGAAACATGCTCCGCAGTGTTAGGGAGGGGAAACATGCCCAGCATGATAAGGAAGGGGGAAACATGCCCCGCAGGGTTTGGGAGGGGGAAACATGCATTGGTTAGGTTAGGTTAGTAATTGTTAGGCGGACAGTCATAGTAAGTGAACAGTCCATTAGACGAACAGACATTAGGCAAGCCATCGAAGGCGAAACATCCATTATACGAATCGATATGGTATCCAGAAAAGCTTGAAATGAGATATTCACAACAACGCATCTTTCTATTTTCTTTTTGGCAGGTTTATTGCTTTTTTTAAAATAAAATATGTTTTCTTCAGAGTTGTCCAATCTTGTAATTGGTCCAGCCCTTTAATATCCAATCCTCAGTGATCCTGTCCAAATGTGCCAGTCTATTTTGAATTGATTGCTTGCTAATCTTCCCCTTCGGATTAGGGATAACCAAAGAAAAAAAAGCAAGAGTGAAGATAACTTGTGTTGAGAACTGATTATTCTAACACTTCATCATATGTGTTGACCTCACAACAGTTCCTTGGTAATTTCTGGAGGGTTTTTTTTACTTTTACTCTTATTAAAATTCAAAACGTCTTCTAGTATTGATAAGTAAAAACTAAAATAGGCAATCAATCTATTTCAAATAGGCTATGAGAGTCGAACTTAAAAAGCTATTTTTCCCCTACTTCTCCTCAGCATTTCCACCTGCATTGCGCTTGGTCTCTTTTTCCCCCTGCTAGGGCAGTTAACTTCAACTTCAGTTCTTCAAAGTAAATTCATTTCAAGTTAAAATCCAGATTTTTCCTCTTTTAAGTGGTGGTAGGCCAAGAAAGTTCCTAGCTAAAAACCCCATCCACAAAAATGCATTAAAAGTTTTAGTTTCAGCTCATGAGAAGCATTTATTTACAACTTTATGGTTTGCATATTGAGCTTATATATAAAGCAATGCAATGTTTCTAAAGCATGCCATGTGAAAGAAATCATCATTGAAGGCACACTTCTGGCTTTCAATGTTGTTGGTTTTTGTAACAACAATCTTAATAGCCTTGTGGAAGGACATCACCAAATTTAGCTTAGTGTGGCTCTTTAAGGGCAATGTTCAATTTCTTTTTTTTACTCATTAAAGGCACACTGTTTTTGGCTGGGAATCACTTGTTACTATTTTTTTGGTAACCCGGGGTCAAAGGTTGCCTGGAGGCTGGAGCCGCTGGAGTTTGAGCCACAGACCCTCAGATTCCCAGCCTGATGCCATGGCAATCTGCCATAGCGACCCCTGATTGAAATAAAGTACATCAGAGTATATTTTGACTAATTTGTAGTTAAAAGTTACATAAAGGCAGGCCTTTACACAATGAATAATAATTTACTTTATTTGTTTAAGCCTACAGTATTAACTTGTATATTGGTTTGGGATGACCAATTGTTGAATAATTCTTTTATCTTGGTTTAACATGCAGTCTTTTCTAATAAAATACAAATTTGGAGTCTTTATTTTTTTCTCTGGTTGCCATGGCCAAGTGGTCGAAGGCATCTGACTGTAAACTAAGATCCCAGCCATACCAGCAATATTTCAACACCGGATTGCAAAAAAATAAACAAGGCACCCTTGGACAGGGTAATAGTAATTTGAATTGTCCATAGGCATGCCAATGGTGGGACTCTGATGTTGATGTTACATTAATATCGCCCGAGTCTACACTGCACCAGATTATTATCCCTCGCCGGCGAAGCGAGAGGGGAGTTAAAAAATTTTGTATAGGGATGGGAGTGATGTCACATGTCCATATGTCACCTCATTCTCCTTGCACTCCAGTGAAGCTAGAGGTCTGAAAATTGGCATTCCATAATCCTTACATGGATTGCTCAAAGTTACCATCCATATTTTTGATATGATATTTTGCCTAGAAGCCAAGATATATTTAAGTTCAAAGTTTTATATTTACATCTTAAATAGCTCCCATAATTTTAAAGCTAGAGAAAAGTTTTTAAAAATATATTTAGCTATAAATGTTATTTTATAAGCTTTTCTTTAGCTTTAAAATTGATTGAGCCATGAATTTATTAAGTAGTCAGGTCGTGAAGGAAGGTTAGGTATTTTTTCCTGCACAAAAATTACCAATCTACCTAATTTTGTATTTTTGTTACATTGATTTACAAATTTTATTTGTACTTTCAAACCGTTACAGGCACTAAACAAGCATGTTGAAAAGGGCTTAAACAAGATGGTGTTGGTTGCATGGTGGGTAACAAAAGGTTATGAAGGCTTTGATTAATTATCTATTTTGCATTGTTCATGGTAGAAGCAAAGTAAAAAATTGGAAGATGGATATAAAAAGTATTAAATTAGGTGAGAAATAAGCCTTTCAACTATTTCATACTCTGTTGACAACAGCTTTCTTCTCTACTTTTTAAGAGATACCTTTTTTTTCTTTTTGTTTCTAGCCTTGTGTCTTTTCATCTTCATATGATGATGTATTTTTGTGCTCAAGCCTGCCTTTCGTTGTTGCTGTACAAAGTCTCAGAATTCACTCCACTTTATGCTTGCGTGTTGTTTGTTGTTGTGTGTGTGAAGGTGTGTATTTATACCATAATTTTGAAAGCCTAACTGCTCTTCTACATGATGATGATGCGCACACACATCCCATTCTCATGCTAGTCCCATTACAAAGAGTAGTGACAAAACACTTTTTTTAAATGATGAAGCCCTACTCCTTTCTATTGAAGCCTGGGGGATTGGTTAGCTCCTAAAGTAATTAAGTGACATCATGTGGTCAATCAGAGATAAATAAAAGAAAACAAGCAAAAAGGAAAAATGTAAGAGAGAGAGAGAGAAAGCCAAACAAATTAAACTTTTAATTATAATGCAAATATAAAAAAACAAAAAAAATCCTCCTTTCATGAAAAAAAATAATCTCAAATCTCTGTTAAAACATCAAAAGGAGATTGAAAGGAATATAAAAATGAAAAGGAATCAAAGCTTTCACTTCTATACCTTCTCCAATAACGTATTGAGAAAAGAGTCTTTAAGGAAATTTTCAAAAACAAAGTATTTGAATAAAAGCTTTTCTTTGTCAAATATTTCTCAAGCTGTGATTTGGCTCTTGGAACATTTTTGTGCAATATGTTTTGTACTTAAAATGAAGACAGAAAAAACTCTTTTTAGGCTGATTTTGTGTAGAAATGGGTAAAGTGGTAAAACTAAAGAGTTTAAAAAAGTTTTCTACACCACATCTACATACAAAAGTGAGATGTAATTGAACAAAGCGACCAGGATCAACTTTACCCATTAAATTTCAGCCAGGAGATTTTAACAACCAAAAAAAATGCCAACCTATCCAATTAATGAGCATAGTTTTGGGAATTTGCAAACTAATTTCTGTTCTACAACAAGCCTATTAGTGGCTGTTAGTAAAAATTATGAAAATGCTATAATCATGTCAATTCATCATTTTTACATTTTCTCATACCAATAAGATATTTTCCATGAAACTGATCATTTATGTAGACAATGACACCAAATTTTTCTTTGTCAAAGAGAAGCAAAAATGAAACAAGTACATGAACACCTGAAAAAATCTAAGGTAAAAAACCAACCAAGCAGTTACGAAACATTACATTTTCCTGTTATAACAACCAAGGCACCTTCACAAATCCTAAGAAATTTAAAGTCGTGTAAACTTATCTTTTTTTACACAAACAAGCAACTCCCTTAAATTATTTTAGCCAGCCCGACATCCTTTTCAAAAGTATATAAAGACCCAACACAACCCTTTTGGTTAAGAGTTCTTCTTGCAAAACACTTCGGAGTCCTAACCTCTGGACCACTATGTGTTCCTCCTGGCTAAGAATTCTCTGTTGCCACTTCTTGTGTTGTACTTGATTTGTTTATACGAAAGTTAAATAAAGTATTTATGCTAACTCTCATGTTATACTTCCATGGGAAGGGTGCTATCAAAAGTCAATCATATTTTGATTGATTCTCGAGGAGAGGATTACACTTCTTCATTGTAATATTAAAGCCAAAAGTAATATAAGAATATTTTATTTACCTTGATTCAAAGATGATAGAATCAAAAACAGCACAGGACTGATCTAGCCATTCAGTCAGGGAATACATTTTAGTATAGGTCTTTGGCAAGAACTGATGTACAACTCCACTACCAGTCAGAAAAGGAGCGTGCTTTTACACTTTCGTATTTTAATTGAGAGGCTTTCTGCCATAATATTGAAATGTAAATAAGGTACTTTTTCTGTGCTCACACCTGCTCGCTATTTTAAACAAATTGCACTGTTCTATTCAAGCTGGGCTTGGAGATGGGGTTTTGAGGAAAAAAATAAAGCACTCTGATTGCAAATCAGGGATTGTTTGCCCGTGTTCAACTTTGAAGAGTTTGTGCTGTCTACATCAATATCAATAACCAAGCTCAGTCGTCATAAAACTTTGTCCAATCCAAAAGAGCTGGAATGCAAGCAAAGAAAAGACTTGGTAGTCATGGAAAAGTCAACTTTAATTGGACCAGAAAATTTTAACAAGACAAGTTTCTATCAGCTGATTCTACATCATAACTTTAGTGCTCAACACAACAAATAAGGAAAGAGTTAAACCAACTTTACCTATTAAAATGAATGTGAGTCAGTCCAACGGTAAATAAGGGAGCAACATAAAAGAAAGTACTTTGAAACAGGGGATAATAATGTCTTCTGAGGGAGACATTTCATTTTTTGTTAGAAAGAGGCCTTGATCAATCATACAACAATCACCCATCGAAAAGAAAATCATTGTTAGATATAAAAAAAAAATGAGATGAGGAGAGAGAGAAAGTGAAAAAAAAGTTCGTTTTTGGTGGTAATGAGAGAATTCCCTTTTAAAGGTTGTTGCTGCCTTACATATATGTAAGCTCATTAGATGCATTGATTTGATTAAAGGTATCAAATTTGATCGCATAAGTTGTTTACAATCTTTCTGTAGATGATAAGATATTAATGGCCTCTATTTAGATGCCAGATGAAATGAAAAGTATTTTCGAGAAGATTCTTTTCTGACACTTCAATTTGTTCATCATCGAAATGGTGCTATGAAAATTCGTCGGCAGCTTGTTTGACTAAATTGCTAAACAGGCTGCCCATTTGGTTTAAAGGTGGGGGTTGGAAGGGACAGATGAGGAGGAAACATGCCCCGCAGGGTTAGGAAGGGCGAAACAGGCTTTGAGGGGGGGTTGGCTTCGGGATGGTGAATTCTAGTGATGGGTCCAGGTCAAAAATTTTTGACCCGGGTTGGGTCAGGTCAGCCGCCTATGAATCTGGAAAATTTCCCTCCAAAAACTCTAATTTTTTCAATTTTTTTCCCTTCGGATCAAAAAAAATATTGGGTCGGGTCAAAAAATACCCGGGTCAAGGACTGGTTTGCCCCTTATTTACTAGTCAAAACTCAAAAGTATGCTTGGGTTGGGGCCTGTAAATTTTCTAAGAACGGAGATTCGACGAATCAGATATTCGGTAAAAACGGAGATTCGCCGAATTTTCAAAGCACCAATATTTCACTTAACTGCTTTTAGCAGAGAAAAGGTCCAGCAAAGTGAAAACTTTCAAAAAGTCACTGAATAAGAACGATAATATTTTTTTACTGCAATGATGATTTGAATTTTTGGAAAAAGCTTGGAAAGCTCAACAAGTCATGCTCTGACTTTCGTGCTAAAATTTATTGTCCAATGACAAGCAGATATAAGAAGCTTTATTAAATCTTATTTCTTTTTTCTCCCTAAAGAGAAAACTCTGAGTCAACACATATGAAATTTTTAACTATTTATGTTCAGAAAAATGGCTCATTTGGAAAGAAACGAATGCCTTGCAAAATTATTTTTTACCTTTCTTTATGGTGAAGATCAAAAGATCACATCTCATTGTTGATGAGAAAAATATGAAAGAGTAATATTCTTTCTTGAAAGTTTGCCAAGACCCTGGCGAAACTTCTTCACTCGTTTACAGAAAAACACGATTGAGTAACTTTCAAGAAAGGTCTGGTTTTGAATAAGTTTCTTCGCCTTGTGGTTCTGTCTAAACGCTCACATCAAAATCCATCCTAACAAGCAACAAATGGAAAGAAAGAAAGTTCAACTTAATAATTCCCTAAAGACACTTACTTCATCCAGCTCCCTTTACTTAATAACTGATTGGTGGAATTCCTCTCAAAACAAAATGCACTTTTTTGTGGTCAATCACAAAAGAATCTAAATTCTTAATTTCTTTATATCTTGTCTGGTTTGCAAGATCTTTCCAACAGAATGTGAGCATTGAGAATTTGTACAGAACGAGGCAATCTTGGCTCTCTTTAAAGGGAATATGAGATGTCGTCGAATCCCAACTCTTCGAATCCTAACTTGCCGAATCCAACTTGTTGAGCGGACAATCTCGCAGATTCACAACTCATCGAACGGACGAACTCATCGAATTGCCCCCTTCCTAACCCGCTGGGTTAGGTTAGGTTCGACGAGTTGTGAATCTGCGAGTTCATCTGTTTGACGAGGTGTGATTCGGCAAGTTGGAATTCGACGACTTAGGATTCGGTGACTTCACATATATCCTCTTTAAAGCATTTAAGTGTAGAAAAAAGTTAATTTAATAAGAACCGTGCAGCTATAAAGATCTAATTTTATCTTCCAAGGACTCCTGCTTACAGTGTGCATACAACATTAACTTTATCAGAATCTTACATGAAATATTTTACAAGAATGAGTTACATGTAGGAATAAAAAATATTTATTTTTGTCATCAATATAGTAAAGTCATGAAAATGGAGTGGGTGGTCTTGTTAGGGTAGACCAAGAATCGATCCCGCACCACTGGGTGGATAATCTGGTCAATAACCATCACTCGATTGTAAAAGACCAAAAAGTTCATTTGGAAAAGGTTTTATCTTAAACCAATTTGGCACATTTTCAACTCAAGAAATATTTTCCCGACCAAAAGACCCATGTATTTGTGCTACTTTTTACTTCGTAGGAATGTACCTGAAAACAGGAAACTTATGGCAGCTTTTCGTATTTTTTCTCACCAATTTTAATTAACTAATTAATATTTACACTCAAATACTCACCATTATAAATGGTGTTTTTTCATGCAAAAAATACTCTAACATTGGTGTTGTCTCCAGGAATATACTCATTTTCTTGCTATTTCCAAAATAGGGCAAGCTTATTTTTGGTCGGGCAGCATTAAGGGTCTAACCCCAAGACATCACTTTCTTATAATAATCCCTAAGATACAAAGACCCAAAAAACAGTAATTAGTACTCAAGAATGATCAAACATTTTTTCAGATTTTGTTTTGTCCATTTTGTAAATAATGAAAAATGGTAAAGGTTGTTTTAATTTTTTGAAGCAGCCTTTCAATTTCATTAAAGGAACACACTAAGGCTGGGAATATTTTGCTGTTTTGGGCAATCCAGGGTCAATGGTTGCCTAAAGGTGCCGGGTTCAACCCTCAACCCTAAGATTACCCATATATTCTTAAATCTAGGGCCTAATCATTTAGATTTAGATCTAACATTTAGGTAGTGTATAACTAGTTCAAGTCTTATTCATTGCCATTCTGGACAAGACAGCAAGAGCTCAGGGATCTTAATAACCTGATAAAATACTTAGAGAACATGGATTCTGAATGAGCCATCTAAACAAATGAAATTAAAGAGGCTAGTTGGTTTTCCTTCTTTGTTTTCCCTTAGATACAACTTTGATTTTCATCAGATGACAGAAAAGATGAATAACCCCAACTCTTATTGTCATCCCCAGTTGAAATTTTAAAGAATCAACAGATACTATGCACTAAACTGACTTAGGCTTCATTTCCAAAAAGCAAGTGAGTTCCAGCTTCCTTCCACTCAACTAGCAATCAACAAGCCAAAATAGTACTATAGTAAACTTTATTACTGCTCGCCCCTTCGGCTATCGTGTGAGACAAGATCAAATCTTAAAAAGCTTATTCATACCTCACACTATAAAGTCCTCACAACCACTGAGGAATTTTAAAAAGAGGATACCAAAGACAGATCTAAACAAGAAGTGTAGAAGAGCTTCACCCACTGAAAAGAGTAAATACGCTATGGCTACAGCGATGATGAAAACATCAGGGCATGAAAAGCCAAAATACATTGTTGATAGATTAAAAGAGACACTCCTTACCACCAGACGAAAACCTTTAACAGGAAAATTTTTCAAAAATGACCATCGAAAGATCAGAAAACAATCGCTGGAACAAAGACTTGACTTCATGGACAGACTTGACAACACATGGCTGGACTTTTCATGGACGTGTTAAAGAAGACTTTCTTTACCTATTTCGACTGACGATCTGGATTTTTAATTTGAACAAGAACTCTATATTTTATTGTGTTTACTATAATTGTATTTGTTAGAAATGTTCATGAAAAGTTACTCTCTTGAAAAGTTTTCAATCTTGTATTGTAAAAGTATGGGGGTTAGACATTGCCACAAACAAAAAATAAATAAAACTGACATTTACTTTTGATTTTGATTTTTATTACTGGATTTTCATATTTTTCAGGACCTTTGGATAGATTCAAGATATAAGAGCTGGCAGGATTCTTGGCATGAACGAAAGGCATTTTGTGCAATGTCGTACAAAAGGCATATAAAAAGGAAATATTTTTCAGAGCACATTATTTTTCACAACCTGCATAATTTTTCCTGAAAAGTAAAGTAGCTCCATCCCACACTATTTTTCGATGTTTTTTCCACTTTTTTTACATCTGGCTACATAGCTTGCTGCCTTCTTTTTATTCGAATGACTCGTGATCTACAAGTAATGAAATTATTCTCCAGAGATGTGAGACCAAATCGTAACAAACAGCTCATTATCTCTTGTGCAGGTGGAAAAAGAAAGATATTCGATGTGTTTTGTGTGGGTGTTGAGAAACCAGCATAAAATATCCAATTCGTTATAGGGTGTAGGTGCATGAAATAAACAAGACAATATGACACAGAAAAATACAACAAAATCTCTATATATAAAAGTGACTGTTTGTAGTATGTACCTACCTATGTCCCCTTTTCACGCGCGAACTGCCAGATCAATCTTGACCAAATTTTGCACAGACCTCCACACCAACTCAGGGAAGGTTCTTAACACAAGCATGACTCTACCAACCCAACCCCTGGACCCCGGGGTACCCCAAACTCCAAAACCCAAATGGGTCACGGGAGAGAAAACTTTGTGTAACATAAAATGCATGTCCAGATGGGTGACATAAGATGTCTGTCTGTCTGTTGGTATGTGGAGGGCTTATGGAAATCCAAACCCATGCACCGATCTAATGAAATTTTTGCAAGCACATCTTCACCTGCCCAAGAAAGATTTTGGTACAAGTTTGACCCCTGCCCCCTACCCCCTTGAGCCTCGGGGGCCTGAAACCCTTTAAGCAGAAGGACACATTTTTGGAAAACTGTTAACAAAACAAAAGATGTTCAGCAGGTTGCAAACTAACCCAGGCAGCGCCGGGTACCTCAGCTAGTAGAAAATAAAATGTCTTTTTACTCTTATAGGTTAAAAAAAAGACAGCTTAGAGAAAGGGAACATTACTTTTAAAGAATACTTTTTTTTAACCTCATGGGTTTTTTATGTCAAGGATAGAAGAGAAGATCTTTAGTTATTGGAGCTTCACTAGTATGTATTGTTCAGAACAATTTTCATTTGAGAAAAAGGCTTTTTTGTGTTCAGAGCAAACAGCAACGAAATAAAACTAAAAAAAGCGAGCAAATTTGTAAACTTTCTTTGTAACATCTGCAGCCTTAAGGGACCATTTTTCTCTTATCTCTCCTTTTCCAAAAAAAACCATCATGTCACTCATAGCTTGTTTTGTTAGAATCAATCTAACTTTGGAATTGTTCTAAACCCAAGATGGGGATGATCATCAACTTTTAAATTAATAGTATTAATCTGCATTGAACTTTTCTTTTTTTTCAGCTACCTTCTCCCTCTTTTTTTAAATTTAACTGTTGAGAGAAGATTTATGCAAATGGAAAGCTTCAAAAATGATCAAAATCTTGACCCTCTTCAAAGAGGAAATTGCCCCTCAATTTATTTCATTTCTGACTATTGGAAAGAAAAATCGACAAACGAGATTGACTGTTGAGTGCATTATAATCTCTTTTCCTTGAGCAGCAACAAGAGAAGGATGATTGAAAAAAATCACAAGGTTTTAGATATGAAAAAGTCAGCTTTCACAAAAGAAAGAGCAGCAGCACGTCTTTAGATTTTGTCATGAAACCCTCCCTATGCTGTACCTTTTTTGACACTTGGCAGGAAGTTTTTGCTTGATGAAAAATGACAAGAAAACTGAGAGTTTCACCACTGAAAGAAAATATATGCCTCTAACAAATACCTTCAAAGTCAAAGATGTGAAAGAACCAGTGAGAGATCAGGTTTGTAAATTGCCACAAGCACGCAAGGAACCTTATTTTAGAATCCAATAAAGGTGACCTGAAGGAAATTGTTGCTCAATTATAACTTTTAGATTTACCCAAAAAAACTTTTTGGGGAAGAGTTGAAGAGTGAGAGGAGGGGTTCCTCGTGGACTATCTTGATTGAAAAGCAGTGAGCTGATTATGAATCAAAATAAATTATTTGAAATGGTAGAAGACATAGTTGTCGACTGATCATGGCATCTGAGTCTGACAGGGTTTGAACCCAGCACCTCGGGGCAACCTTTCACCCTTGGTAGCCTAAAACATCAAATATTCCCAGCCGTAATTTTTATAGTAGTAGAAATTTAATTGTCTTGCGCAATTCATGCATAAAAGATGAAATAGTTTTACAGCAAAAACATAATGAAATTCTATCTCAACCGTTCAAAATGGGTCATCACGGTGTGGAGCTAGGGACTTTGACCTGTCCTGTCACAACTAAGAGGAAAAAACCCAGATTTTCTTTAAAATTCGCCCATCCATTCTCACACAAGATTGCCCTACCTGTGGGGAAAAACTCCTGATAGGACAGGCTGCTCTTTCAGGTGGATGGTGGAATTGAATTTTTAGGGCAGTTGAGTCATTTATAGATTGACAAATTTGATTCGAATGTGTGATCAGCATCTCATGTAGACAGGCACTGATTCTGTCAATTTCTTTATGAATAAAGGCACACTGTTTTGGGTGGAAATCACTTGTTATTTTTTTGGCAACCTGGGATCAAAGGTTGCCTGGAGGCGCTGGGGTTCAAACCCGGACCCTCAGATTCCCATTCTGATGCAATGGCAATCTGCCTCGGCGACGGTTTCAACATCAAACATTTCTAGGACAAATCCTTTTCATTTGGCCATTCCACTGATCTGACCAAGATCAAAGGCCCCTGACTGAGGACTAATATCTAAGGTTGAGGGTTCAATCCTCGGCCATGCTGTCAATTGCAAAAAATCAACAAGGCACATGTTCAGTCAGGGCAGTAGTAATCTGCAGTGACTATTATAAAGATGATTTACCTTGGATAATTCATCACAGGAGTCTATACGGCACCAGATTATTATCATTATATTAGGCTCAAAAGGTTTTTCTGGTCTTTTTGTTAATTAAGGTCAAAGGGATAGAATGGCAGAGTGGCTTTTTTCAATACACACATAAAAATACCCAGAAAAATATACGAACAAAGGTGGACTGTTTTTTGATAAACATTCTGATGTGGTTTTTCTATCCTCCACATAAAAACAATGTTGTTTTTGCTTCTAGGTATGGTTTCTTAAAGTTAGACATAGAGTAAAAACCAATGTGCCAACAAAGCTTTAATTAAAAGGATTGAGATGGTCGCAAAAGATGTTCATTTAGTATTTTTCTGATAGCATGAGTAAACGTGAAAACTATTAGTGAAACTCTATCACCAGAAGTTTTCCCCAATTCTTTTACTCAAACTAATCTACTTCGACATTAGTTGGGTTTCTCAGAACGAAGTAGTCAGAATTCACACCCTACCGAAAGTAAGGCTTAACCAAGGTGTTTACCCGTGTTTTATGGCGGTTTACAATGAAATTTGGACCATTAACATGTATATTCCAGTGTGCTGCATGTAAACACGGGCGATACATCTGAAAGCGGGTGGATACCCCTGATAGTTGGCATACAGTGTGTGTCTTACTTTTGGTAGGGAAAATACCCTCTTTTTGCACATAAAGACAAGATGTGATCAATTTTAAAGTAAAAATTGGATAGGGTGGGATCTGATTGCTGTAGCATTTAATCAAACATAATCAATCCTCTGTTAAGGGATCAAACCTTATGGCCTCCTGATTTTTCAGGCCAAAATTCTCAATCTCTAAAATGGTTATGCCTAAGACAAGAAGTTGATCATAGCACTAAACATAAATGATTTATACTTTTTCATCATTTGCTTGAGAGAAAGTGATTTTTATTTAATAAATTGAAAATAATAAAAAAGAAATTAAAAATTGAAAAGGAATTCTTTGTGATCAACTTGAGGTATGAAAAGCTAGTTATAAGGATTTCATGCGATAAGCCTGGATTCATCTAAAGGTCTAAAGGTGGAAGGTTGCAACCCAAGCTCCTCTAGAACCCTAAGCGCCAGGTTTCCTTGGAACTAGAAAATACATTATAAAATAATTCTCTGACAGTACCTAGAGTCTCTTTATTGATAAATTTGGCTGACAACTGTTCAGAAGTACAAAATTATCTTTCATATTTTTTGAACAATTCTTAAGATCATGTTTTTTCATTAATGCGATTAACCACTCAAGATAAGGAAAATATCTGACCCAACCCTCCTACAGCTGAAATGATTTCTCCACAGTGCAAGTGGAGGATAGAGATTCCTTCACCAGAAAATGAGATAAGAAAAAATTAAAAGCATTCACTCCCCCACTTTTAATTGCTATAGAAAAATTCGTCAAGTCTTGAACACTCCATTCAAGGGAAGGTATTTTCACTAAATTAATTAGGCTTCAATAGTATGCTTTGGTGGGAAATAAACATACTTTTTGTCAGTTTTTCCCCTTTTAATGGCTGGGAGTTAGGTTAAAAAAAATGTTTTAGTAGCTTGGGGCAATCATTCCCCTTGCTAGGGATCAAAGAAGGCTCTTTTGAGTAAAGTGCTCTTTCCATTAAGGTACAAGGACCCTTTTCAAAACACCGTCCAGCTCAAATTTTCAGGACCGACCAACTGAGCGGTCGATCGGGACAGTCAAGTCGATGACGCGCCGGATTTCCACCCTGGCAGCCCGGGTTTGACTCCCGCCCGGGCCAACAGTTTACGGCTTAAAACTGGCAGCTCATCCACATTATAGTGACCCCCTGAGGGAACCTTAGGTGAACCCTATTTGCAATGCTTGCTATAATTAATATATATAAAACCCTAACGTCTGTCCCGTCACGGAGCCGGGAACGGAAAGGGGCCGTGGCGAAAAACAATACAATAAAAAATGGCGAAAGGCAATAAAAACAGCAAAAAAGGGGGCGGCTCAGCCGCTCCTGAACGTGCTAGTTATTTGTTGAAAAAACCTCTTGCAAAGACCTCAAAACAGACCGGTGGATTTGGATTCCATTGGCTAGGTGGACAGGAATGGGTCTCAAAAATGATCTCTCTAGGCATTAAAATCAGCCTCTGTAGCTTTTATTATGTGTGTCATGTAATGCCTGACGTCTCTGAAAAGTCTAAAGTGGTAAATGTGGTTTAAAGCTACTTCAATATGTGGCTAAAATAGTCTCTCTTGAAATGCTACAAAAAACAAGCAATAAAAGAAGTCAAAATCTCTTTTAAACTGAAAGACAAGCGTGTGTTCTTTAGGAGAGAACGCGTCAAAGCAACACTGAATATTCAAAGACGGGAAGATTTCTTTCTGCCTCACCTAACGAACCTGTTTCTGAGCTGCAGCTAAAAGTCAGGTAAAACAGGGCTGCAGCCTGCACACATGACCTTTAAAATGCAGAGCTGGTCATTGGTATTGGGGTTGACAGAGAAAATGGTGTAGTGCCAAATTTATTTCATCCAATTTCAAATGAACTATAACTATCAAATTCTACTTAGATATTTATGTAGGAAACAAAAACATCTCTTACCTTTTCGACCACCTTTACTTTTACTTTTACTTTTTCCCACAATCACTTTAATCTGTATTCTGTACTTAATCCTTCGCCACTGTTTCCAATGTTTCTTATTTTTCTTACAACACAATGATTGTTTTAAGCTGCTGCTGTTTCTGTCTGATCTTGTTCATCTCCAAACTCAAACTTGTTGGATGGACGACGTCGACGGCGATTTCCGTCGTTCAATAGGACTGAAAATTCGCCGAGAATCGCGACTTGCGACGCGCGACGACTTGGGAGAAACTAAAACCTGCGAACGAACAGCAAAACAGATTGCGTAAAACCATTCTGTAAAAAACCCTGCGCGCAAAAGGCCCGACCGACACGAAACAATCTCTCTCGAAAACAGTGCGACCCGATTGGACACGTTTTTTGTCAAAAAAAATACATTTTTTTACTATTTCAAATGAGTCATGATAATAAAAAAATAAAGTGTCAAATTACTACTTTTTAGCAAGAGTTCATTTTTGATTGAGATTGTGAATGTATGTTAGAGAGGAAGGGAGTTTGTTCTAGGAGGGGTTGCCCTGTTTTGGGCTATGCCGGTCCCCCGTACCGCCGCCTGCCAGCCTGGCAATCACTTGTGTGAGTTCTCGACAACTTTCCAAGTCGTGTCGAGCAAGGAAAAGTGAGACTTTTCTTTCTCTCGGACGTGCTCGGCAGGCCCACAGATACAGCCTCCCTTCCCCTCCAACCCCTACCCCTACTCTCCATTTGCACTGGCCGCCAGGTTGGTGTGGCGGTGATAACAAGTGTTTTGGACAAGGCTGTTTCATGGTGAAATGGAAACGAAACTATTTATTTTTCACAAAAAAAATCAATAATTTTACATTTTTCTCACATTGCAACTATATCATCCTAAATTCATCTGGATTTTTTTTACAGAAGGTCAATAAAGGGTCATTCAGGGTGCATCACATTGATAAAAATTTGAAAGGAAAAAGTGAGAAACGTCTACAGATCTTGAAAAAAAAGCATGATGTACATTTTGGCATTTTATGAAAGAAAAAAAAAGAGTTGAGGAGAAAAATGTAAAGATCAAATCTCTTCTTTTTTTTGAAACACTCACAACAATTTCAGAATGTTAAAGCGAGAAAAAAAGCTTGAATTTGTGATGAAAAACAATTTTTTTTCTTGAGAGTAGGAAGGATGAAAAAGACATCGTGTAAAAATATGACTTTAAGACTTAAAGTACCCAATAAGTTCAATGGACTTTTTTTCTGATGTAAAAATCTATTCCACAGCCAATAAAGCTATAATATTAAAATAAGTCAATCCTCATCAAGCATTTTTTAGTGAATAGATAACTTTTTTTTACCAGATTGGAAATGAAAAAAAAAAAATTTTATTTTTCTCCCTTTTAAATTAAAATT
>Ga0194133_10003596_pt1 | contig 21823 bp, 18 predicted proteins | sample TA2KigOf40mmetaG_FD_155448 | JGI IMG/M metagenome (GOLD analysis project Ga0194133, IMG submission 155448) | Freshwater microbial communities from Lake Tanganyika, Tanzania - TA2015055 Kigoma Offshore 40m | ecosystem: Environmental > Aquatic > Freshwater > Lake | place: Tanzania: Lake...
TCATTCATGTCAGTCACCACCGGTGTTAGCAGATGGCCAATATCTTGATAAACTGAAAGCTCAAGCATTTTGGGATCGATCATGATCAATCTAAGCTCGTCCGGTGATGCTTTATATAATAATGATAATAACATGGCATTAAGACCAACTGATTTTCCAGAGCCCGTTGTGCCAGCCACCAATAAATGCGGCATCTTTGCTAAATCTACGACAACCGGATGACCGGAGATGTCTTTACCCAGAGCCAATGGCAATTGCGCTTTTGAGTCTTGATAAGCACTTGATTCTAGAATTTTACGGTAAGAAACCACCTCACGATTAGAGTTGGGAAGCTCAATCCCGATAGTGCTTTTGCCAGCAATGACTTCAACCACACGAACAGCCACCACTGACAGATTTCTAGCCAAATCTTTTGCCAGCGTGCTTATTTTGCTAACTTTAGTACCGGCAGCTAGCTCAATTTCAAAACGTGTTACAACCGGTCCAGGATGATACTCTACAACTTTTGCATCAATGCCAAATTCAGCCAATGTCGCCTGCAGAATTTGAGCCATTTGCTCCAAATTACCATGATCAACTTGAGGGGTTTCTTGATGTTGATCCAGCAAGGCAGTGTTTGGTTTATTGGAAGAGACAGGATTGGTTTTTAAAGTCGATTTCACACTTTGAGAATTTGCTTTTTGCACCAGCTTCTGCGAATTTTTTTGCATTGCTGTCAATGCGATTGAGGTATTTAATGATCCCATGCGGATAAGTTGATCAGCACTCTTGAAGGATAGACCCATGGTCAAGCTTAGTGCAATAAGTAATATGGAGCTAAGTATTAACACTGCGCCAGTATAACCAAATAAAAGGATGAGCCAATAATTGGTTTCAAAACCCAGGATACCGCCGGCTGATAAATGAATGTTAAACACATTCGTTGCAAAAAGACTCATCAGTCCACAAATTGCCAGCACAAAAAAAGCCGCGCCGACTTTTTGATGAAAAGGCCTATTTTTATTAAATTTTCTTAAACTTAGATAGGCCATATATGTAAAATAAAGCGGAAATAACAAAGCACTTAAACCGATCAAATGAAATAATGTATCAGAAAAATAAGCCCCAAAACTCCCTAGATGATTCATGAATGGCTGTAGGTCGGATTTCCCATGAAACAGCCCTGCATCATTCACATCATAGGTTAATAAAGAAAAACCAGAAACCAATGCAATAAGCACATAAATGATAGTCTTAATTTCATGAATAAAAGTCTGCACAAACACTCCTCATCAATTCACAGCCATTATATGCCTTACGCAGCCTAATGTAAAATCACCCACAGACATCAAGTTGATATAAATACCCAACATCAAGGTGTTTAAAGCCAATGAATCTTGATATGGCCATTGAACAATGGCATTATGACAAAAATGAAGGTAGCTGTATGTCCATACATTTTGATTTAATTATTCTTGGATCAGGTCCAGCTGGTTATACTGCAGGTGTTTATGCTGCCAGAGCCAATTTGGCGGCTGCCATTATAACAGGTCATGAAGTTGGTGGCCAACTGATGACCACGACTGAGGTTGAAAATTGGCCAGGAGACAGCGATGGATTGATGGGTCCTGATTTAATGCATCGAATGGAAGTGCATGCCAAAAAAATGGGTACAAATATTATTTATGACCACATTCATCATGTGGATTTAAATCACCAGCCATTGACTCTTAAGGGCGATAAAGACATCTATACAGCAAACGCATTAATTATTGCCACAGGTGCCAGTGCAAAATATCTAGGACTGGAATCAGAATCTGCCTTTAAAGGCAAAGGTGTATCAGCTTGCGCAACATGTGATGGATTTTTCTACAAGAACCTCCCTGTGGCGGTAATTGGCGGAGGCAATACGGCAATCACTGAGGCTCTTTATCTTTCCAATATCGCATCTGAGGTACATCTGATCCATCGCAGAGATCAATTTAAATGTGAAAAAGTCCTGCTAGAACGATTAAAACACAAAACCAATGTGCACTTTCATGTTTTCTACGAGCTTGATGAGATCATAGGAGATCCAAAGGGAGTGCATAAAATTCAAATCAAAAACAATCAAACTCAAAACATGAAGACCATTATGGTGCAAGGAGTCTTTATCGCGATTGGCCATGCTCCTAACACTGCATTATTTCAAAACCAATTGGCGATGAACCATGGTTATCTGGTTGTGAATTCCGGACAAGGGCAAAACAGTACACAAACCAGTATCCCCGGTGTATTTGCTGCTGGTGACGTGATGGACAGCACCTATCGGCAGGCCATTACCTCTGCAGGGACCGGGTGCATGGCCGCACTGGATGCTGAGCGATTTTTAAGCAGTCTTAAGGATTAAATTACTTTGAATATCGAAGCAGTCCGATAAAGATTCCTTGAATTTTCACTTGATGCGCAGGATAAATCTGGGTTTTATAAGCGCTGTTTGCTGGAATAAGAGCAATTGTATTCTCACTATTCCACTCTAAACGCTTAAGAGTCGCCGATTGCATATTTACCAGGGCTACAACAATTTGACCACTGCGAGCTGTACTTGCTGATTGACAAATCACAATGTCCCCATCAAATATACCCTCATCAATCATTGAGTCACCCTTAACCCTTAATGCATATCGTCCGGGACCAGAGAAAATACTTGATATTTGAATGACCTCAGGCTCGTTAATGGCTTCAATAGGCTCTCCAGCTGCGATGCAGCCAAGCAAAGGAATTGCGCCGGATTCAATTTGCTCAATGACTTCTATATTCCGCCATTTGCCTTTAATCATGCGAATTAAGCCTTTTTCTTCAAGAGATTTGATATATCTGTGAACAACTCCGCGCGATTTAATTTGCAAAAACGAGGCAATTTCTGTTGTCGTGGGTGACATCCTATATTCCAAACAATAGGCCTGAATAAAATCAAAAGTGGCTTTTTCTCGCGAAGTTAACATTTTCAATTCCTTAAAGCTGATACTTCTTCAGTATGAGTACAATTTGAGAACATGTCAATCCTCTTAAATCACTGAACTGAAGTTGTTTGACTTGTGATGGATCATTTAAGCGATGATTCAATGACCATTACAGATTCATGCAGTGATGGGCTATCATTAACTGATTAAAAATACCTATTAAACATATCTTGTCAGCATTTGATGCAAACTGGCATAAGCTTGATTTTGAGATAACGCAGCAATGGTAAGTGTGATGATTGGAAACTGCGCCAGGTGAGAGGACCTCAGCCAATGATTGGCAATGCTTAGCGTTAACATATAACCTTCAACAGTCGCCTGCTGAAATATTGCTGAATTTATTTGAGCAGGTGTCAACGGCGCTGTTCCCCAGTGATATCCAAACTTCCCGTTTCTTCCCTTCCTACAGGTAACCCATATATCACCAAGACCTGATAAACCAAATGCTGTTTCTTTGTTTCCACCCAGGTATTCTATTATGCAGGCCAGCTCCTGATGTACGGCGTGAAACAATGCGGCATTGAAGTTTTCTTGTGTGGCAAAACTATACGCTGAACTGGCATTGATTAAAATTGCATATATGTTTTTTAATGCAGCTGCCCATTGATGACCTGTGATATCTGTGCTGGTTTTCACATGATAATGGGAGGTTTGAAGTTGACTTTGTAATTGATGAGCAAATTCAACGTCAGTGGATGAAATAACAACACTTGTTGGCTCAGCTTGCATCATTTCGTAAGCAATGCATGGACCTGTTAGGGCTGCTAAATGATGACATGTATATTTTTTTTGAATATAGGATGAAATAGGCATGATCTGGCCTTCAAAGATCATTAGGCCTTTTGTCAAAATCATGATATTTTTTTCACCCTGAGGAAAATCCATGTCAATCATATTTAAGCACCAATTTATGCCTTTATGACTTGTTGCAATCACATGAATGATCTGTCTGGGGTCCACTGTATCTTTAATTAATAAATTGGAGGGAATATTATTTATATTATCATATGGAGAGGGCCTGACAGACACTTTGAGCTGATTGGAATATAAATGATGCGCCATCGCAGAGCCCATAGCGCCATATCCATAAATGTTATAATGATGTCTCATAAAAGTTCTCCAAGCGACAGCTTCTCAATATGTAAAATCTCATTAAACATTTCAAATGCGCCACACCCTGGACAAATTAACTGGTAATTCACAAGCTTATAATGGCACTCAGCACAGATCAATGTCATGCTATCTTTTAATATGATATGATTTATCATGGCAAATTGATACAAATCCGTAACACTTTCAATGATGAGCCATTCAGGCAGCGGATTTTGAATAATCACATCAAAAGCGTGTTTTGGGTCATTAAGAATTTGTGAGGTGAAAATTTGCATTCTTAGCCTTGAGGGAAACTGACAAACCAGTTGATAAATTTCATAAAATTTTAAATAGATTTTGGATAATACAGTAACAGTCCACTTCTTCAGCGACAAATCAATTTGATCAAAGTCAAAAGCAGGATGCATCGGATGAAACACATATTCACTATCGATTCCTGGCATATCGTATTTTTTAAGAGCGATAACGCTGTGAAAATAGATATGCAATAAACGAGGATCATATTGATAAAGCTGACTCACTGCATGAATTTCAGGCCAGCAGGCATCTTTTGCCAATAATTTACAAAATTGATAGGCAATATCGGCGTGCTTTGTTTTAGCAAGCAATAAGCGATAATAACTGGCTGCATCAGTATTTAATTGCGCTTTTTGGTATTGCTGCGCTTTTTCATACAATGATTTTATAGAATTGTTATTTGCAATCGGTTTAAATTCAGCGTTTGAGGAAACTGGTATATAAAAGGTCAAAAGATGTGAGTATTTTTTGTAGGCATAAAGCAGGTATAAACCAAGCAACAACAAAAAAACCCACATCCTTGCTCCTTGAAAATTATTCTTCGCTGTGGCGTTTCATTTTCTCTTTCATGAGGTCACCCAATGTTGCAGGAGCCATATCATCAACATAATTTTGGTGTGATTTTTCACCTTTTTCAGTTGGATGGACTGACAATGGAACATAATGATTTTTTCGCTCTTGTCCAGAAATGTATAAAGTCATTTTCTGACCAACATCAATGACTTCATCAGTAATATCAGAACGTCTAATAGAGCCAAACAATTGATTTGGCAATGTAAAGATGACCCGTTTTGAATCAACAGATTCAACCACTGCTGTGATCTTGCTTCCAGCCGGATGAGCTGAAATGAAATCCTCGTATGGATCATTGTTCATTTGACGAATACTGAGTGAAATTCTCTCCCGCTCTGAGTCAATTGCCGTGATTACAGCACTTACCTCAGCGCCTTTTTTGTATTCACGAATGGCTTTTTCACCTGGCTGTGTCCATGAAATATCAGTTAAGTGCACAAGACCATCAATATTACCCTCAAGTCCTATAAAAAGACCAAAGTCAGTCAATGACTTAACTTGACCGGTGATGGTTTGTCCAACCTCATGATTGGATTCAAATTCAGTCCAAGGATTGGGCATGCACTGCTTAATCCCCAGTGAAATACGTCGTCTTGAGTCATCAATATCAAGCACAATCACTTCAACTTCTTGATCAATCTCTACAATCTTGCTGGGGTGAATGTTTTTATTGGTCCAATCCATTTCAGACATATGAACCAAGCCCTCAATCCCTTCTTTTATCTCAATAAAACAACCGTACTCTTCAATATTGGTGACTCGCCCAAACAGCCGAGAACCCACGGGATGGGTTTTAATAATTTCATACCAAGGATCACCGCTTAACTGTTTAAGGCCCAGTGAAACCCGAGGCTTTTCTTTGTCATAACTGAGAACTTTTACTAGAATCTCATCGCCCACATTCAGCAGGTCACTTGGGTGTTTTAATCGCTTCCATGACATATCAGTGATGTGCAGCAATCCATCAATACCACCCAGATCAATAAAAGCACCGTAGTGGGTAAGATTCTTAATCACACCTTTCACTTCAGCGCCCTCTTCAAGGGCATCTAAAACTTTCTGTCTCTCTTCACTGCCTTCACCTTCAATAACTGCACGACGTGATACCACCACATTATTTCGTTTCCGGTCCATTTTAACCACACGAAACTCAATTTCCTGCTCAGATACACCATCCATTTCTTTAACAGGCTTTAGATCAACTTGAGAACCTGGTAAAAATGCTCGCACCCCATTAAGATCAACCGTGAAGCCACCTTTAACACGATCAGTGATGATGCCCAGTACGTTTTCCCCATGCTGATGTGCATGATCAAGATGCTCCCAAACCTGGGCTCGAACCGCTTTCTCCCGAGAAAGACAGGTTTCACCATAACCATTGTCGGCAGTTTCAAGCATAAGCTCAACAATATCATTAACTGCGACTTTGAATTCACCTGATTTTTCTTGGAATTCACTTAACGGGATAATTCCCTCTGATTTTAGTCCTGCATCAACAAGCACAATATTTTGCTCATGATCAATTGCAATAACTTTACCAGTAATTAAAGATTTAGATTTATAGGATTGATTTTCATTCGCTTGATTAAATAACTCTGCAAATGAAACATCGTGTGAAAGTTGTGTCATAAATGACCTTGGTTAATTAGTACTCGGCAAGCCGTCCAATTAGCCATTATAACCCTTTTCACTCGTTTATCAACCTCTTAATGTATTAAGTCGATAATATGATCAATCACTTGTGCTAAGGTTGCCATGGATGTATCAATGATGTGTGATTTTGGGTGAATACATAATGGCGCTATTTTGCGATTCATGTCTTGTAAATCTCGTGCGCCAAGTTCAGAATTTTCATCATGACTAACAATTCCGCGACGATGGTTTCTTACTGCAATACTGGCTGTTAAGAAAATGGCAACATCACAAGCGGGAAATACAACACTTGCCATATCCCGGCCCTCACACACCAATATTTTTTCTTTCGCATAACTTCGTTGTATGGGCAACAGGGTATCTCTTACCATTGCATTCTGAGCAATCGTAGCAGAGGCAACAGCGCCAACCTGATTGCTCATTAAATTTTCAAAAATATCACGGCCTTGATAGTAAGCAGATACTCCAGTGGCATTGATTATAAAATTCAGCTGGGGAACTTCAATGAGCGCCTGATCCAAGGACACTCTTTGAAGAGTCTTCCACGCTAAAAATCGATATAAAAGACCACTTGGCAGTAAATTTGCCTGAAGCCTTAATGCCAATTGATGCGCTACTGTCGTCTTTCCAGCCCCCCCCACACCATCAATCGCTATGATTAGATGAGGCTTCATGCAAGCGCCTCCAGAAGGCAAAGCAGTTTGTCAAAAGCACCCTGTTCTAGCCCTGGTAAATTCATAATGCGCATACCACCTACAGCACTGTGATTTTTAAATCCCACAACATTGTTTGCAAGCATCTGCTCAATCCATATACGATTTTGCTCAGGACTTTTTCCATGAAAAACAATCGAGGTCGCTGAGCGCTTACCTGGACTGACCAAGGATACTTCTTTTTTTTCAAGAATTGAATAAATTGCTGCAGACCTTTTTTGCGTTTGCACCGATAGCCATTTAATACCACCTTGATACTCAAGCCATTCTAAAAAATGATCCAGCAATATCATCCCATATATCGGCGGTGTTACACATGATGAGTTTGAAACCATGTATTGGCATAATGACATGGATGAATCAATATGATGTTTGTCAACAATGCATAATGAAAAACCAGCCATCGAAAATATTTTCTGTCCTGAAGCATACCAAATGGCTGCTTGTGATTGAAATTCTGTGGTAAAAATACAGCTTGTTACATCTGCAATCACAGGCAATGCGTGATTATTTTCTAAGAAAATGCCATCAATCGTCTCATTAAGACAAACATGGACATAAGCAGGTGTATGGGTTTTTTGAGATTGTGTGCTGGCCCAATTTGACCAATAGCCGGTAACATAATGATCGATCCCCTTTCCACAGCTTTCCAAATCACGAAAAATTCTCTGAGTCGATTCACGGCTTGAGCCTGATAAAAATAGCACCTCATATTGATCTGAGAGGTTTAATGCTTGCCTGACACGTGTTTTTAGAGAAAGAATAAATGCTTGAGAGCGCTCTGAGCGATGCGACAAATGAATCAGATCACTGTTGCTGATGCTTTTGCTAAATGCAGTCATCACTGCTTTAGGAAGGGGGGCCGGGCCTGGACTAAGATTGATCATCTTCCTCAATCGTATCTTCGGATTCCATGATGCGACAAATATCGATTAATTTTTCATTTGCCGACAAATTAATTAACTTAACCCCCTGTGTGACACGACCTGCTGATCGGATTTCACTCACACGGGTTCGTACCAAGGTACCTTGATCAGTGATTAATACCAAATCATCCTCTTCAGTAACATTTTCAGCTTTAACCAATACTCCCGTTTTATCATTAAGGCTCATGGCTGTTACTCCCTGACCCGAACGATTGACTTTGCGAATATCTTCAAGCGCAGTGCGTTTACCGTAACCATTCTCTGAGGCAGTCAATATACTGGCTGATTCATTTGCAACCAAGGCTGTGATGATCCGCTGACCTTCTTGAAGCCTCATGCCACGAACACCTCTGGCAGAACGTCCCATGACTCGAATTTGTTCATGCTCAAAACGAATGACCTTACCGGCACTGCTAAAGAGCAATACATCTTCCTTGCCCTGAATTTGAAGAACACCCACCAACTGGTCACCATCCATTAAATCACAGGCAATGATTCCACTGGAACGAGGCTTGGAAAACACATTGACATCAACTTTCTTAACATAACCCAAGGCTGTCACCATCAATAGCTGAGATTGATCTTCAAAGTCTGAAACAGGCAGTATGGTGCTGACCACTTCTTCAGGCAATAGGCTCAGAAAATTTACAAGCGGCTTACCCTTGGATTGACGAGAGCCCAATGATATTTCATAAACATTCAGCCAATATAAACGGCCTTTGTTGGTGAAGCAAAGCAGGCAGTCATGGCGATTGGCAAGGTGCAAATACCGCATAAAATCCTCATCTTTAATTTTTGTCGAAGATTTACCTTTGCCGCCCCTTTTCTGGGTTTGATAAACATCAAGCAACTGAGCTTTAATATAGCCTTCAGATGAAACCGTGACTAGCACTTGTTCATTGGGGATCATATCAAGATCATTCAACTCCACTGAATCTTTTAAAATCTCAGTTTGACGCTTGTCTGTGAACTGCTCCTTAATTTCAGTGCACTCTTCACGAATAATTCGCATTAACTCACTGTAGCTTCCAAGCACCATGTTTAAATACTCAATTCGTTTTAAGATCTCAGCATACTCTTCAGTGATTTTATCCCGCTCAAGACCAGTTAAACGGTGCAGTCTCATATCCAAAATCGCCTGCGCCTGCTCAGGGCTCATGATGTAATAGCCATCACCTGTCATTCCCATATCCATCGAGAGAAACTCAGGTCGACACAATTTTGAGGCCTCTGTTAATATCGCAAGATCTTTTATTTCCCATTTCTGGGCCATTAAATTCTCTTTTGCCTCCTGTGGATCATTGGCATCTCGAATCATTTTAATGACAGGATCCAAATGTGATACTGCAACAGCCAGGCCCTCGAGAATATGACCCCGTTCAATTGCTTTTTTCAATTCATAAAGGGTTCTTCTGCGCACAACAACACGGCGGTGATCAAGAAATGCCGCTAGAATGTCAAATAAGCCCATACATTTGGGCTGATTGCCATCTAAGGCAACCATATTAATACCAAAAACACTTTGCATGGGTGTTGTCGTGTATAATTGATTTAATGTTACCTCAGCACTCTCCCCCCGCTTGATTTCAATCACAATCCGCATCCCTTCTCGATCGGATTCATCACGTATCGCAGAAATGGTCGTGATTTTCTTTTCACGAACAAGGATCGCAATTTTTTCAATCAACCGAGCTTTATTCACTTGATATGGCAGTTCATTGACGATAATTGCTTGTTTATCAGAGCCCATATCAATGATTTCAGAACGAGCACGGGTATAGAATTTACCCCGGCCTGTCCGATAAGCCTCTTTGATACCGCTAATGCCGTTAATGATCCCCCCAGTAGGAAAGTCCGGACCGGGTATAATTGACAATAGATCCTCTAAATCACAGCTTGGATGATCAATCATATAAATTAACGCTTCCATGATTTCACCCAAATGATGCGGCGGGATATTTGTGGCCATGCCCACAGCGATACCTGCAGTACCATTGATCAATAAATTTGGAAACTTGGTGGGAAACACATCTGGAATCACTGTGGTATTATCATAGTTTGGTGAGAAATTAACAGTCTCTTTATCCAGGTCAGCAATTAGCTCATGGGCTAACTTTCTCATCCGAATTTCGGTGTAACGCATGGCGGCAGGCGAATCCCCATCCACTGATCCAAAGTTACCCTGACCATCAACAAGCTCATACCGCATGGTAAAGGGTTGGGCCAGACGCACAATTGTATCATAAGCAGGGCCATCACCATGAGGGTGATATCGACCTGTGACATGACCGACTATTCGTGCGGATTTCATGTAGGCTTTATTCCAGTAATTCCCTAAATCATTCATTGCGTAAATACAGCGTCTTTGCACAGGCTTCAGGCCATCTCGAACGTCTGGTAAGGCACGCCCAACGATCACGCTCATTGCGTAATCCAAATAGGATTTTTTCAACTCCTCTTCAATACTTACTTTTAATACTTGGGATAAATCACTCATAAATAAGGCACCTTGGTTCAAGCTATATTACCTTTTTAGCCCCTAAAAGACAAGCATCACTCACCTCGATGAAAATACTTATCCAAGTCATTGATACTAATCACAGACCATGTCGGACGACCGTGATTACAGTAGCTTGAGCGCTCTGTTTGCTCAATTTCGCGCAACAGTTGATTCATTTCCGGTAGCGATAGTTGCCGCATTTTTCGAACCGCTCGATGACAGCAAATATTTGCCAATATCTTAAGAACATTTTGTTGCACGTTCTCATCAAGTCCATGTTCATGCAAATCACTGATTAAATCCTTAAAGGCCAGCGCTGTGGATGACAGGTTTAAATCCACAGGAACCTGCGTGAGGGTCAACCCATCTTCTTTTTCATGCACTGTAAATCCCATGTGCTTTATCAATGCACTGTAAGCTTGATAAGTATTCATCTCAACATCAGTCACTTTTACATCAACCGCAATCAGTAAATTTTGCCTGGCAATACCCTGAGCATCATACTGTTTCTTATACCGCTCAAGTAAAATTCTCTCATGCGCAGCATGCATATCCACCACCACCAGTCCTTGCTCGTTCTGCGCCAACACATAAATCCCCTGCAGCTGTCCAATTGCATAGCCTAAAATACCCACTTCTGGCATTTGTGCCACTGCTTTTGGAACCTCTGTATGCACAAATGATGATTGATACATGGGATTGACTTTGGGCTTTGCTAAAAAAGGGGCTGATTGAAAAGAGTCAAGTGTTAATTTTTGTGCAATTTGATCAGAGCTGGGTTGTATAACTTGTGATTGATTTCGTAAAGCAGGTGTTGCAATTGATAATTTTGGCGCTATGGGTTGATTCACAGCACGATTGCTAAAACGATATAAAGCAGTATAAATTAACTCAGGATGCTTAAATCTAACCTCTGATTTTCTGGGGTGAACATTAACATCCACTTCACTGGGCGGCAGATCAATCCATATGCAATAGATGCCATGTCGTTGACCAAACATCAGGTCCTGGTAAGCACGACGAACAGCATAGGCCAATTTTTGATCACGAATGGGGCGATTATTAACAAATAGGAACTGAAAATCAGCCTGCGCACGAGATATATCAGGTGGAGCGCAATAACCTCTTATTTTAACCCACTGATCCTGAGTCTCATGGTACTGTGATAGCTCATCAAAATGATCGGGCATGAATTTTTGAAGTCGCAATCTGTATTCCATGTCATTATGCGCAGGGGTCAAGTCCCATTTTTTTCTTCCATCCAAGGTCAAAGAGAATCCAATTGTGGCATGAATGAGCACAAAACGGCGAATCATGTCATTGATTTGACGAAGCTCCATTTTTTCACTTTTTAAGAATTCACGTCTGACAGGTACATTGAAAAATAAATCACGAACGATAACGCTTGTGCCTGTGGGATGGTTGATGTTCTTCATCTCAGGTGCATCCTCTCTTCCATCCAAAGAGAGCTCAGTACCCAAATTTGACGCCGATGTTTTACTTTGTAATCGAAATCGAGATACTGAGGCAATACTTGCCAATGCCTCTCCCCTAAATCCCATCGATTCCAGTTGATCCAAATCAGAAATCTTTGTGATTTTACTGGTGGCATGGCGCATTATGGCCAAAGGTAATTGTTCTTTGGCAATACCCTGGCCATTATCTGTTACCCTTATCAGGGCTGTACCACCTGATGCGATCTCAATATCAATTTGAGTAGCACAGGCATCTACGGCATTATCCAGCAGCTCTTTTAGAACCGAAGCAGGACGCTCAACAACCTCTCCTGCAGCAATTTGATTTTGAACTGATAATGGCAATATCTGAATCGGGTTCATTATTTTTTCTCAATCTTTATAACAGATCCAACTTTTAATTGATGGGGATTAATTTGAGGATTTAATTTCAAAAGCATCGGAACAGACTGATTAAACTTTCTGGCAATGCCAGCGATTGTGTCACCTGAACTGACGACATAATCAAACATTCTAATGTCAAAATATTTGAATATACCACTTTCAATCATCGCCACAATATTTCTTTGACCCTGGGCACTTGATAATCTTCTGGCATCTTCCGGAGAAGACAAAAAACCAATCTCAACCAGAACCGATGGAATGTCAAATGCCTTTAAGACAACAAATGCAGCCTGCTCAACATGATTGATGTGGACAGGGACCTTGCCCGCACTGGCGATAATCTTAGCACCAAGCTGTATGGATGAAACAATGCTGGCACGTTGTGTTAATTGAAAAATTATTCCATCCAAGACATTGTTTGTGCTTGTCAGCTCGTTATTGTGCTTATCGGCTAAATACTTTGCCTGCTCTGAAGTTGCACCGGCAACTGAAAGTGCATAGACAGACATCCCCTCTGCGGTTTTTCTAGGTGCTGAATCAGCATGTATTGAAATAAACAAATCTGGCTCATGTTTTTGTGCCAAAGAAATCCTTCCCCGCAAGCTAATATACTCATCCTGACTCCGTGTCAGAAAAACAGAAAAGTGAGGATACTGAGACAGTGATTGAGCCAACGCATTGGCCACAGCAAGGGTTACATCTTTCTCCATAAGGTCATTAACCCCGATAGCGCCTGGATCCTTTCCACCATGACCAGCATCAATCACAATAATTTTCCGCTCATTTTTTTTAACACAAGCATGGTCTTTAATGATGATTTGAGCCCCTTTTTCAGAATTAACAATTCTACTTTTTAATATTAAGTGACCAGTTAAGATCATTTGATATGAATTGGCTTTTTGATCAATTGAAATTGACTTGAGCAAATTAGGGCGCACCTGACCAAGCCCTTTAAATATTGCCTTGGGTATATTCAGCTCAAGCTGATTGCCTTTTTCAATCACCATGGATGCGCTTAAATCTTTGGACAAATAAATGTCAATTATCTCACTGGCGCAAGGCTCTGTGGCTGCAAACATACATGATGAAAGCAGTATCAGAGCGCTAATGAACCTGCTTGTTAGTTTTGGATGGAGATTCATTGTCAACCTCAGGAAAATTCAAGTCATCTAACTCACTGACCAAGTTAGCAGAAAAAACAACCGAGGTTGCCATGTTTGATACCCTGGCAGCAGCAACCGTTTTAATTCCGCAAGTAATCAGTAGCTTTGATACATTAACATAAGAGATATTGGTATTGGAAAATTTATTGGTTTTAAGCAAAGAATAAATGGCCCTATCCATGCGCAGCAAGTATTGCACAAAAATTTTTGCTGAAATGAGGATCAGGGGAAGGGATACCAGAAGTCGCAGAGCGTAGGATGGGAATACAGCTGCCGCAACAAAAGAAAAATGTGAGCTATGTGCCAACAGATACATCATACTATTAAATGCCAATTCATAAGAGAAAAGGGTAAGATAACAACCGGTTACAAATGTAACTCCTCGTAATAACAGATATAAATTAGCCGCTGGATGATTTAGGGCATCTTTTAACAATGATTCATAATATTTCTGACATGCATGCCATGAAGTCATAATGTCCGAGCGAATTTTAAGGATGTTTGCAACTGCAGAAATTGAAACGATGAATGTCATCATCGATGGAAAATAAAACACTGTTAATTGATGATGTTGAAAAAACAGCAATAATGAATAAAGCTGAGCCGCTAGTGGAAAGTAAGCAAGAAAGCCACAAACAACCAGAAGCAGCAGATTCATGGCCCATGATGAGTATGGCATGGAAATGAATGTGCTCATGCTCTGTTCATCTACAAAGCGCTTAAAAAACTTATACTGACGAAACAGTACGTTAACAAACAAAAAGCAAAGGGCTAAAATCGCGAAAACTTGATGCATATTGGAGTAAAAGAAAAGGTAAACAGAGATCGTATCTGTCATCGAGAAACAAACTGCTAACAATAATGCCAATAATTTTTTCATATCGTCCCTTAACGGGAGATTACAGAATTTTACTTTGGCTGTCAAATATAATTCGGGACGACAGGATTTGAACCTGCGACCTCTTGCGCCCCATGCAAGTGCGCTACCAGGCTGCGCTACGCCCCGATCCTTCAATTTTGAATTGCAATTAGAATTCGCTCGATCTTTGTTTCTACCATTTTTAATGTCGCAACAAATCTAGACTCTGAGGGCTTTAATATCTTCGGTCTTCGATTAGCAGACAATAACTTAAGAGCCCCAGGCACAGTATGTTCATGATCAGCAATGAGTGTTTTTAGCTGAAATAATGTTAATACCACATCACGTGCATATACCCTACGATCATTTTCCTTGGATCTTTTAGTTTTAATAACACCATAACGATTACGAGCATCTTCTTTTTCCCAGTAGCGAATCGAGTGAGTGGGTGTATTAATAAGTTTAGATACTTCACCAATCGTAAAATAAAGTTTTTCAGGTATAACCGGGATCTGGCTAATCATTATTCCTCCATTTCTTCAAATTGTTCAATTCCTACACACTTGGGATCAAGCTGAACAACGCGGGCCTTTAGCTTTCCACCTGATTTAAATGTTATGACACGTCTGGCTGAGATGACTTTTTCTTCGCCAGTTTTAGGGTTACGACCCGGCCTTGAATCTTTATCAATGATATTAAAATTACCAAATCCAGAGAACTTTACTTGCTCACCTCGCTCAAGAGTCTGTGAAATATTTTCAAAGAATGCTTCAACAATACCCTCACAAAGATTTCTGTTATAGCCCAGAGCCTGATTCAAACGATCAGAAATTTCTGCTTTGGTTAAAGTGGCTGGTGGATTATTTTCGGTAAGTCCATTTACGCTGTCTAGTTGATTCATGTTTGTCAAAGACATCGTTACCTCACAGTTATACCTAGAACTTCATTTAGGCGTTGGTTGATTTTAAAAAGTTGTCGCTGAACCTGCTCATCCGTTATGTTTGACTCAATTGACGAAAAAACAAAACGAATTCCAATAGATAGCTGACTGCTTTCCTTAAGTAAATATATATCAAATACTTGAAAATTGTGCAAGTATTTAACATTCATCTTCATGATGATTTCCCTAATTTGACCAAAAGGCAAATCCACTTTACTTAAGTACGCAACATCCCTTTTGATCTTAGGAAAACGGCTAAAGGCCTTGTATTGCTGTGCAGAAGGAACATCAACCAAATCCATTTGGCAAAGCATAACCATCTTTCCGTCAAACATTTGCTGGGCCAATTTGGGATGAAGCTGGCCGATATGACCTAAACACTTTGAATCGTCAATAAGCTTTGCACAAACACCTGGATGAAAGCCTGTCAACTGAGCCTGCATGAATGCAATGCTATTTTTAATCACTTGGCTGAATTGTTTAGAAAACTCTGCGAACCCTTTCTGCACATCCGCATGATCAAAAACCTGACACATTCCTAAGGATAGAATTTCTTGATTGTTAAAATAGCGTTTACCAATTTCCATCAACTTAATATCGGGTTGCCCTACTCTAAAATGTTCCGATGCCACCTTAAGAATCGATGGGAGTAAGGATTGGCGCATATACTCAAGCTCGGTGCTAATGGGATTTGCCAACTGCACCAAAGCATCCAAATCAGCATCGAAAAGTTGAATTTGCTCAAGGGAGGTAAATGCATAAGTAACTACCTCATGATATCCCAGGGCGATCAACTTATTTGTCACTTGCTCCCGCATGTTCAGCAAGTGGGGAACCTCAGCCTGGACTTTAAGCTCCAATGGCAATTGAGGCAGACGATTAAATCCGTACAATCGGATCACTTCTTCAATCAGGTCATGATCATGCTTTAAATCAGCTGAGCGATGGCTGGGTATCAGATAATGCTCATCGGCAATTGGATGAATTTCAAGTCTTTTCAGTATACCTTGTACTTCAAATAAACTTAACGAAGTTCCTAAAACGTCATTTAAATGCTCATGTGACATACTCACGGCAATCGGCTCATAATTAAAATCATTGATTTTAATAGCACCATCAATATCTGCACTCAAATACTCCACCATCAAACTTACAGCATATTGCAGTGCTATCTGAGGCAAGGATGGATCAACAAATCTTGAAAAACGAATGCTGGCATCGGTGTGAAGATGAAGTCGACTGCTAGCCGATCTGACATTTGACATATCAAAATGAGCTGACTCTAAAATAACCGCTGTTGTACTGTGATCCACTTTTGAGAAATCTGCACCCATTACCCCGGCAAGGGCTTGAATACCACTGTCATCACTCACAACCAGGTCATTTGATTTTAATCCATATCTTTGACCATTAAGCCCTAAAAATGATGCATCATCATTCAGCAAGTGGACTTTAAGCGCACCATTAATTCGTGCAGCATCATAAGCATGCATGGGCTGACCAATTTCGAGCATCACGTAATTGATAATATCAACAACGGGATGATGGCTGGCAATTCCTGCTGCAGCAAGACGCAAAGTCATCCAAAGTGGCAGCGCTTTAGGTTGTATGTTAATAATCCTTACTTGCCCAAATACCAAACATGCATGTTGATGATCTGTCCTTTGAACAGGGTACTGCTTGTATTGAGGGAATCGAATGGGATGACCGGTGATCGCATGAAGTTCACGCGCTATTCCCAGCACACTGAAGCAATCACCGCGATTAGGCGTCAGCTCAAAATCAAAAAGCTCAGGACTGACTCCCAAATAATCAGCAAATTTCTGACCCACTGTCGCAGTGTGAGGCAAAGCATATAGGCCAGAACTTTGTTTTTCAAGTCCCAAGTCACATAAAGAGCATAGCATACCTTCTGACTGAACCTGTCTAAGCATGGAATTTTTAATCACACCGGCAGGCAACCTTGCTCCTTCACAGGCAACAGGAACAACCATGCCCTCACACACCGTTGGGCAACCACAAACAATCGATAATGGCTGCTTTAACCCGACATCAACAGAAGTAACCTTAAGTTTAGTGGCATTGGGATGCTCAGTCACCTTAAGAACCTTGCCCACTCGCACATTTGGGTCAATACTTAATGCATGATGCATCAATGTTGTTTCAATAGAATATTCACACATTAAGGCTGCCGTATTTTCAGGCAAATCAATCCACTGTGACAGCCAATCTTTTGTAACGCGCATATTTTTTATCCACGAAATTGTTCAAGGAAACCTGGATGATTTTCGAAAATCTCCCGAAGGTCATTGATGCCATGGCGCAGCATAACCAATCGATCAATACCCACCCCAAAAGCAAAACCACGATAATGTTCAGGAATCCCGTTCATTTTAAAAACATTGGGGTGAACCATGCCGCAGCCCAATACTTCAAGCCATTTTCCCTCAAATTGAATATCAACCTCAGCTGAAGGTTCAGTAAACGGAAAATAATTAGGCCGCAAACGAATTGGAATCTCTTTCCCAAAAAAAGCCCGAAATAATTCACGAATGGTCTGAAGAAGCATGCTCATATTAACATGCGTATCGATACAAAGGCATTCAAGCTGATGAAACATTGGTGAATGTGTTCGATCCTGATCATTGCGAAAGACCCTGCCTGGACAAACAATACGGATGGGGGGCTGCTGCTCTTGCATGACATGAACCTGCACAGAGGAGGTGTGTGTCCGCAAAACCCTACCATCAGTGGTATAAAAAGTATCTTGCTCAGCACGAGCCGGGTGGTTTTCAGGGATATTCAGGCCTGTAAAATTATTGAAGATGGTTTCTATTTCAACGTTTTCTTGATAAACAAAGCCCATTGACTGCATAATCTTAACGACATCGTAAATGGCTGTGGAAATTAAATGAGCAGAGCCCTTGGGATGAGCCTCAAACAGAGTCACATCCAGCCGCTCATGTCTCAGATGGTTTGCAATCTGGTTTTCTTCCAATGTCTGAGCGTGCAATTTGATTAGGTTTTCAATCTTCTGCTTTGTAATATTCAGGTTTTTGGCGTAATCTTTGCGATCCTCTGGATTAATTTGAGGGATCGCTTTTAATCCTTCTGCAATTTCACTTTTTTTACCCAGAAAAAAAGATTTGACCTGATTAAGACCATGCATTGACTGGCAGTGCAATAATTTCTCAATCAGGTCATTTTCTATGCGTTGTAGATCCAGCATTAACTTGCTTTTTTAGCTTGCTCACAAATTCCTTGGAAGGCGTCAAAATCAAAAACAGCCAATTCAGCAAGCATTTTACGGTTGATTAGGATTTTAGCATGGGTCAATCCATTGATCAATGTGCTGTAGGTCATGCCACACTGACGAGCTGCGGCGTTGATGCGCATAATCCAAATGCCACGAAAGTCTCTTTTTCTCGCCTTGCGGTCACGGTATGCATAAGTTGCAGCCTTAATCACTGCCTGCTTAGCAACTCGGAAAACGCGACTACGTGCACCATAGTAACCTTTTGCTTTTTTAAGAATTTTTTTGTGCTTACGATTAGCAACTACACCTCGTTTAATCCGGGTCATAAAATTTCCTTAGCTCACTAACTTTAAAAGACGTTTGATGTTTTTCGCATCGCTGACGCTTACAACAGCTCCTGGTGTTCTCAACCTGCGTTTTCTATCCACAGCTTTCTTTGTAAGAATGTGATTGCGATAGGCTTTTCTGCGCTTAATACGTCCATTTGCTTTAACAGTAAATCGCTTTGCTGCTCCCTTATTGGTTTTTAACTTTACCTTCATGCCTCATTAAACCTCATAAATGTCATTATATTGAACAAGAACCCTTGATTTGTCAAGCCTTAACTTGCTTTTTTAGGAACCAAAATCATCATGGTGTTGCGGCCTTCAAGTTTTGGCGGCGTTTCAACCTTTCCAAACTCTTCGGTTGCTGCAATGATATGATCCAGCACATTGGCTGATAAATCCTGATGAACAACCTCACGCTTTCTGCGGTAAAAAATTGACACCTTAACCCGATGACCTTTTTGCAAGAAATCAATGATCTTCTTTGTCTTAATCATCACATCATTTTTATCAGTCACTGGACGAAGCTTAATCTCTTTAACCTCCTTTTTCTTACTTTTGTTTTTGGTTAACTCTTTTTTCTTTTGGTAGCGAAGGCGGTTATAGTCCAGTATTTTACAAACAGGGGGATCGGCCTGAGGCGAGACTTCAACAAGGTCTAATCCAACTTCTTTGGCTTTCGACTGTGCCACTCGTATATCAACGACGCCTACTTGCTCACCTTCTTGGTCAATTAACCGTACTTTTGGACTTTTAATTTCATTATTAATTCGGCACTTTTTCATTAAAATATACTCTCCACTGCTTCAATTGGATTGGGCATGCTTGCAAGCCATACGTGCAGCTCATCAATTCCCATTTCGCCATATTGTTTCATTTGACTATCACGAACACTAACGGTTCGAGTCTGCACTTCTTGATCACCCACTGTTAACATAAAATGGGTTCTGGTTAAAGTATGTTGTCGTATCTTATACCCGATCTTCTCTGGCCTGTCATCTATTTCAACTCGATAGCCATTTGCCTTTAGCTCATTTTTCAGCTGATTTGAATACTGATGATGCTCTTGGCCTATGGGCAGAATCGCGATTTGTAGCGGAGATAACCAAAATGGCATATGTCCTGCAGTTTGCTCAATCAAAATGCCCAAAAAACGCTCAAATGTTCCAAGGATAGCACGGTGAAGCATCACGGGTGTCTCTTTATTACCTTCGGCGGTAACATATTCAGCGTCAAGTCTTTGCGGGGTTGAGAAGTCAACTTGAATTGTACCACACTGCCAAACCCTGCCCAAGCAGTCTTTTAATGAGAACTCAAGCTTTGGACCATAAAATGCACCCTCACCTGGCAGAACCTGATAATCATACTTTGAATTCTCAAGAATCGAAGTCAAGGCGTTTTCAGCCTTATCCCAGACTTCCTCACTGCCAACACGCTTTTCTGGTCGAGTGGACAATCTAAGAATGACCTGATTAAATCCCAACAACTCATAAACAGCATAAGTTTGCTGAATAAAAGCATTGACCTCAGCACCAATTTGGTCAACAGTGCAAAATATATGTCCATCATCTTGAACAAAGCTTCTAACTCTCAATAGGCCATGCAGCGTGCCCGATGCCTCATTTCGATGACAGCATCCAAACTCCGCATAGCGCACAGGCAGTTGTTTATAACTTTTCAAACCCTGATTAAACACTTGCACATGACCTGGACAGCTCATGGGTTTAACCGCACAGGTTCGCTTAATTGACTGCTTCTCAGCCTCAATCGTAAACATGTTCTCTGCATACTTATCCCAATGCCCAGACCTCTCCCACAAGGATCGGTCGATGATCTGAGGTGTTCTTATTTCTTGATAGCCTGTTTTTTGATAGATTTTTCTCATCAGTGCCTCAAGCTGAGCATAGGCCTTAAAGCCATTGGGATGCCAAAATGCCATCCCCGGCGCCTCTTCCTGCAAATGAAACCAGTCCATCTGTTTGCCCAGTAAACGATGATCACGTTTTTTGGCCTCTTCTTGAATTTTTAAATAATGCTCAAGTGCATCTTGAGTCGCCCACGCAGTGCCATAAATTCGCTGAAGCATCTCATTATTTGAATCCCCTCTCCAATATGCGCCTGCTAATTTAGTTAATTTAAAGGCACTTAGAAATCCAGTGTGAGGAACATGTGGGCCACGACACAAGTCAATGAAACCCTCTTGTTTATAAAGGCTAAGGGTCTCCCCTTCTGGGATCTGCTCAATGATTTCTGATTTATAAATCTCACCGATACTTCTAAAAAAAGCAGAAGCTTCATTTCTTGATAATGTGTAGCGATGAATGGGAATTTGTTTCTTTGCAATCCGCTTCATCTGTAATTCAATTTTTTCCAAATCCTGATCAGTAAATCCAGGAGCATAAGCAAAGTCATAATAAAAACCATCCTCTATCACAGGCCCAATGGTCACCTGTGCTTGAGGAAAAAGTTCTTTAACGGCCATTGCCAGAAGATGGGCAGTTGAGTGACGAATAATATCAACGCCCATTTGTGAATCGGCATGAATGATTGTAAATGGCTGTCCTTCATAATTTACAGATAAATCAAGCGCCTTGCCCTCAACACTAATGCCAACTGCAGTTTTAAGAAGTGCCTTATCTTGCATTTTAATAATATCTAAAAAAG
>Ga0194133_10003599_pt1 | contig 21818 bp, 26 predicted proteins | sample TA2KigOf40mmetaG_FD_155448 | JGI IMG/M metagenome (GOLD analysis project Ga0194133, IMG submission 155448) | Freshwater microbial communities from Lake Tanganyika, Tanzania - TA2015055 Kigoma Offshore 40m | ecosystem: Environmental > Aquatic > Freshwater > Lake | place: Tanzania: Lake...
TAATAAATAATAGATTTATAGAACCATATGTAATATTTAGTTTTGATGAAATATGTAATATATTTTTGAATCAATTTAATTTTGATTTAGAAGGAGAAAAACAGATTGAATTTTATGAAGTCTTTAAAGAAAGAGATAATGGTTTAATAATACCAAAAATATATTATAAAGATGATAGGAAAATATTAATGGAATATATACCGATAACATTTATAAATAGCAATGAAATAAGTGAAGTTCACAAGATGAAAGGAATATTAAAATTTCAGGTATTCTTAAAATATATGTTTTTAGAAGAAGGTTTACTACATTTAGATTTACATTTAGGAAATTGGGGAATAAACAACAATAATTTAACTATATTAGATTTTGGTTATTCTTTAAGAATGTATAAAAATAATAATTTAGAGAAAAAAAAAATATATCAAGATTTATGGATTTATTTAAATACAAGAGATGAACGTAATTTTATAACAATAGTTTTAAATAATTTTATAATAGAAAATCAACAAAATGATAGAGAAAATTTAGTTAAATTATTTTTTGATGAAATGAAAGATATAAATATATTTAATTCTAAAAATATATATTCAATTATATTAAAATTTTGTAATAATCATAATTTTAAGTTGAGTAATGATTTTTATTTTATTGGATATTATCTAAATTATACCACAGGTATTTCAACAAAATATTTTAAAATTGAAAAACCTTTTGAAGAACAAACATTAGAAGAATTATATAATTCACAATTAATGGTTTCAAAATATGAAGAGATTATATTTGATCAATATTCTTTATTTAAAAAATATAAACATATAAATAAAAGAATATTGGAAATACTTGAAAAAAAAATAAAATAATTTAATATATTAAAAATAATTTTTTCGTTTAATAATTTGATATTATATATAAGATTATAATATTATAATAAATCATATTTATGATAATCATTTTATATTTTTTTCAATTTATATCTATATTATTTATTTTATTTCTATTTAAATTAGAGAAAAGATTATTCAATACCTATTATACATTAAAACCATTAAAATATTTAATAAAAGCAAGTGGAACATTTACTATAAAATTAGGACAATTCATAATAAATAAGAAAAAACTTGAATATGAAGATAGTAAAATACCAAAATGGGTATTAGAACTTGATGATTTATTATATAATGTAATAGATAAAAATTATTATACCCAAGAACAATGGATTAATGATTATCCTGAATTAAAAAATTATGAGAACTTTACGATAATTAATTCAGGATCTATAGGTTCTGTATTTTTAATTGAACAAAATAAAAAAAAATATGCATTAAAAATTCAACATAGCAGTATATTAAATAAGACCAAAAAGCAAATAAAATTATTAAAATTATTAATAAATAATAGATTTATAGAACCATATGTAATATTTAGTTTTGATGAAATATGTAATATATTTTTGAATCAATTTAATTTTGATTTAGAAGGAGAAAAACAGATTGAATTTTATGAAGTCTTCAAAGAAAGAGATAATGGTCTAGTAGTACCAAGAATATATTATAAAGATGATAGGAAAATACTAATGGAATATATACCGATACAATTTATAAATAGTAATGAGATAAATGAAGTTCACAAGATGAAAGGAATATTAAAATTTCAAGTATTTTTAAAATACATGATATTAGAAGAAGGTTTATTACATTTAGATTTACATTCAGGAAATTGGGGAATAAATAATAATAATTTAACTATTTTAGATTTTGGTTATTCTTTAAGAATATATGATAAAAATGATATAGAAAAGAAAAAAGCACTACAAGATATGTGGATTTATATGTATACAAGAGATAAACATAATTTTATATCCCAAGTTGTAAATTATTTTATTACAAATACATATACTTACGATAAAAAAAAATTACTTGAAAATATTTTAGAAGAAATAAAAGATATAAATATATTTGATCATAAAAATATGTATTCTATTATATTAAAATTTTGTAATAATCATAAATTTAAATTAAGTAACGAATTTTATTTTATTGCTTATTATTTAAATTTTACAATAGGTTTTGCTGTAAAATATTTTAAATTTGATAAAGATTACGATGATCAAAATTTTAAAGAGTTATATAATTCATATTTAATTGTTTCAAAATATGAAGATATAATATTTGAACAATTTCCATTATTTAAAAAATATAAAAATATTAATGAAAGAATATTAGAATCATTAAATAATAAAAATAAAATATAAATATTAATTTATATATATAAATTAAATAATTATGGATGAAAAATTTAAAAAAGCAGCTGAGGAAGTTAAAAATCTATCTAATGTAAGTGATGAAAATTTATTATATCTTTATGGATTATATAAACAAGTAACATGTGGTGATTGTAATATATCTAGACCTGGTTTTTTTGATCCAAAAGGTCAAGCAAAATATGATGCTTGGTTTAGCAGAAAAGGACTAGAAAAAGAAAAAGCTCAAAAAAAATATATTAGTAAAGTTGATAGTTTATCAAAAAAATAAATACTTTTCATATAAATAATATATAATTTAATTATATATTATGGTATCAATAAGTTATTTTGATAAAACAGTTGATAAAGCAAAAACATTAATTTTAAATAAGCGAGATAAAAATTATTTAGCAGCTTTATACAAGCAAGTAAAAGAAGGAGATGCTCCTATTGATAACAGTAACATAACAGACCCTGATGAATTAGATATATGGAATGAATGGAATAAGTTAAGAGGTTCGTATCTAGAAATAATTATGAATAAGTATTGTGATTATATAACACTTATTATAAATTGGCAACAAAAAAATATTTATAAATATGATTAAAAATTATAAAATTGATTTTCATTAAAGAAAATTTCAAGAATAATAATATTAAATAATTGTGGAAAAGAAAAATTAAACCATTCTAAATCATACGGTTTGTTATTTAAGAAATTTGAAAAGATATGAATAGTAGCCATTCTAGCTGTAATTTTACTTAATGATCTTAATCTTGAAGTACATAAATTATTATATTTATTTATTTTAAAAATAACAGTTTCATAAAATATATTTGATAAAGCAATTGAACTAAAATAACTAAATTTAATCTTTTCAAATTCTCCTTTAAATATAAAGTAAAGTAAATCAATAATTAAAATTACTAAAGTATTATTAAGAATAAGTTTATAATATTTATTATTAAGATTTTTAATAATATTGTCTTTTATAAAAATATCAAATATAATCAAAATAAAAAGAATAATAAATATATTATGCATAAGATTATTTATTGAGTTATAACTAGCATATAACAATACAGAACCAATTACAAGTAATAATATATTTCTATCTAAAGGAACTATTTTTTCAACTATATTATTAAGTTGAACCATTAATTAATATTAATATATAAATTAATTAACTAAAAATAAATAAAAATTTTATATTTTATTATATATTAATGTTTAATATATTTTCAAAAGAGTGTATTAATTTTGGAATATTTATTTTTATAATTATTATAGTTATTTTATTAACAAGTTTTTCATTTTATTATGTTTTACCTAATAATTATGATTTATACGATATAAAATTAATAAATAATATAAAACCAATTAAAAGTATTAATATAAAAATAAAATCAGATGATAATTATCAAATAAATAAAGATGATATTGGTCTTGATTTAAATAATGTTATAATTCAAATTAAAACAAAAGATGAAAATTATCCAATAAAGATATTATTAAATAATTTTTTAAAATCACAAAATTTAATTATAGATAAAAATACATTATTTAAAATAACTAATGATTCTAGTATAAATATTATTAATTCTAAAGATGAATCAATTAATTTAGATATTAATTTCTTTTTAATAGAAAAAGTATTATGTGATATATTTATTAAATAAAACTATAGATTTTATTATCTGTTTATTATCTTTTAAACATGGATATAATAAACATAGTAGTGCATTATCATTCATACATGAGGAATCAGTATCTGAAATTAATTTATCAGTTTTTATTTTATCTAAATATTTAAACCCAATCCAATCTGTTTTTATATTTTTTTTTATCCAATCTTCTTTTTTTAAACCAAATTTTAATAATAAATATTGAAGACATGATAATTTATTTGTTATTATAGATTCAGAGTTAAAAGATATTGAATTATTTACAACTCTTATTTTTAATACTGCCATTTTTCTATTAAAATTATTTTTTATATAATTAATAAATTGATCATCTTTATTATATTCAAAAGCTCTAGACATACCTAAATCTACTCTTGCTAAATTAAAATCATTATTTTCTTTATTTAAACATTCAAAATTGATCATTTTGGGTTTAGATGATGATAAAAATTGAGGACAATGAGCTATAATCATTTTTTTACAATTAATTCTTTCTAATATATATTTGAATTGACTACAATCTATATTATTATAACCCCATTCTCTACACCAAAATAAATTATGTGTATTTTTTTTTTTTATATCAAATTGTATAAATAAATTAAACGAAATATCTTTTGTTTTTATATTTTTATTATCAAAATTTAAAAAATATCTTCTAAAATTTTCATTAACATATTTTACAATATCATTATCATCTATTATTACATCTTTTAAATTATCCAAATAATTACTACATAAACCACCATGTGCTATTAATGTATCATTTATTTTAATCCACGCATAACTATTATTAATTAATTGATTTATTTTATTTTTATCTTCAAAAAATATTTTATTTTTTTGTAAATTTAATTGACTTGTATAAGAATCTTCATCTGGATCAAGAATATTCATTATTTCATGATTTCCTAATATATAAATTATATCCCCACCATTTTTTCTTGCTTCTTCTATTAATCTAAATAAGGTTTCTAATAAATAAATGTCAGAACATTCATCATCTAATATAGTATTTTTAAATCTTTTTCTATGTATAATATCACCACAAAATACTATTATATTTTTACAACCTTTAACCCAACTCAAATATTCTCTATTTACATAATTATTTTCTTCATCATCGTAAACTTTTGTTATTGTACAACAATCACATAAATCAACTAAACAATGAACAAATACTTGATAATCTCCATGTACATCTCCAATAACATAAATATTATCTTTTATATCAGCTGTAAATATTCCATATTCATTTTCTTTTATCATAAGTTATATTATAACAACTATAAATTAATATTATCAAAATTAAGCCTTACAAAAAAAATTGATTTATAATAAAAATTATATATATATTATATTATATAAACAATTCTATGAATTATAATAAAAATATGGGAAAGCTTGAAATAATTATGGGAACTATGTTTTCTGGTAAAACATCTTACTTATTGAATAAAATCGCTCTTTTTGTTGAACTTAATTTAAAAGTTCTATATATTAATATTGATTTTGATGATAGAAGTGATTTAGAATTTTCAACACATAATCCTATCTTTAATAGTATTGATTTTAAAAAAAAAGAAAAAATTAATGAAAATTTAACAATGATTAAAGTTAGAGATTTTTCAAATATTACGTTTGAAAGTTATGATATTATTATGATTGATGAAGCTCACTTTTTTGATGATATTATTAAATTTACTAAAAAATTATTAGATAATAAAAAACATATTATTATTGCTACTCTTATTGCTGATTATAAAGGTAATAAGTTTGGTAAAGTTCTTGATTTAATCCCTATTTGTGATGAAGTAGTTAGATTAGAATCTTACTGTATTGAATGTTCTAAGCAAAAAAAAATTAATAAGGCTATTTATTCAAAAAGAATTACAAAAAATAAAGAATCAATTGATATTGGTGGTAGTGATAAATATGTTGCTGTTTGTAGAGAACATTATACAAATTAAACTATTTAAATTTAAATTTATTTATTAAATATAATAATAATATGATCTCAACTCTTAACAAAGAATTAGTTAGTAAAGTATTACTTTATTTCGGAGGTGCTGTTTTAGTAGTAAGTGTTAGTAGATGTGCCTATAATTATTATAATTATAGAAATCAAAAACAAATTTTTGAAGAAATAGAAAAAAAAATAAATTATAAGAAGAAATAAAAAAATTTTTTTTATATATAATATATATTATGATTATATATATTATTATATTTATAGCTTTTATAGCTTTAGGTGCACTTGCGTATTTTTTAATTCCTTCTAAAAATAATATACCAACAACAACTATGATACCAACAACTACTAAAATGCCAATGACAACATCAATACCAACATCTATGCCAATATCAACAACTACTATGCCAATATCAACAACTACTATGCCAATATCAACAACTACTATGCCAATATCAACAACTATGCCAATAATAACATCAACACCAACATCACCACCAACAAGTTCAATAATAGTTGGTTGTGGATTTGATAATTCTATTTATACAAAAAATAATCTTAATAGTCCATGGGTAGGTCCAATAACTAATACTTGTTGTGTTTTTAAAGTAATTCAATTAAATAATGGTACTATATTAGGTATTGGCACTGATAATAATTTTTGGACTAAACAAAATTTAAATACATCCTGGAATGGTCCTATTACTCAATTTTATGGGGCAATAAATGTAACTCAATTAAATAATGGTAGTATCATTGGTATAGGAAGAAATAATCAAATGTATTTAAGAGAAATGCCTATGACTTCAAATGTATCTCCTTTAACAAATAGTTGTTGTGTTAAAAGTATGATACAACTAATAGATGGAAAGTTTTTATGTGTAGGAACAGATAATCAGTTGTATATAAAAAATAATCTAGAAGACCCATGGAATGCAACGGGAACAAATTCCCAGCAAATCTTAGATCTAGCACAACTAAGTGACGGCTCTCTATTAGGTGTAGGAAATGATAATTTCTTATACAAAAGAAATAATCTGTCAGAACAAACATGGATAAAAGTGCCTGCAGAAAATTCATTACGTTTACAAAGTATATCAGTATTTAAGTATTAAAAAAATAATAATTTTTTTATTTAATTAATTTTTTATATAATAATTAATATTATATAAATCAGATGTTTAATAAAAAGCTATTTAATTATATTGTTTATAATCAATTTGGCGGGAAAGATGGTGAAACGCCAAAATGGAAAACATTTAAACATAATGGTGTTTTATTTCCAGAACCATATAAACCACATAAGATTCCTATAATTTACAATGGTGAAAAAATAGTCTTGGATCCTATATCTGAAGAATATGCTACTATATATGCTAAATTCACAGGCACAGATTATATAAAAAATAAATCTTTTAATAAAAATTTCTTTAATGATTGGAAAGTTTATCTTAAAGATGGTGGTTTTACTAAAATAACAGATTTAGATAAATGTAATTTTAATCTTATTTATAAACACTTAACTAAACTTAAAGAACAAAGACTTAATATCTCTAAAGAAGAAAAACAAAAAATAAAAAAACAAAAAGATGAAGCTGAAAAAAAATATAAAGTAGCTATTGTTGATGGTAAAGAACAAATGGTTGGTAATTTTAGAATGGAACCACCTGGAATATTTATGGGTAGAGGTTGTCATCCTTTAGCTGGTAAAATAAAAACTAGAATACTTCCAGAAGATATAACACTTAATATCGATGATCAATCTAAAATTCCTGAATTACCATCATTTTATAAAAATAAGAAATGGGGAAAAATAATTCATGATAATACTCTTGAATGGTTAGCCTCCTGGAAAGATACTATAACTAATAAAGTAAAATATGTTTGGTTAGGCAATAAATCAGATTTTAAAGCTAAATCAGATCTTTCTAAATTTGAAACAGCTCGTAAATTGGGAGCTAAAATTAATGCTATAAGAAAACTTAATATGAATAATCTAATTGATGTTAAATCAAATGAAAAAACTAAACAATTAGCTTGTGCACTATATTTAATTGATAATCTTGCACTTAGAGTTGGTAATGAAAAAGGTGAAGATGAAGCCGATACTGTGGGTGTTTGTTCTCTTAGAGTTGAACATGTTGAACTATTAGATGATAATTTTATCGGTCTAGACTTTTTAGGTAAGGATAGTATTAGATATCAAAATAAAGTTAAGGTTCATGAATATGTTTATAAAGCTTTATCTGCATTTATAAAAGGTAAAAAGAAAGATGAAGATATTTTTGATGAAATTAATACAAATTTATTAAATAAATATTTAAAAGATATGATGAAAAATTTAACCGCTAAAGTATTTAGAACATATAACGCATCTTTTGTCTTCCAAAATGAAATTAATATTATTAATGATAAATTTGATAATATTAAAGATAAAGAAAATCAACTTAATATATTATTAGACATGTATAATAGAGCTAATCTTAAAGTAGCTACTCTATGTAATCATCAAAAAAATGTATCAAAATCTTTTAATGAAAGTATTGAAAATTTTAATTCTAAAATTAAAGAATTAAATGAACAAAAAAAAGAATTATCTAAAAAAAAATCTTCTAAAGAAAAAATTTCTAATCTTAACTCTAAAATTAATAATATTAAAGGTAAAAGAGATCTTAAAATTGAACTTAAAAATGTTTCTTTAACAACATCTAAAACTAATTATATTGACCCTCGCATAACTATTGCTTTCCTTAAACGACATAGTATACCTATAGAAAAAATATTCTCTCAAACACTTATTGATAAATTCTTTTGGGCTATTGATGTTGATAAAAACTGGAAATTCTAATTTTATTCTTTTTTCGTTTTTTTACTATCATTTTTGTAAAATTCTACTAACTTGTCTAATTCTAACATCTTATTCTTTAATTCCATTAATCCACTATCTCCTAAACTTTCGTAATTATTTAATAATCTTAATATTTCTACTTGACTTACATCTACACCCTCGGTTAAATCTACTGGTTCATCACTACTATCCTCTGAATCAGATTCTTCTTCTGTTTCTACTGAACTTTCTTTTTCTACTACTTCTTTATCTCCTTTTTCTACTACTTCTTTATCTCCTTTTTCTTCTGTTGTAGTTTTATCTTCAACCTTATTATCATCTTCTATATCACTAACAGATGAATCATCATCTTCATTTGTTTGATTTTGTTGATTTGTAGTATTTACATATCTATTAAATAATTTTATACTAATTAATTCTGCTATAAATAAAAATACACAACTTTCTAGAAAAATGATATTAAATTCACTAAAAAAATTATGCATAAAAGAAATTAAAAAAGCAAAAAAAAGTAGATTTAATCTATTCATATTATAATATTAATTCAAATATATTTATATTTAAATTATTTATTTTTATTTCTTATAGTTTTGATCTTCTAATTTCATTCCTCTATTATTAGGAAAAGGACGCTTAATTGAGTTAGATACTGGTTTTAGTCTTCGCTTCAATTCTGCTATGCATACAATTTTATCTATATTTCCATTCGTATCAGTTTTCCATGGTCTTCCTGTGCAAGGATTAACCATATGCTCAACAAGCTTATCCAGATTACCTAAGAAAACATTTATACCAATCACAAAATTATCAATTCCACTAAAACAAAATGCTTCTTCTTCTTCAAATCGTTTTGCACATCTCTCAAAGTCTGCAGGAAGATCTGCCCAATGACAAAGTGGCGCGATATGATGGTTTATATGATAACCATCGTTGAATGAACGCTGTTGTGAAGGACTATTCATGCAAGTGTATGATAAAGCAAAATTATTCCATGGACGATCCGGATCAACAAACATGTGCTGACTCCAATTACCAAACATTAAAAGGAATGAGGAGATTATAAGAGGCATAGCAATCAACCAAGTTCCAGCCCATGGAATATACACTACTGATAAATATGTGAGATATAGATGTATAAGAGATGAAAAAAGAACGCGTATAGCTAAAACTATTCCACAATTTAAAAAACCTTTCCAACTTTTACGGTAATTTGGTCCATGTTTTAACGCAAATAATGGCAATTCAAACCAAATACCAATTAAAAATCTTAACCAATAATGCATAAAATGCCAAAAATTATCACGCTGATAAGGTTCTGTTGATGATAAATCACCACCTACTTCGTTGTTATGACGATGATGCATGAGAATATGATGTGTCCAATAACTTCCTGATGGAAGCCCAAAAAATGGAGCAATAAATATAGTTGGTATATGATTCATGAACGATGCACTACCCTTCCATATTGGTCTGTGAGAACTATAATGAAGACCTAGTATAAAACGATCAGTGAATGTTAATGTGTTAAAAAGGAATGTTAATGGAGCACATATACGAGGTAAGTCTGTTGAATAATAAAGATTTAAAAATATAAGCGGTAATGATACTGTAATTAAATTAATAAATGTCCATGCTGACACTATGTCACGATTATCATTCAAATATTGTAGAAGAAAATTATCCAAACATTTAATACGAAATAAATATTCATTACGCTGTGCCATTGCATCATAAGCAGATATAACATGTTTAGTATTTTTATTATTAGTAATATATGGATTATCAGAGTTAATAGACGGATCTATATTTGTAAGTGAGTTAAACTTAAATTTACTATTTGTAGAGTCTTTGGTTGAAAATATATTAAATATTTTTACAATAATTAATTCAAATAAAAATAAATATGTAAAACTTTGTAAAAAAATAGTATTATATTCACTATAAAAATTATGTATTACTGAAATTAAAAAAGCAAAGAAAAGTAGATTTAATGTTTTCATCTTATAAATATATTTATATTTAGATTTAGATTTATATTTTTTTATTATATTTATTTTATTATTTTTGTGCTTCCATAAAACACTGCCAATTATATTTCATTATTCCAAATTTCTCTAATTTTTCAGTAAAATCATAGAATTCTTCCTTTGTAGCTGTATTTTCAAAAATTTTTAAAGCTTCACTATACAATTCTTCATCTAACGAATACAATGAATTTAATAATTCTAATTTGTTAAGGTTCGAAAGTTTATTTACTTTATCTATAATTTCCTTATTTATATAATTACCTTTAATGTCCATACCTACGAAATAAAATCCATTGGAAAACTTGTAATCCCTATATTCTGTAAATACATTAGATAGTAGTTTAATATTTATTTTAGTTATTTTGATTGGTGTGCTTGTGATTTCCATTCTAGTATAATAATTATATATTTATTTATATAATCAATTTTTTTATATTTAGTTTATAATGAATACTGATATAAAAGAATTCTACAAAAAAAAATACTTAAGATATAAGACTGAATTTACAGAATGGAGGTATCATACATGATATAAATCTTTCTAATCATAAGGATGAAATTGATCTTCAACATAATTTGATAAAATCAATTAGTATTGGTGTTATAGTTGCTGTATTTAGTTGGTATTAGATGATATTATTTTTTTGAATACAACCATTTAATATATATATCAGCATTTCCAAGATGATTTGTTTTTGTATTTTTATCAAATTTATTCCATCTGGCTATAGCACTTGCCGTTGAATATATTTTTTTAAATTTATCACTATATGTATCTATTAATTTATAATACAATCCATCAAATAAATCCTCCCATTTGTAATTTTCACCATTAATTTCAATACTATATGTTTTGTAATTACTCATCTTTTTTAAATAATTACTAGAACAAAAGTATGGTCTAGTCATCATATGTTTTTCTTTATCTATAAATCCATACAATAACATGCCATATACATTTGGATACATAAAAACTTCATAGGCATCAATATACATCATTTGAAACCATTCAAATATTTTACTTGGTTTTACACCAATCAATAATAAGAAATTTCCAACACACATTAATCTCTCTATATGATGTGAATAAGCATATTCATCTACTTTTACTATTATATCATCAATAATCTTTATACCTGTTTTACCTTCCCAGAATTTTTCAGGAATATCACGCTTATTCATATTATAAAATAAATTACTTGCTAATTTATCAGTATAATTGTCATATATTAAATAACAATATTCTCTCCATCCGATAACTTGTCTGATAAATCCTTCTTTTGATGCTATATTTTTTTTGTAATCTCTAACATATTCTATAATGTCATGTGGTGTTATTAATCCAACATTTGTTAAACATGACAACATTGAATGATAACCAAATCTAACTACACTTGATAATGCATCCTCATATTTACCAAAATTACCTAGTTTTCTATCTACAAAATCTTCTAACCATCTTAAAGATTCTGTTCTATTCAACGGATAAATAAAATTATCATACTCACATTTACCATAATTTTTATTATAATGCTTATTAACATAAGTTATAGCATCTTCAATGTATTTTTTACGAGTAGGAGATTTATAACTTATAACTTCAATATCTTTCTGATCTTTTGGATAGGTTAATCTATTTTCAGTATCAAAAGACCATTTCTTACCTTCTGGTTCATTATTATTATTAACCATAATTTTATTTTTTATTCGTTGTGATTTGTAAAATACATCATGTCTTACTGTTTTCATGTTTTTTATTAATTCCTTATTTTCATCAGAACTATTTAAAAAATATGGTGAATCAAATATTAAATGCTCTATATCCTTATTCTTTATGATAGTACAATCATTAATCTCTTCTTTTAATTCTAACTCTATCGGATCATAAAATCTAACCTGATTAATTTTATTCTTTTTAATAAAATTATTTATTATTTTTGTATGATTTTTATCACTATTTGATACATATAGTAAATTATATTTCTTCTTGTAATTATCGTAATAATCTTGCATAGTTGCTCTATGAAATACTAATTTTAATTTGTGATAACCATATCTTTTAAAGAAATAATCATGTTCCCACATAATTATGAATTTTGATTTATTTTCTTCTCTCTCTAATATTTGTTTAATGTATATCTCATCAAATAATTGATGCGGAAATAATATATAACAAGCAGTCGCCATAATTTTAATATATTAATTATATATTGATTATATATTAAATATATATTAATCAAATTGTAAAAATCTCCTATATAAAAAAATTTGATTTAATATAAATATATAATAAATATATATTATATTTATAAAATGGCACATCAAGATTGGACTACTGTAACATTAAATAAACCTAAACCAGCATCAAATCCTATCACTATTCCTGTTAATCACACTCAACCTAAAATTAGATTGGATGCTGAAGGTAATGAAATATCAAATATCAAATATGTTACCAAAGAAATGGCTAAAATCATTACTGAATCAAGAACATCACAAAAACTAACTCAGAAAGAACTAGCTACTAAATGTAATATGGATTCTAAAATTATAAATGAAATTGAAAGAGCTGGTTGTGTATATGTAGCGGAACATGTAAATAAAATAGCTAAAGCCTTAAATGTTAAAATTCCTAGAGAATTTCCTAAATGAAATTTTTATAAATAAAAATTGATATAATATTTATATGGATGATAATATACTTGCTCCATTTGAAATGAGTAGGCAAGAATTCATTGAATATATGTATTATTATGTTCCACAACTAAATATAACTATAAGTGAATATGTAAATGATCCTTATTGGATAGAAATAAAGCTAAATGAGCCTAAAAATAATCTATGTAAAATAATTGTTTTTGCGTGGAAAAAGTATGTTATAAGACTATATGATGAAGAAAATAAAGATATAGAATATAATGAATATTACAAAAATTTTGTTTGTAAGATTCTTGAAACAAAAGAAGAAACCTTGATAGAAATCTGTAATATAATAGCACCAGAAATATCAAATGTAATTTTAGTATAAATTATTAAATATTTTTTAATTTATAGATTATTATAATAAAAATGAATAATGATTACTCAAACTTGTGGTATAAAAATCTTGTTAAATCGCCTTTAACACCACCAGATTATATTTTTCCTATAGTTTGGACTATACTTTATATAATGATTTTTATTAGTGGATATAATTATATAAAAAATAATCCAAACGATACTTATGCTATTACAATATTTTTTACACAGTTATTCTTTAATATAATGTGGAGCTATTTATTTTTTACTGTTAAAAATCCTAAAATTGCTTTGATTGATTTAATTTTATTATGGAGTACATTACTGTTAACTATAAATCATTTTTATATAAAAGATAAGTTTTCAGCTGATATGCTAATACCTTATTTTATATGGGTTTCATTTGCAGGCTATCTTAATATTTATATTGTAGCTAATAATTAGATATTTACAAAAAAATTGAATATTTATTATGTTAGAACATCTACAATTATTCAAAACAATGGCATCAAAGTTGGCATCAGAATTGGCATCAGAATCGGAGTCTAGAACAGGATCAACAGAAGCCACAATTTCTGTTGAAACTCTCTACCACAAGAAAGCAGCTGGAATCGTTCCTCAGGATGTGATAAATGTTGGACAGGCTGCTTCAGATGTTTGTTCTCTCCTGCTCCTATTGGAGCGTCACTCTTTTTTAAAAGAAGAACTAAAAAAAACCCATGTGATTTTGGAAGAGAACATAACACAAACACAGTCAAAAATTGGAAAAGAACTTTCCAAAGAGGAAAGATTGGAACTGCTGTCGAAGCTTACCTACTTTCAACATTATGATAGGCTCCTGAACGACATGCTCCAGAGAAAAGTGCAGGTTAAAGTATAGAATAACCACATATTTATTCTATTACATGTTTTTATATAAATAATTTTATCAAAAAAATTGAATTTACATATTAATTTGATATACCAGATTCCATGCCTAACCATCAGCAACTTCAAGCCCATCACGCTGCCGCAGCACAGATTCTTTCAGGAGTAAATCCTAAAACTGAACTATTTAGGGTTCTAGATGCTCTTTGTAGACATGACATGGCTGTGCTTGGCGCCAACAACACCAACACTTCTGGCTAGCAGAAGAAATAGTTTTTAACTGTCTACACTATCAAGTGAAAGGCAGACTTTATTATTTTTTATATAAAAATATAGTTTTTCAGTTTAACAAAGCTTCAAAATATCATTTTTTTTGAGCCATAACTGACAATATTGAACATCCTGGAGCTAATTCCCTGAATCCTTCATTGAACAACTTTGTGAGCTCACTCCAGGCACATGGATGACCTTTTTGACAGGCTTCAAGTAAAAGGTCAAACGCCTTCTTTTTTAAGAAAATAAGTTCTAAAAAAGTGTGTTCTTTTGGCAGGTCTCTATTCAGCCTCATCACATTCTCCAAAACCGTACTCTCTTCAATATACAGCTTTGCTAGATTTACCTTAGCAACCGCAAGCCCAAGGTTCGCAGCCTTTTGCCAATGATTTTTGGCAAGTTCATAATAACCTTTTTCATAGGCTAAATAGCCATGAACGAAAGAGCCATAATGACTATCTTTGGAAGAATCGGCGAAGAATTCTGCCCGCTGATGATCTTCTTGACATCCAAAACCTCCAAGAACGCAACGAGCCATAACTCCCCTACAATGATGATATCCTTTTTCAGCACCAAAATTAGCATAAAAATATGCCTGATTATGGTTGACTGGTGCCCAAGACCTTCCTTCTATTAGAAGGATAGCAAAAGGAGCAAGCCAATCAAACATTTTTTCTATATTTAAGATCAAATAATTAATTATTTCAATTTTTATATATGCATTAAAATACTAATATTATAGATTATTTTTTTATATATAAATTATTTTTATAATATATATTATATATAATGAATGAATTACCAGATGAAGTTTATAGGGAAAAATACCTTAAATACAAAAAAAAATATTTAACAATGTTAGAAAATATGAAAGGTGGTTTAACAAATCAACCTCTTACTCAAAAATCAAAAGTTTATTTTTGTGTAAAAGAAACTTATGAAAGTTTACAAAAATCAGGAAGAGTTGATAATTTAATGATTAAAGGTGTTGATACTAATGATGAATGTTTCTTAGAAAGAATGAAACTTCCTAATGTTTCTTTAGTATTAGAAGATGGTAAGTTAAAAGTAGTAGGTGGAGCAGTACAAAATATACCAAATTATCCATTTTTATATGGTCGTAAATTTGGTATTAAAGAAGAATCAAATGATAAAAGAAACTTTTTTGGTAAAACAGGTATAAAAGAATTACCTTTCAATAATGAATTTGCGATAATGCAATTAAAAAATGCTGAACCTATTATTAAAAAAATATTAGAAAATTTTAATAATAATTTTGTTAATGAAGTTTATTTTTTACATACTACTGATAAACAAGTTAGTTATAATGGAGTTCTGGAGTATTCTGAATTTCCTTCATTTTCTCAATTTGTAACTAATCCTAATATATTTAATAATAATGATGTCCAAAAAGGAGGTATGGGTGATATTATATTTTATTTTTGTAATCCTGCTTCTTCATTAGCCATCAACTCACATTATTTTAAAAATTCTGATTCACCTGTTAAGGCTAACGAAAAGTGTATGAACGATATCGCTTTAGATAAATTATTAGATAAAGATTTGCCAAAATTTGGTTATATTAAAGCAAAAGATGATGGTTTATATATTCTAAATGATAGAAATTTATCAAAAACCACCCGTTTAGTTATACCAATGAAATTAGGAGAAAAAACAGATGTAAATACCAAAAAAAAATGGTGGAGTAGTAATAAAATAACAGTTTATAGTGAAGATAATATTAGAGAACAATTACCATCTATTTTAAATGGAGATGTTTTAACTTTGTTAGGAGTTCGCAATGATGATGAAATTTCTATTTACAAATTACATGGTGGTTTATTATCTAAATTTAGTAAATCATCACAAAATGTATCATCATCATATACACCAACTCCACCCCCAAAAACCAGAACAAGTTCCCCACCATCAAGACCCCCACCACCAAGACCCCAATCTGGAGATAGATTTCCTACAAGTGAAAGTGACTTATTTGATGATTAAGATTAAAATATAATAAAAAAATTAATTAAAACATTATTTATATTATATTTATATAGATAATGAATTCACCAAAAAAAGATTATTATACAATTTTAGAAATAAATAGAGATGCTTCAATAGAGGATATTAAAAAATCATATAAAAAATTAGCTATTAAATGGCATCCAGATAAGAATCCAGATGATAGACAATTAGCTGAAGAGAAATTTAAAGAAATAACAGAAGCTTATAGTATTTTATCTGATGAAGAGAAAAAACAAAAATATGATCAATTTGGTATATGTGATGGAGAAGCTCCTAGTTTTGAAGGTGGATTTCCAGATTTTGCAGAAATGTTTGAAGGTGCAGGTTTTCCATTTGGTAATATGTTTGGAAATATTTTTGGTGAAAGACCTCAACAAAAACAAAAACCAATCCAAGAAGTAAAGATAGGGTTAACATTAAATGAATTATTTAAAGGATGTGACAAAAAAATAGAAATTGATATAAATAGTATGTGCATTGAATGTACAGGAACTGGTTCACTAGATAAAATAAAACCAAAATGTGATAAATGTAAAGGTAAAGGTGTTTTTATGATGATTAGACCAATCGGACCAGGTATGGTTCAGCAACAAGCTATACCTTGTGATAAATGTCAACAAACAGGATATTGTATTAATCCAGCAAAAATTTGTAACAAATGTTCTGGTAAAGGAGTATTTAGAGATAAATTAAATAAAGATATTAATATTAAGAAAAATTTTGATTATCAAACTAAAATGTGTATGAGAGGTATGGGAAGTTTTGATACAGAAACTGAGAGTAAAGCAGATATTTTTATTAAATTTAAAATAATAAGTACTTCTGATACTGATTATGAAATTGTTAATAATTATGATATTTTATTAAAATATAAAATTAGTATTAATGATGCATTAACAGGTAATGACATTTTTTTAGATCATTTTGATAATGGTAAATATTATTTTAAAATTGATAGTGTTATTCAAGATGGTGATACTAGATATGCTAAAAATTTAGGATTACCCTATAATGAAAATAATGTAGATGGTAGAGGAAAATTAATATTTAAATTTGAATATGAATATCCTTCAACACTTTTAGATAATGAAACATTTAAAACATTTATTAAAAATAAAGATAAAAAGAAATTTAATAAAGATGAATATAAAAAAGAAAAATTATATTCATTCAAAAAACAATCTAAATATGATGAAGAACAAAATACAAGAGAATCAAATATACCACATCCTCAAGTTCAACAATGCCCTGTGCAATAAAATTTTAATTTAAAATTATAATATGTATTAATTATATTATAATTATGTATAATTCAGAAAATTCTAATACTGAAAATGTAAATACTGAAAATGTAAATACTGAAAATGTAAATACTGAAAATGTAAATACTGAAAATGTAAATACTGAAAATGTAAATACTGAAAATGTAAATACTGAAAATGTAAATACTGAAAATGCAGAACAATCTGGTTTAGGAGATATTTTGGATAGATTAGGAGAATTATTAAATGATAATAAAATGAAAGATTTTGCCACAATGGATATGTCAAATATAGAAAATGATATGAATAATATGGTTGAAGAGTTAAAAAAAAAAAATGATCCAAATATTGTGTGTATGTTAAATCTATTAAATAATTTATCTATTAGTAATTTAACAGATAGTAATTTTAGTTTAGGTGATTGTGATATTAGTAATATAGGTAATGAAAATACATTCAGTGATACTTCAAACGAAGAAGATGAAGAAGATGAAGACTATGAAAATAATGATAATTCTTCAACAGATACAGATGAAGATCTATTAAATTATATGAAAGATAGAGAAGAGAATAAAGATATGATTTTATCTATCAAACAAAAACTAGAAGAAATTGATTAAAGGATTTATGATATGATTCCAATTAATATATCTAAATATATTTTCTAAATATTTTTTCCTTTGATATTCATAATCTATATAATAAGCATGTTCCCATAAATCAATAACTAAATAAAAATGTATATTTACTGGTACGTCTGCGTCATGTGTTGTCATAACATCCAAAATTCCATTATTATTTTTATATATCCATAACCAACCAGAACCAAATTGTGCTATACCTCTATCAATAAAATCAGTATAAAATTTTTTTAGATGTTCAATACTATTGAATAATTTATTTTTATATTTTCTTAATAAATCTATAGATTCTTTTGTATCTATAAGTGAATTCCAATATAGTTCGTGATTAAATATTTGGGCACAGTTTTTGTATATAGGTGTTTTTTTTTCATTATCATAATATATAATTACAGCTAATAAAAATAGATATCTTTGATTTAGTTGTGTTGGATTATATTTTTTGTAGATAGTATTAATAATATTATTATTCATTATTTTATTAAAATTATCTATATATTTAAGATAATGACCAGTATAATGAACATCATTTTGTTTTACTGATAAAGAATTATTTGTAAAATAAGGAAATTCAGTTTTTGATATAGCTGTTAAATTAATGGAAGTCATAATTATTACTTATTATATATTTTTTTTTAATTTAAAAAATTGAATAATTATGTATATACTATAATCAAATCACAATAATGACTAATCCTTACGATTCAGATATAATAAAATGTATTCTAGATCAAAATAGGAAAATACCATTTTGTTTTTGTGAATTAAATGATTTTAATCCATATATAATGGCTGTAGCATGTAATGTATCAAATCGTACCAAAATAAATTTATGCATAAAAATTTGTGATGTATTTACTCGTAATCAAAAAAATCATGATTTATTGAATCGTTTTGGTATATTAGATGAACATGGACTAGTTTGTCCTATATTAAATAAAACTAAATGGATTGAACTGTTTAATTATCTTTTTACAGATAATCTGTTTGAAAACACTAAAATAAAAAATTTAATGTTTGATTTTATACTTAAAATATTCAAAGACTGTGCTGAACGTGGATATGTTTATATGCAGTATGAAATTACAAAACATCATAATGTATCATTAAATACAGTATTATCTCAATCAAATTCTCTTAGAATCTTTAGTAAAATTACTTGGCAAAGACCAAGTATTCATTTTAATTATGCATCATGTGATGCATACTCAAAACAAATTTTGACAATGATAAGTTCTAAAATAATTAAAAAATCAGGATTTACTACTAAACTTATTAGTAATCTAATTTTGGAAGGTAGTAATAAAATTAAATATAAAATGATGACCAACATTTTGAAACGTGTTTTAGTAAAATCTCATTATGATTTTGCTAAAATTTGTGTTGATAAATCAAAAAAGCTTAAATTTGAAAGAAATAGAGATTCAATTATCATGATGCGGGAAATAATTTTCCATTTTGGCGGTGATACAGAAACAATAGCAAATTATGCTAATAGTTTAATGAATACTGAACCATTTGTCGCTTCGGAATTAGTTCGTTTTTTCAAAGATAGATGTTATCATTGTCTAGGAGTATATGCTAAATTTTTAGATAGAGATGATGAATCAAGATTTTCAATTGAAATATTAAGATGTGCGGAAAAAAGTGCGCAATATAGTCATTATGGACTATATATACTTGGTAAATTACGTTATGAAGGTAGAATTATTAAAAAAGATACTATAAGAGCACTTGAAGAACTTGAAGAAGCAGCAAAAATAAATCAAGATGCACATAATTATATAATAAGAATAGCCCCATATCATAGAAAATAAAATAATAATTATTTTTATATCTATACAAATTTTTTATAACAGTTTTTTACAGCGAGGAGATAGCAAGCTTATCAATATAATAGCAGATAGTTAGTAAATTAGCTCTATACTTGGAGCCTAAATATAGACCTAGTTTTGATTAAGTAGGTAAAAAGTTGTTTTATATAAGTTATACAAACTAATTATTTTCATTATATATTTTTTTTATTCTTTAAAAAAAATTAATATTTTTTAGTATTCTAAAATATCTACTGTGAAATAATATTATTGGTCCAGTAATAAAAAATACAACAGATAATAAATGATAATTTTTAATTAATTCATTATTTACAAAACTTCTAAGATAAGAAATTAGTAATATTATAATCATAAAATTTATGTAAAAATATATTAAACTATCGTAATTTTTATTTGGATTTACTAAATCTGTTAACATATCAGCAAATAATACTATTAAGTATATTACAAATTGGAATTATAATTATAATAATTATATTTTTTGTAAAAGAATAATGTATAGTATTATTTTCTTCTTCCATATAATATTTTACTAATATAAATTTTTACTGATAATTCTAATTAATTCTTAAAATATTTATTTTTTTATTTGATAATATAGGTTAAGTTAACATCTTATATTATTCTCCATAATATTCCGTAACTGATAATTTTCTTTTTGTTATACATACTCTCTTTATGAAATTTCAAGTATGAATTTTTAATGGCTTTTGTGTAATTTTGTAATTTAATAGACCATTCACTATCTCTAACATATATATATATATATATATTGTGTGATTAAATAATCGTCCATTATTTCCTAACTGCTTTCCTTCTAAACCACCTAATTTATAGTATACTGATGCCTAAAAAAGTTGAATATTTATTCATACTTAAGAGAGCACTAATCATGTCTCTAGCAGAAGATATTCTTAAAACAATGCACGCGAGCCTAAGCTCAATGTTCAGTGTGGGACCCATCGTTGAGAAACGATTCGAAGTTTTTTCCCTCCTCTGATATTGTATAATTTTATATACTTTTATATAAAAAGATATAATATAATCATACAGTCTTATGGCATTGGAGGATTGCCAGTCTGGCTTTCATACCAGGCATTATATAATATTTTTCTC
>Ga0194133_10003600_pt1 | contig 21816 bp, 17 predicted proteins | sample TA2KigOf40mmetaG_FD_155448 | JGI IMG/M metagenome (GOLD analysis project Ga0194133, IMG submission 155448) | Freshwater microbial communities from Lake Tanganyika, Tanzania - TA2015055 Kigoma Offshore 40m | ecosystem: Environmental > Aquatic > Freshwater > Lake | place: Tanzania: Lake...
TGATCACCGGGGCCGTGGCTGTGCGAATGATCTCCCTGCGGGTTGTGGGTGGCATGCTCCGTGAGATGAACGTCAAACTTCACGCCCTCGATGCCGTGCTTGGCCGCGCGGCGGTGCTCCAGCCGGTAGCCGTCGAGGTTCAGTTTCGCCAGGCCGTATTCGAGCTGACGGAAATCCACGCCCAAGTCCAATAGCGCGCCAATAAACATGTCGCCGCTCAGGCCGCTGAACACGTCGAGGTAAAGGGTCTTCATGCGCGCAGTGAGCATAACCGATATCGCCAACGCGAGCGGAGGAAAAACTGCGGCGACGGTAATTCATCATAAAGACGCAGAGGCTCAAAGCGCGCCGAGGGACAAGTCGAGAAGACAAATCCGAGAGAACACAAAACCAGATTCTTGCAATCAGTGCTCAAGTGCGGCTCGTTGCCTCGGGGTAAGCGCGACACGGCTTTAATTGGTGGTTTGCGATTCAGGTCTCCGTCTCGGTTTCAGCTTTCTTTGGGCGTTCACCAAACAGCGCGGTGCCGATGCGCACGAGGGTAGCGCCTTCTTCGACAGCCACCTCGAAGTCGCCGCTCATTCCCATGCTCAACACCGGCAGCGGCGCGCCGAGGAGTTGCTCACATTCCGTCCGGAGTTCGCGCAAACAGCGAAATACGGGCCGCACCCGCTCGGGCGTTGGGGTGTACGGCGCGATGGTCATCAGCCCGTGGACTTCCAGCCGGGGCAGTGCGGCGACCGCCTTGAACTCACTCAACAGGGCAGGGGGCCGGTAACCGAACTTGCTGGCCTCTCCCGCCACGTTCACTTCGAGCAGGATGGGCAGGGTCTTCGCGGCTTTTTCGCACTGACGGTTTAGCTCCTGCGCCAGCACGAGACTGTCCACGCATTGAACCATGCTGAAGAGGGCGACGGCATCGCGGCACTTGTTAGATTGCAGGTGACCGATCATCTGCCAACGGGCCCGGCCGGGACACAGCGGGATCTTGGCCTTCGCCTCTTGCACGCGGTTTTCGCCGAAACACGTTACGCCAGCGTCCAGCGCGGCACGGACGGCCTCAGGTGACTGCTTCTTGCTCACACCCATGAGCGTGACGGAAGCGGGATCGCGGCCAACGCGGTTGCATGCGGTAGCGATGCGAGCGCGGAGGCTGGCGACATGGGCGGCGATGTCCACGGGATCAACGTAACGAAATGATAGCCAAAAAAAAGGCGCGCCTTGCGACGCGCTCTGCAAAGGCGAGACCCGGGAACTACTTGAGTTCCTTGATCCGGAGGTTCTTGAATTGAACCGTCATCGGCGGGCCAACGTGGATTTGTAGGGCAAGGACGCCTTCCTTCGCGGCCTTCGCACCGCCCTCGTCAATCACGTCCACCGTCTGCATCCCATTGATGAAATGCTGCAGGTGGTTGCCTTTAGCGATGACCACGTAGTCGTTCCAGTCCTCGTTCTTGATCTTGGCTTGAATGTCCTCGGACTTGCCGACCGAACCGGTAACCTCAACTTTGGACTTGCCTTCAACTTCCTTTACGGTGGTTTTCTCGCCGCGTTTGGCGAGGATGCCGCGGCCCTTTTCCTCGTAAAGAATGCCGCTGTAAGTCTTGCCCGCCTCGAAGTCCGCCTGATACCCGCTAACGATGGGACCCCATTCGCCTTGGGAGGCTACCTTGCTGCGATACTGGATGCCGGAATTGCCATTGACGATGCGGTAGCTGAGGCGCAGCTCGAAATCCTTGAGGTTCAAATCTTTGTTCACGAGAAACGTGTTATGTGTGATGGCACCCTTCTTGGGATCCTTCTCGCTAGGCGGGGTGATACCAGTGATTGCGCCATCTTTCACAGACCACAGCTTGGGGTTGCCCTCCCAGCCCGTGAGATCCTTGCCATTGAAGATTGGCTTGAAGCCCGCTTCGTCGGCGGCGAAGACGGGGAGCGCGATTAGCGCGCTGGCGAGGGGTGAAAACAGGGCGGAGGGAAGCTTCATAATGATAATTGCTGAAACGATTCGGTTGTCCCACTCATTCAGCGGGCTCAGAAGTAGTCTGTCAACGGCGAACGCCACCATCCGGTCAGCCCGCGTTAACCCAATATCCCCTTCACCACTTCGCAGTGCTCCACGCCGGTGAGCCGCAGATCAAGGCCTTGAAAGCGGACGGTGAGGCGTTCGTGGTCGAGGCCGAGTTGGTGCAGGATGGTGGCTTGCAAGTCGCGGACGTGGACAGGGTTTTCCACGATGTGAAAACCAAGCTCGTCGGTTGCGCCGTAGGTGAGGCCGGGCTTCACGCCGCCGCCCGCCAGCCACATCGAGAACGCTTGCGGATGATGGTCGCGCCCGAGGCTGCGGCCGAGCGCGGCGTTGGACTCCACCATCGGCGTGCGGCCGAACTCGCCGCCCCAGATGACGAGCGTGTCGTCGAGCAGGCCGCGTTGCTTGAGGTCCGTCACGAGCGCGGCGCTGGCTTGGTCGGTGGTCTTGCAGTTGTTGCGGACATTGCCCTCGACGTTCGTATGCGCGTCCCAGCCTTCGTTGTAAATATTGATGAAGCGCACGCCGCGCTCGACCATCCGCCGCGCCAGCAGGCACGAGCGCGCGAAGGAGGGCTTGGCGGGGTCGCAGCCGTAGAGGTCGAGCGTGGCCTTGCTCTCGCCGCGCAAGTCCATCAGGTCCGGCGCGCTGGTCTGGAGCCGGAAGGCCATTTCATACGCGGCGATGCGCGTGGCGATTTCCGGGTCGCCGTCGAGCGCGAGTCGGCGTTGGTTCAGGCTGCCAATCAAGTCCAACGAGTCGCGCTGCAACTGCGCGTCCGCGCCCGGCGGGTTGGATACGTTCAGAATCGGGTCGCCCTGGTTGCGGAAGCGAACGCCGGTGTAGACACCCGGGAGCATTCCGCTGGACCAGCACGCTGAGCCGCCGCTGATGCCGCTGCCCGTGCTCATCACGACAAATGCCGGCAGGTCGCTCGTTTCCGCGCCGAGGCCGTAGAGCACCCACGAACCCATGCTGGGCCGGCCCGGCTGGCCAAAACCGGTGTTGAAGAAAATCTGTGCGGGCGCGTGGTTGAACTGGTCCGTGCGCATGGACTTCACGATGGCGATGTCGTCCACAATCCGTGCGAGGTGCGGCAACGTTTCGCCCAACTCCGCGCCGCACTGGCCGTGCTTGGCGAACTTGAAACGCGGCCCCAGCACTGCCGCATCTGACCGAATAAACGCGTAGCGCTGGCCGCCGATGACCTCGGGCGGAATGGGCTTGCCCTCAAACTCCGCGAGCTTGGGCTTATAGTCGAACAATTCCAACTGGCTCGGCGCGCCAGCCATGAAGAGGTGAATCACGCGCTTGGCCTTCGGCGCGAAGTGCGGCGGCTTGGTGGGAAATGGATTCACCGGCGCAGCGCCCGCACGACGGGCGAAGGCGTCCGTGAGCAAGCCCGCAAGCGCTACCTTGCCGAGGCCGACACCGCAGTTGCGAAAGAAGTGACGGCGCGTGACGGCGAGGCATTGTTCTTGGAGCAAGGTCATGGTTCAGCTTTTTGAAATCATCTCGTCAAGATTCAGCAGCGCACGGGCAAGGGCGGTCCAGGCGGCGCGTTCGTTAGCGTCGCCTTCGCCTTTGCCGGCGAAGTCGGCGGCTTTCAATTCACCGGCGGCGAAGCGGGAGCGCTGGGTCTCGAGGAACTTCACGAGTTGGGCACGCTCTTCGCCGGAGGGCGGGCGCGTGACGCAGCGGCGGAAGAGGTTATCCACGCGGTTCTCCACGCTGCCGGTCTGCGCGGCGAGCTGCCTGCCGAGGGCTTGCGCGGCCTCGAGAATGACGATGTCGTTGAGCAGAGTGAGCGCCTGCAACGGCGTGTTCGAGACATCGCGGCGGGCGACGCACGCCTCGCCGCTCGGGCCGTCAAAGGTGTTGAACATCGCGTAGGGCGTGGAGCGTTTCGCGAACGTGTAGAGGCCGCGGCGGTAGCGATCCTCGCCCCTGCTTTCGATCCACGCCTTGCTGGCATAAACGCCTTCTTGCATCACGTTCGCGGGCTGCGGGGGAAAGACGCTCGGCCCGCCGAGTTTTGGCGAGAGCAAGCCGCTGGCGCGCAGCACGGAGTCGCGAATGAGCTCGGCATCGAGGCGAGCGCGGGGGAAGCGGGAGAATAGGGTCTGGGGTCTGGGGTCTGGGGTTTGGGGAATAGTTCGTGGGTCACGGGTGAAGGCGGAGCTTTGCTGGTAAGTCGCGCTCGTCACGATAAGCCGGTGAAGCTGCTTCAGTGACCACGGCTTCCGGCCTGCATCCCCAGACCCGAGACCCGAGACGCTAGACCCTTTCATAAACTCAACGGCAAGCCAGTCGAGCAATTCCGGGTGCGTGGGCGCGTCGCTTTGCAGGCCGAAGTCCTCGGTGGTGCGGACGATGCCGCGCCCGAAGAACGCGGCCCACTGGCGGTTCACGGTGACGCGCGCGGTAAGCGGGTTGTCCGGCGAGACGAGCCACTGCGCGAAGCCCAACCGGTTGGCGGGCGCGCCGGCCGGCAGCGGATTCAGCACGGCGGGCACGGCGGCAGCGATGGTTTCCTTTGGTGACAGAAATTCACCGCGATGATGTCGGTGCGTGGTGCGAGGGTTCTCGGATGGGCGCTCGCGCAACACGAGTGTGGTCGGGTGCGCGGGCGGCTTGCGGAGGCGCTCGATTTCCTCGCGCGCTTCCTTCAGCTCTGGCGCGACGAGGAGGAAATACTCGCGAAGCTTCGCGCGCTCGGTGGCGGCGAGTTGCGCGTCGGGCTTGAGCAACAACTCCTGCGCTTCGAGCGGCAACGTGCTGGCGGTCGCACCGCGCGGGTCGGTGGTGAACGCGATGCGGAAGCGACCGAGCGATGCGGCGTAGTGCCGGCCAAAGAGCATCTTTACGCGCAGGTCGCCGGCGACGCGGAGCGGTTCGGCGAGATTGAAGACCGCCTCGTGCCGTTCGCCTTCGCGCGACGCGGTGGACCAGCCGGTTTCGGGGTTGCCGTCCGTGGCGAGCGCGGCGGTGACGGGCGCGTTGCCGAAGTTGTTTTTGCTAAAACTTTCAGTGGCACGGACCAGCTTTACTTTGGCCTCGGTGGAGAACACGAGAAACTCGCCCAAGAAGAAGTCCCCCTTACGGCCTTCGTAGTAAGCCATCCCTGGCCCGTGCGCGGGCAAGCGGTCGTCGGGCAAAGCCTCCAACCGCAGCGCGGTGACGCCAGCGGGCACGTTGCGGAAGGTCAGCTGGTAAGTGTCCATCTTGCTGATGTCACCGCTGACGAAGATGGAGTCGTCAGGTTGCACTGTGAGAAGCGGGAGATTGGACTTTGCCTCGGTGGGGTGGAGATTCGACCACTTCACCACGCGGGCGCGCTCGGTGGCGAGCCAGGCAGCGAAGCGAGATTCCAAGTGTTCCGGACCGGTCAGCAGCGGCGTCTTGCTCGCGGGGAATTTACTCGGCAACTCAGCTATCAATTTGGCGGCTTGCTCGAGGTTTTTACGGTGTTGGTCGGCGAGTGCGCGGTCGGGCAAATCCTGATCTGGTTCGTCGGCGTTGTTGAGGAACGCCATCATTGAGTAAAACTCGGTGTGCGGGATGGGGTCGAACTTGTGTGTGTGACACTGCGCGCAACCGACCGTGAGGCCGAGCCAAGTGGTGCCAGTGGTTGCGACACGGTCCACCATCGCGTAGAAGCGGAATTCCAGCGGGTCAATGCCGCCTTCCTCGTTGAGCATGGTGTTGCGGTGAAAGCCCGTCGCGATGAGAGGGTCTAGGGTCTGGCGTCTGGCGTCTCGGGGGAGGAGGTCACCGGCGATTTGCTGGATGGTGAATTGGTCGAACGGCAAATCCTCGTTCAATGCGCGGATGACCCAGTCACGCCACGGCCAGATGTTGCGTGGGCGGTCCTTCTCGTAACCGTTGGTGTCGGCGTAACGCGCGAGGTCGAGCCACTTGCGCGCCCAACGCTCGCCGTAGTGCGGGCTGGCGAGGAGTTGATCCACGAGAGTTGCGATGGCCGATTTACGATTTACGCCAGCGGCGGACTTCACAAAGGCATCGGCCTCTTCCGGCGTCGGCGGCAGGCCGATGAGGTCGAGGTAAAGGCGGCGGACGAGCGTGTAGTCGTCAGCAGGAGGCGATGGCTTCAAGCCCTGCTGCTCCAGCCGCGCGAGAACGAAGTGGTCAATCGCGTTCTGCGGCCAGCTCGTTTGCCTGACTTTTGGTAGCGAGGCCTGCTTCGGTTTGATGAACGCCCAGTGGGGCTGATAGTCAGCGCCGGCGGCGACCCAACGGCGGAGCAAGTCAACTTCGGCGGGCGTGAGTTGCTTCTTTACCTCGGGCGGTGGCATCACCTTGTTATGGTCCGTGCTCGTGATGCGGCGGATGAGTTCGCTCGCGTCGGGTTTGCCTGGGACGATGGCGCGTTTGCCTGACTTGGCGGGCGCGACTGCCGCGTCGCGCAAGTCAAGCCGGAGGCCACCTTTGCGCGAATGTTCATCCGGCCCATGGCAGGCGAAACACTGGCGGGAGAGGATGGGACGGACTTCGCGCTGAAAATCCGGCGCGGGAGCGGCGGCACAAGTAGCAGCCACTAATGCGGCGGACAGGATAATCAGGCGTGCGGTCACAGCGCTAACATAGACGTGGGTCACGGCCGTGGGAATTAGACAAAGTGAGTTTTAATGTTCGGCCTATTTTTCGAGAAAGTTTGTGAAGGTCGGCGACTCCGCTACTTCCACTTGTTCGGCGGGCTTACGGACGACTCGTGCGGACGCGCCTACCGTCTTATTTAACAGCGCTAAACCGCGCTCTGGTCCGACCACGCAGGTCGTCGTGGAGAGGCTGTTGGCCGTCACGCAGTCGCGCGCGATTACCGTGACGAGGCTGTGGTCAGTCATGGCCCAGCCTGTGCGTGGATCGACGATGTGCGAGTAGCGTTTGCCACCAAGCTCGACGTGTTGGAACAAATCGCCGGAGGTCGCGAAGCCGCAGTTGCGCAACGAGAGAAAATGCACGGGTGGAGTGCCGGGGGCATCCAGTGGTGCGAGTTCAATGCGCCAACCCGCACGGCTCGGCGGTGGGTCGCCGATGGCCATGTCGCCGCCGCCGGTGACGAGCGCGCGATGGATGCCGTGCTCGCGCAAGACGCGCAGCGCCTCATCCAACGCGCGGCCTTTAGCGATGGAGCCGAAGTCGAGGCGCATGCCCGGCACAGACAACTTTGCCGTGCGAGCTTTAGAATCGAGGACAATTTTCTGCCAGCCGACGCGGGCCTTCGCTTCGGCGATGACTTCGGGCGTGGGCAACTCGTGCTGTCGCCGCGCGCGACGCCAAACTTGCACAAGTGGCCCGACCGTGATGTCAAACGCGCCCTCCGAGCGACGCGACATGGCCTGGGCGATGTTCAATAGCCGCCATAACTCGTCGCTTAACGGCACCGCACGCCCGCTCCCTGCACTGCGGGAAAGCAGGGACAGTTCGCTGTCATCCTCGTAGTCGCTGAAGATGTGGTTCAACTCCGCGACGCGAGCAAAGGCAGCTGAGGCAGCGGCATTAGCTTCAGCCTTCCTCGCCGCATACAACACGATGCGAAATGGTAGACCCATCTGCGCTTGTTCGAATTCCAAGCGCTCTAGGGCCGGGTCGCTTTTTGGCGTCGTGCATCCGCCAGTCATCGTGGCCAGACCCGCGCCAATCCAGAGTTGCAATTGGGTTCGACGAGAGAAGCTTTTAGCTCTCGCATTCATGAATACTTTGGCCGTGGAAGAGGCGCTCGCACTACCTCTGCGAGTCACTTCGCCCCAATGCGGTAAAGGTGCTTCTCAGTCCGGATGAACAGCGCGCCGTCGGTCACGGCGTAAGAGGCAAGAGTCCGTTCGCCAAGGTTATTCTCGCCGATTTTCTCAAAGGTTCTGCCCGGGTTAAGCACGGTGCCGATGCCGGTTTCGTTTTGGAACCAGATTTTGCCGTCGGCGAATAGCGGTGAGGCAGAGTAATTGCCGGCGATGCGCTCAGACCAATGGACTTGCCCCGTCTTTGCGTCGAGGCAAGTGGCGATGCCGGCGTCGGAGACGACGTAAAGCTCGTCGCCCACCAGCAGCGGCGACGGGGTGTGCGGCGCGCCCTTTTCCAGTTTCCAGGCGATGTGAGTGTCGGTCACGTCGCCTTGGCCACCGATGCGAATGGCGTGAAGCACGGGCTTGTCATAACCGCTGCTGAGAAAGAGTAGACCGTGACCGAGGACGGGCTTGGGGATGACGGAGTAACCTTCACCGTAGCGACAACGCCAGAGTTCTCTGCCGGTCTTCGGATCGAGTGCGCAGACGACCCCGCTGCCGGGCGTGATGAGCTGCGGTTGGCCGCTCACGGTGATGAGCGTAGGCGTGCTGAAGGAGAAGTTTTTCTTGGCAGTAGTCTCACGGTTTACTCTCCAAATCAGCTGGCCCGTGTTCTTGTCCAGCGCGGCAATGAACGGCCCACTGTTGCCATCACAACTGAAGACAAGTGCGTTGCCGGCGAGGATAGGCGATCCGCCGTTACCATGGACAGGCGAGTATTTCAGTTCGTTTTGCTTCCAAAGAATTTTCCCCGCGAGGTCGAGGCACGCAGTGCCATAGTGTCCGAAGTGGACATAAATGCGTTCGGCCTCGATGAGGGCGGTGGGGCTGGCTTGACTGTTTTTCTGGTGATGACGAGTGGGCGGCGTGAGAAAAATCTCGGTGGTCCAGAGTGGCTGCCCGGTCGCAGCATTGATGGCCAAGGCGCGCAGCGAAAGTTCGCCGCCGACCTCCTCGGCAGTGGTCAGGTAAAGACGACCTTTAAACAGGGCAGGGGAGGACCAGCCCTTACCGGGGATTTCGCTTTTCCACGCGACGTTCTTCGTGGTGTCCCAAGTGAGCGGGAGGTTTTTCGCAGGCGAGTGGCCATTGCCCTCTGGCCCGCGAAATTGCGGCCAGTCGTGGGCGGCGGCAAGGGTGACGCAACAGAGCAGTGGAGCAAGTTGGAGAGTGTGATTCATTTAATCAGCGCGATTGGACTAGTCTTTGCGGAAGCCATTCATCTGCCGCTCGCCTCGCGCCAGGTAAGCTAATAGACTATGTGTGTGTTTGTTAATGCTGCCAACTTGCCCTGCCTCGTCACCCGGCGCGACGCCCTACTGGCACAACTCGGTAGCCTCCAGCATCCGCAGGAGCGGTTGCAATGGCTCGTCGAGCAAGCGCGGCAGCGTCCCCTATTGTCGGCGGAGTTGAAGACTGATGCGCACCGCGTGCCGGGCTGCCTCGCGAACCTCTGGCTCGTAGTGGAAAGTCGCGAGGGGCGTTGCCATTTTCGCTGCGACTCGGACTCGCACATCGTGCGGGCGGTGGCGGGTTTACTCTGCGACTTTTACAGCGGCGCGACGTCAGCGGAAATCCTTGCGGTTTCGCCGGACTTTCTGGACCGGGTCGGCGTCAACCAGCACCTCACAGCGAACCGTCGAAATGTGCTCTCGCGAGTTTGGGAGCGGATACGCGGATTCGCCGGGGAGCAGATGGAGGAGCAGGACCAAGATTAGTATTACAAGCAGGAGCGTGCGTTTGCACTCGTGCTGGTAATCCTGATCTCAATCCTGCTCCATCGAGCCGATGAGCTTCTGTGACGCGCACAATCATCTGCAAGACGAGCGCTTCGCCAGGCGGCAGGCGGAAATCGTTGCCACTGCGCGAGCGGCGGGTGTCACACAGATGGTCGTGAACGGCTCATGCGAAGAGGACTGGCCGCAGATTGCGACGCTGGCAAGGGAGTTTCCGGGCCTTGTCGTGCCGAGCTTCGGTTATCACCCGTGGTATGTGGCTGAGCGCACACCTCGTTGGCGGGACACGCTTGTGGATTGGCTTGATTGCACGCCGGGCGCGGTCGTCGGCGAGATTGGGCTGGATCGGTGGAAGCCCGGGCTGGCTTACGAAGGGCAAGAGGAAGTCTTTGTCGCGCAGCTCCGGCTCGCGGCAGAGCGCAACCTCGCGGCCAGTTTGCATTGTTTGCAGGCCTGGGGCCGGCTCCACGATTTGTTGCGCGAGCAGCCCCGGCCTGCGCGTGGTTTTCTGATACACAGCTATGGCGGGCCCGCAGAAATGGTCGCGCCGCTGGCGAAGCTCGGTGCTCGATTCAGCTTTCCTGGTTATTTTATGCACGAGCGCAAGGCGCGTCAGCGTGAGACGTTCAGGGCTGTACCGCTTGAACGTTTACTTATTGAGACTGACGCGCCGGATCAGTTGCTACCTGACATGGCCAACCGGCATCCGCTTACCGATACACTTACTGGCAAGCCGCTCAACCATCCCGCCAACCTGCCCGCCGTGTATCAGTTCATGGCGGAGTTGCGCGGCGTGCCGCTCGCGGAACTCACCGCGCAAGTGCAGGAAAATTTCCGACAGCTCTTCCCGCAGTGAGGCAAGCCCTCAATCCGGTTGTTGGAAGCCATCGGTAATTTCTCCTCAGCCGCGCCGCACGATTGACTTGCTCACGGCCCAGCCGACAATCAGCTCATGAGCAACACAATCATTTACCCTCGCAGTGCCCGTGAAGTCATGTCCGGTTGGAATTATCTGCCGCGCTTTGTGGACAAGATCCGCCTGCACCTCGCCGGCAAGCTGCATGCTGACTACCAAGAGAATTTTGCCCATAAAGGCTTTGATGCAAAATGGTGCGGAGCTGCGGGCGTGACCTCGGAGCAGTTCATAACCGTAGTTAAGGGCTCCATAACAGATGGCGAGGTTTGCGATTGGGTCGCGAAGAACGTTAAAAAATCGGTTGAAGAAAAAGCGGCTTTCAATCGAGCTGTCTTAGACTACGGGCGCGGCGATGACCCCGCGCTGAAGGCCCGCTTGCAGATGCGCAAGGAGCAGTCTGGCCTTGGTCACCGCGATGACCTCCAGTGCTTCGTGGATTACATTGACGCGGATGAGAAGCGGATTTGATCCTGCGCGGTTGGCCTTGCGGCATGCGGTAGTCAATGGTGTTATCCGGCCACATTTAACTTCTCCATGAAAACTCTAATTCGTTCTCTCGCCCTTGCCTTAACTCTGTCCCTGTTTGTTGGTCCCGCCACCGCGGGCGATGTGAAGGAGGAGTTGAAGGAAGTGGTGACCAAAATTCAGGCAAAGCTTAAGGCGGGTAAGAAGACGGAGAATGACCTAGCCGAGCATTTCCCAGAGTTCGACAAGATCCTCGCCGCTCACAAGGGCGAGAAGACGGACGATGTGGCCCAAGTGCTAATGATGAAGGCAATGCTTTACATCCAGGTACTCGACGACGAGGCCAAGGGTCTGCCGCTGCTCACACAGCTCAAAAATGATTTTCCTGACACCAAGCCAGCGCAAGCGGTTGACAGTATTCTTGGCAACATCCAGAAGCAAAAAGCTTCTAAGGAAATCCAACGTAAACTCGCGGTTGGCGCGAAGTTCCCCGACTTTGACGAGAAGGGCCTCGACGGCAAGCCGCTGTCCATCGCGAGCTTCAAGGGCAAGGTGGTGCTGGTGGATTTCTGGGCGACGTGGTGCGGGCCGTGCATCGGCGAGCTGCCCAACGTGCTCGCGGCCTACGAGAAGCACCACGCCAAGGGCTTCGAGATCATCGGCATCAGCCTCGACTCCGACCGCGCCAAGCTGGACAAGTTCATCGCCGACCGGAAGATGACCTGGCCGCAGTATTTCGATGGCAAGGGCTGGCAGACCAAGTTGGCTGGCGTCTATGGTGTAAATTCCATTCCTGCGACCTACCTGCTCGATGGCGAAGGCAAAATCATAGCCAAGAACCTGCGCGGCGAAGCCTTGGAGGAAGCCGTGGCCAAGGCGTTGAAGCAATAGTTAGTAAATTCTTTCTGGCACAACCGCGCGGCGCTGCTTCACTCTCGCGGCGCATGACTAAGTCCATCATCAAACCCGCCAAAGGCGCACCTGCCGTTGGTCCCTATAACCACGCCGTCCGCTTTGGAGATCTGCTGTTTTGCGCCGGCCAGATTCCTCTCGACCCGGCCACCGGCCAACTCGTCCCCGGAGACATCAAGGCCCAGACCCAGCGCGTGCTGGAGAACGTGAAGTGCATCCTGGACGACCAAGGGCTGACTTTCGCCAACGTCGTAAAGAGCACCGTCTTCCTCACAAATCTCGCGGACTTCGCCGGCATGAACGAAATCTACAGCCAGTATTTCACGGCGGATTTCCCGGCGCGTTCCACTATTCAGGTTGCTGCCCTGCCGCGTGCGGCTAGCGTGGAGATTGAGGTAATTGCGCACTTTTGAAGTCGAACACCGGCCAATTTTCGCGCGCATAGGCTTGGCCCTTGAAGCAGACCTGCGTCGCCAAGGTCGGAGGCGGAGGGCGTCAATCCCAGCAGTAATGCGGCCGCGCAACAGACGGTGACAAGGACCTCGTGGCTACGTAGTATTCGCGCATGGAACCCCTGTTTTACTTACTGCTGGGCGTAATGCTCGGCGGCGTCATCGGCTGGGTGCTTGGCACGCGCCTCAAGCCCGAACGCTCCGATTCGCTGGAGACTGAGTTGCGTCAGCAACTCAATCAGCAGGGCGAGGAACTCTCAGCCGCCAGGAAGCAACTCGTCGAGACCAGCGCCGGCCTATCTGCTTCGGCGGCTCTGCAACAAGCAGCGGAGCGTGCAGTGTTGGAGGCGCGCCAAACCGTGCAGCGACGCGAGGGGGAACTCAGCGACACGAACACCAACCTTGCTCAGATTGGCAATCAGCTCGCAGCTACGCAGGCTCAGCTTCAGGCCGCCAATCGACTAATTGCCGAGCAGCGCGAATTGCACGAGCGACAGTTGCGAGAAGCGAAAGTCGCGCAGGACAAAGCTTTGGCTGACTTGCGCGACACCTTCAAGGCACTGAGTGCTGACGCGCTCAAGCAGACGCAGCCGGAATTCATACGGCTCGCTAATGAGACGCTGGGCAAGTTTGCCGAAGCTGCGAAGGGCGACTTGTCTCAAAGGCAAGAGGCTATTGCCACGCTGGTCAGGCCGCTGGAGGAACAATTAAAGACATACCAGCAGCGCCTTCAACAGAGCGAGACGCAACAGGCCACGGCCATCGGCGACGTTAAGAAGCACCTCGAAACCCTCGCGCAACAAAGCGGGGTGTTATCAACCGAGACGCAGAAGCTTCGTAGCGTGCTGAACTCGAATCAGGCACGCGGGCGCTGGGGCGAGGAGACGCTGCGCCGTGTAGTTGAGGCCGCCGGCATGAGCGCGCTTTGCGACTTTACCGAGCAGGCGCAGGCCGATGACAAGAAGCCGGATCTTGTTGTGCGCCTGCCGGGCGGACGCGTCATCATCATTGACGCGAAGGTGCCTGACCTCGACTTCCTCAGCGCGCTCGGCGCAGCGGATGAGGTCGGCCGTGCGGAGTCGCTGGCCGCGCACGCGGACAAGTTACGCGGCACCATCCGTGCGCTCGCGGACCGTAATTACCCGGCGCAATTCCCAAATTCACTGGACTATGTGGTGCTGTTTCTGCCGGCGGAATCCCTCTTCAGCGCGGCGCTCGAGGGGGACCACGACCTCATCGTGTGGGCGGCGGAGCGGCGCATCCTGTTGGCGACGCCGGCCTCGCTCATCGCGCTCTTACGCTCCGTGAGCGTGAGTTGGCAACAGCACGATCAAGCGGCGAACGCTCAGCAAATCGCTCGCGCCGCTGAAGAGCTCTTTAGCCGCGTGGTAAAATTCACCGAGCATTTCGAGCGCATCCGAGGTGGGTTGGCGAAGGCGAATGAAGCTTATAACGACGCTGTGGGCAGCTACGAACGTATGGTCCGCCCCAGCGGCGAGCGGTTGCTCAAACTGGGCACCAACAGCGGCGGCAAAGAATTGATGGAACCGGTGTTACTGGCCGAACCGCTGCGCCCCGCTCCGTCTCAATTACCCCAGGCCAGCCCGCCTCCGCCCGCCACTTAGCTCGGCCGCAGGCAAGCAGCTGCCCTAGTCAGGGCGGCAGGTGGAACTGCGCACTCAGTTTATTAATCGGTTCAGAGTGTAATAAGCGGACGTGTGAAGTGGGGCGGTGCCGTCAGCGGCGCGGAGGTTGGTATGATGGAGCTCGTAGATTTTTCCCGCGCTCAATCCAGGAAGCTTCAGCCGCACGGTGCGACCGTCGGGAGTCACGGTGGCGTTGGTGACCTTCACAGGCGTGATTTCCTGCTGCGGAGAGCCGTATTTAGCGTGGTAGAGGTAGTGATAATGCGAGAGCGACCAGTTCGCCGCCGTGGCGGCGGCGGAGCGATCTACGGCTCTGGTGAAGCGCACGTCAAAGCCGTCGGCAGTGAGCTTCATGGTCTCGATCTCGAATGGGACTTCGCCGGTCCAAATAAGGCGTTGGAGGCCGAAGGATTTTCCGCCGGTGCTGCCCCAGCCACGGTCAGTCTGACCCAAAAAGAGGCTGCTGTCAGGAGCGAAGGCGGCGCGGTTGTTGCCGCCTTGAAAACCGCTGCGGAAGGGCAGGCACGCACCTTGCCATTCGCCGGCTACTTTCTCCAGCGCCACACGCACGACGACGCACTTGCTCTCGTCGGCCACGAACATTTGCCCGGCGAACGGACCGAATTGGCCACCGGTCGTGTCAATCACTGGCTCGGCGAGTGATTGGCCCATGGTGCCGTAGGGGAACTGGATGGCGGGGAGCTTGCGGATCTTGGCCAACTCCTCGGCGACCGGCAGCGCGGTGAAGGTCGGATCCCACTTGAGCGCCTGCGGGTGGCCGTGGAAGGCGTCTTTGCTCACGTGGTGCAAGGGCGAGGTGCCCATCCACTCGCCTTGGTTGTCGGTGATGAAGAGGTCCCCTTCAGGGGTCATGCAGAGGCCGTTGGGGGAACGCAATCCCTTGCTCCACGGGATGAACTCGCCCTTCGGCGTGACCTTGAAGCTCCAGCCGAAATACTTGCCCGGTCCGCTCACGCCAATGCCAGAGATGGCCCCCCACAAGTTGCCATCCTTGTCGCGCACGGGGCCGAAGATGTAGGCGTGCTGGCTGGCGGAGACGCCGCAGTTCTGATCAAGCGTCTCAAAGCGGTCGGCCCGGCCATCGCCATCCGTGTCTGCGATGCGCGTTAGCTCGGAACGCTGCACGACGAAGACTTCGCCGGGCTTGCCGGCGAGCAGGCCGAGCGGTTCGTGCAGGCCCGAGGCGAAGAGTTCCCAGCGATCTCCGTAGCCGCCGCCGTAAGGAGTTGAACCAGCTGCAATCGCTGGAGAAGCAACCGACTGTTTGAGCATCGCCGCGCGGTTCAAGCCGGGCTTGGCACACTCAGCTTGCACGGCGGCGGAGTAGTAACGCCAAATCTCGCCGCGCCGCGTGCAGACTAAGAGCGCCTTGTCCGGTGCGAAGGCCATGCCACCGACTTCGAGCGCAATGCCGCTGGGCACCGCGACTGTCTCGATGCGCCAATAGCGAGCTTCTCCAGTCGGTGGAAAATCAGTGGCAAGCTGGGCATTCAATTGCTCGCGTAATTCGCGCCCGAGCGGGTCCAACTCGAAGTAAAACGGAACTGTCTCGGTGAAAGTGAGCGCGAGGAAGTTGTCGCCCGTGCGCAATTTGACGTGGAAGGACACAGGGTCGGCGAGGTTGCCAATCTGACCAGCGAGCCATCCGGGCGGACCGAGGTTGGATGGCATCGGGCCGTTGTTGAACTTGGTCTGCACTGGTCGTTTACAGCCCAAGCGGAGCGTGACCTCGCGCTCGGCGTCGGCATGGAGGACGAACAGCAGCGACTTCACGGCCGGATCGAGCGTTGTCCATTCGGCATTGGGTAGGGAAATGGCTCTTGCGCTGGTCAAATCGGCGGAACCGTCGGGTTTTAGTGTGGGCGCGGCAGTGAGGGCGTGAATGCTTGCGAGCTTCACAGTGGCAAGTTGTTTAATGGTCGCATCCGCGGCGGCTTGCTCGGTGGTCTCGCGTGTGGCGAGCTTGGAGTAGCGGAGTTCTACCTTCTTGGCAGGAATCCGTTGCTGCGCGTCGAGGATTGCGACCGACACGACATGCTTTTCACCGCTCGTTAGGCTAGCCTTACCGGGAGTCGCAGGCTTTGTGTCATCGAAGTTCCACAGTCCGATGGTCTGCCCGTCCGATTTAAGTGGATTGCTGGGGACGCCGGTGATTTCCCTCACGCCCTTCGAGATGCGGACGTCATCGAGCAATCCATCACAGCCGAGGCCGCCTTCCACGAGCCGGCCGAACGCAAGTCCGCCCGGCTGCGGTGTGCCGGTGAGGGGCTTGGCTGGAGCGTCAAGCACTTGCTTGCCGTCTACGAACAAGCGAACGCGCGCCGGCTCGATGATTGCGGCGAGCGCGTGCCATTGGCCGTCGCAGATGTTCACGGATGATTTGAATTCTCCACCACGGCCCGGCAGGTAGAGGCTGAACACCCCGCTCTTTGTGTAGCTGTAAAGTTCCCAATGTTGAGCGGAAGCCTTCGGGTCGGATGCAATAAGGATATTAAAGCCGTGCTTTGAGTTTAACTGCGCGCGCAATTCAACGGTGATGGGTAGTTCTCGGTAAGCCGGCTTACCTGCCTCGACCAAACTGTAGGCGAGTGCGCGACCAAAATCTTTGGAGAGGGATGGGGGAGCTGATTGGTTTGTGCCGGCGGCTCGTGGCTGCTTTGGCGTGCTGGCTAAAACCGGCGGTAATTGCAAGCCGTCGGCAAGGGCAACAGTGCGATACTTCGGCTTTGGGGCGGCCGGCTTGCCGTCAAGTTGTGGGAGGAGCCAGTCGAGGCCGTCGAGATTGTCGCGGAGGCGCTGCTCCACGTCGTCCTGCGTGTGGCCAATGATCCCGATGGGGCCACGGTAACCGGAGGCCGCGATGACTTTCAAAAGTGGTAAATCCAGTTCGCCTGAGCCGAGTGGGAGAATCTTCTGCCCGCGCTTGTCGCCTTCGCGGGTCATGCCGTTGAGGTTTAGGCAGAGCAAGTGCGGCTTCATCGCGGCGAGCGCGTTGGCGAAGCGGTCCACATGGTCGTGGCCGTGGTGCTGGTTGTAGATGATGCCGACGTTGGTCGCGCCGTGCTTGGTGCGGAGCAACTCGCAGATGGCGACCATGTTCTCCGGTTCGCCGCCCCAGCCGCCGTGGTTGTAGAGGCCGAACTGGCTGCCCGCTTTCCCCGCCCGCTGGACCGCCGGAAGCAGTTGCGCCGCTGCCCTCTCGACGCGCTCAGCGGGCGTCGCGCCGGCGGGACTCGGTACGGTCATCCAGATTTGCGGGCGGAGGCTGTGCTTGGCGAATTGCTTGAAGGCCTCGTCGTGCATGGACCAGAACGCGAAGTAGTTAAGGCCATGCTTCCGGTATTCCAAAATCTCCGTCTCGAACTCTGCGACGTGTTCCTGTCGCCAGTCGTAGGCGATGTGCTTGAAGCCCAGCTTCGCCGCCATCTCCGCGCGCTCGGCGGGGCTGCGCTTCTTGGCATCGAACGGCACGATGCACCACGCGACTAGATTGGTTCGGTCGAAGATGGCCGGCGCGGCAGAAGCGGCGGTAAGAACGGCACTCGCAAAGGCGAGCAGCAGAAGCGTCCTCAAGGTTTTTTTCATTTAGTCAAATTCTAAGCAGGCTGTCTCGTTGGTGTTAGTAGATTTTTCACGGGTGAACGCCAAAAAAAGGTAGGGAAACTTCCGACGTACAACGCTCAATTTTCAACCACAGAACACGCGCCTAGCACGTTGAGTAATGCAATTTGTCACTTCTAGGTCACAACAGCGAGCTCAGCCGCCTTAGCAGCGACCCCGTCGCCTCCAGCCACCAGCCCAGCACGGTAAGCAAGCGCCCTTGTCCGGTCAGCAACGGGATGCTCACCAGCAGCACGAGCACGTTGCCGAGCCAGATGACGACGCCGGAGAAGAGGTAGCCTTGCCCGGTGATGTCCGATTGCCGCGTCTTGAGAATCTCCCATGTCAACGTGACGTGGAAGGCGTAGGCCGCGCCTAGCAGCAGGTGGAAGAATGGCGTCCATCGCGCCCAGCCCCAGATTAGGTGCCCGGCGAGAAACACCAGCACTACCAACACCGCGTAGAGCGGGAAGAAATACGGGGCGAGCGCGACGAGGAAATTCGACTTCGTCACCACCACCTCGCCGCCCGAGGCCGACGCACGGAACTTCTTCACGCTGCCACCGAAGAGCCACGACCAAACGACATGCGTCAGCTCATGGCCGACCACGTAAATCCACATCGGCTTGGGCAACAGCGCAAAAACAATCAGCCAGCACGCCACTCCAGCCCCCAGGGGCACCCAAACCTCCGTAGCCCGCCCGCTCTCGCCGACCACCCGGAGCAGGGCCGGCAACGCTCCCGCGCAGAGTGGCAGCAGGAGCAGGCCGACGATGAATTTGAGCCACTTGGGCACGGCGGAAGGTGCGGGCAAGCGCGGGCGGGAAGCCAGTTCATTCCCGAAGAAGAACGAATCCCGTGGTTGACAAATGCGTCGTGCCAAAGTGAAAAATGACCATCGCGAGTCACTATGAAGCGCATCTCCTCAAACCGCCGCCTCGGGTTCACCCTCATCGAACTGCTCGTCGTCATCGCCATCATCGCGATTCTCGCGGGGATGCTGCTGCCCGCGCTTGCCAAGGCCAAGGAAAAGGCCAACGGGACCAAGTGCATGAGCAACTCTCGGCAGTTAGCGTTCGCTTACAAGTTCTACTCGGATGACGCAGACGGAAAGCTCGTAGAGCTGGCCCGTTATCAAGGCCTGATCACACAACCGGTTCCCAATCCCATCCTGCCCAACGGCAGCAACCACAAATGGTGGCCGGATCTCCTGTTCAAGTATGTCGGCACCGCCGACATCTACAAGTGTCCAAGCGTCAAGGTGGGAACGACCGGCATTGGAATTGGAATGAACCACAGTGAACTGGGCATTTGGATCCCTCAAGGCAACAATTCCTTCAAGGAGCATCAGGTAGCCAGACCGGAGGACACGATCGTGCTGGCTGACGCAGCGCAGATGGATCTGAACTCCATCCCCAGCCCCACCCTAAGCCCGGACAACTGGAAGCCACAAACCGCTTACTCCGGCACGCAGCTCTGGCGCACACCCTCGAACACTCCCTATTACGAACGAACTGGTGTTGGTAGTGGCAACGGCGAACGGGTTCTGAATCGCCACAGCGGTCGAGCTGCAGCGGTGTTCATCAATGGGCGGTCGGATTTTCTGCCGGCCAGCAAATTTGGTTTCCAAGACCCCATTACCGGGGCCACCCTGCCGGTAGGCCATCCGCTAGCACTTTGGGACCGCCAGTGACCGCCTGCGCTACTGGTTAGCCAACACCACGTGCGCCGTCTTGGGGTCGATCAGGAACCGCTTGCCGGCGGGTGGAGTGGGTAGCTTCCGAAGCATTCCCGCTTGGACGAAATCTTCCAGACTCTTCGGTGGATTCGGCTGGGACATGTTCCAAGCTTGCAGCAACTCGTCGAGCACTTGGAGTTGAAGGCGCACATCACCACTAGCCAGCTTCCGGTCGAGTTCTGACTGCGCTATCGCAGCCGGAGAATTCGGCGGCGCGGCTACTGCGGGCACGTAGCCCCCTGCCGGCGAAGTCCCCGGCCCTGCGCCACCTATTGAGGTCGTCCCCGTGCCCTCGCCGGTTGCAGGTGTGGACCGCTTTCGGCAACCAATGGTCAAACCAAATAGCAGAACTGCCAGAGCCAATGAGATTCTCATGGCTGTTTCTTTACATAGCCGCAACGAGCCATTCCAGTGTAATTTGGTTGTATGAATTGAATTTAGAACAATTCTAAATCTTGACTGCTTTGGTTTACGCCTTAACCTTCGATGCATGAGTGCAGTTGCATCTAGATCTCCCTCCACCATCAACCTTGACGAGCGCCTCGCGAACAGCGGGCTGCGCGTGACGCCTCAGCGCCAAAAGGTGCATGAGGTGCTCCGCGAGAAAATGGACCACCCCACTGCCGACATGGTCTTCATGCGCGCCAAGGCGAAGATGCCGGAAATCTCGATGGCGACGGTTTACAACTGCCTCGATGCCCTCGTGCAGTGCGGCATGGTCCGCCAGGTGACCCTCGACCGCGGCGCGACGCGCTACTGCCCGAATATGCAGGAACACTCGCATTTTTACTGCGACGTGTGCGGCAGCGTTCACGACATCCTCCAGACCATCTTGCCCGAGGAGGCCGACATCAAGCTCCCGCGCGGCTTCCGCCTCAAGAACATCGAAACCAACCTCCACGGCCTCTGCCCCGAGTGTGCGGCGAAGACAAAATGAAGACACGGATTGCACCGATTGGCACGGATTCAGAACGTGGCTTTCTTAAGAAATTGCCCATCCGTGTAAATCCGTGAAATCCGTTTCACCCCCTCTCCCATGAGCGAATCCCTTAACACCATCGAAGAGTTCGTCGCCTCCGACTACAAATTCGGCTTCGTCACCGACATCGAGTCCGACACCGTCCCGCCGGGCTTGAGCGAGGACGTCATCCGCTTCATCTCGGCCAAGAAGCACGAGCCGGTGTGGCTCACTGAGTGGCGGCTCAAGGCCTTCCGCCATTGGCAGACGATGACCGAGCCAAAGTGGCCGAATGTCACCTACGCGCAGCCGGATTACCAAGCCATCAGCTACTACTCCGCGCCGAAGCAAAAGAAGGCGCTCAACTCGCTCGACGAGGTGGATCCCGAGTTGCGCAAGACCTTCGACAAGCTCGGCATCTCGCTCAACGAACAGAAGCGCCTCACCGGCGTGGCCGTGGACGCCGTGGTGGACAGCGTGTCCGTCGCGACGACCTTCAAGGGCGAACTCGCCAAGCAGGGCATCATCTTCTGCTCGTTCTCCGAGGCGGTGAAGGAACATCCCGCCCTCGTGCAGAAATATCTCGGCTCCGTCGTGCCGCACACCGACAACTTCTACGCCGCGCTGAACTCCGCCGTCTTCACCGACGGTTCCTTCTGCTACATCCCTAAGGGCGTGCGCTGCCCCATGGAGCTGTCCACTTACTTCCGCATCGAGGCCGCGAACACCGGCCAGTTCGAGCGCACGCTCATCGTCGCGGACGAGGGCGCTTACGTGAGCTACCTCGAAGGCTGCACCGCCCCGATGCGTGACGAAAACCAGCTTCACGCCGCCGTCGTCGAACTGGTCGCGATGGACAACGCGCAAATCAAATACAGCACCGTCCAGAACTGGTATCCCGGTGACAAGGAGGGCAAGGGCGGCATCTTCAACTTCGTCACCAAGCGCGGCCTCTGCAAAGGCGCGAACTCGAAGATTTCCTGGACGCAAGTCGAGACCGGCTCCGCCATCACGTGGAAGTATCCGAGCTGCGTGTTGCAGGGCGACAACTCACAGGGCGAGTTTTACTCCGTCGCACTGACGAACAACCTCCAGCAGGCCGACACCGGCACGAAGATGATTCACATCGGCAAGAACACCCGCAGCACCATCGTGAGCAAGGGCATCAGTGCCGGGCGCGGCCAGAACAGCTATCGCGGCCAGGTAAAAATCATGAAGGGCGCGGCCAACGCCCGGAACTTCTCGCAGTGCGACTCGCTGCTGCTTGGCGACCGATGCGGCGCGCACACCTTCCCCTACATTGACGTGCAAAACCCGACCGCGCAGGTCGAGCACGAAGCCAGCACGTCGAAGATTGGCGAGGACCAGATTTTCTACCTGAACCAGCGCGGCCTCGAGACGCAGGACGCCGTGAACATGATTGTGAACGGCTTCTGCAAGGAAGTCTTCCGCGAGCTGCCGATGGAATTCGCCGTCGAAGCGCAGAAGCTGCTGGGCGTGAGCCTGGATGGGAGTGTCGGGTAGAGATACAGATTGCAC
>Ga0194133_10003601_pt1 | contig 21812 bp, 6 predicted proteins | sample TA2KigOf40mmetaG_FD_155448 | JGI IMG/M metagenome (GOLD analysis project Ga0194133, IMG submission 155448) | Freshwater microbial communities from Lake Tanganyika, Tanzania - TA2015055 Kigoma Offshore 40m | ecosystem: Environmental > Aquatic > Freshwater > Lake | place: Tanzania: Lake Tanganyika...
TAATATCCGCATTCCTAATAGAATTAACCGTTTGAATTTCTCTTATATAATCAAATTCTCTATATGAATTTATTGTTGTAACATCGCCATCATCTGAAGATTGATAATAACCATTTGAAAAATAAATTACTATCTTTCTACTTGGTTCTTTTGAGTCTGATTTTCTCGTGATAAAACCATAGTCATAAAAAGATTCATTTTGCCCATTATCATACGTATAGTTGAAGGAAATATTGAAACTTGGAGTGTTTAAGGTTGTAACAATTGCTTGAATATTTGACTCTTCAAATACTATGACTTCACCCTCCTTAAAATTAATATTATTTTTTATAATGAATGATATTTGCGAATCTGATAATCTCTCTGCACAAATAGCACTTGCACCACTGGTTTGTCCCGTGAATATTTCTCCAATAATGATATCTGAGGTTTTTCCTGTAGATCCAGTAATTGATGAAAGAACAACTGTTGGAGCTGATGGAGTTGATGTATTTGGAGATTCATAGACTGCATGAATTTGAATAATATCTGGAACGTTTAATGAGATATTTTCATCTTGCACTCTAGTCCCATATGGATATGTTCCATAAGTTAATCCATCATTCAGAGTTGTTGATCCAATGCCTGAAGATGCATACTTTGATTTATCAATTATTAAACTATTAACTCTATTTTTGATTTTTATTTTTGCTTTTGGTTTAATTTTTCTTAAAGTAGCAATAAGTTGAGCATTGGTATCATCCGCTCCTAAATTATAAATTTGAAGTTTTGTAGATCCATCGGTTAATGAAAATTTATCGGACGTTAATATTTCTGTACTTCCATTTGATCTAATTAATACGTATCTTTCCGAATTAAAAGGTAAAAAGGTTTCATTTGTTCCGGCAAGAGCAGTTGTTGAAAGTTGATTATTTACAATATTAACAGTATAAGATTTTCTAATTGACAACGATGCATTTGTTAAATCAACATCTGATATATTTGATTTTGGTAGTTCAGTGTAAAATGAATTGTCTGTAGAAGTTTCTAAATTAGTCGTGACTACTTTTAAATCAGTAACTTGCAAGGTTGTACTTGGGAGTCCTCCTTGACAAACACCCAAGACAGTGGCTACACCTGCGATAGTTGCTTGAGTTGTCCCAACACTAACAACGGAAACAAAAACAGGATCAGACGATATTTGATTACTAAATTTTAAAAGATTACCTGGTTTAATTTTTCCAGGAAATAGTGGATTTGTGCTAGTAATTGTGCTAATTCCAACTGCGTTAAAAGCACTAATTGTAGCTACACCAACTGTGATAAATTCTGCTTGAACAACATCAGCAGTGAAAGTTGATGCTGAACCCACTGAACCATGAACAGATTTTACATCAGAAATTCCGTAAGAGGTAATCGCTATTGCAACTCGACTATTTTCTATTCCATTGAAAATGAAAGGTTCGTTCTTAACAAAATTTCCTGTTTTTTCATAGACAGTTAAAGCTGTCCCCGCAGAAACTGAGCTTTTAAGGAATGCGGTAGATCCACTATATTTTCCTTTTACAAAAATTGGAGTTTCTAATGTAATTGGTTCATTTAAAGTGATTTCAGTTACAGTCTGAATATCATAGAGAGAAATATTCCACTCATTTAGTTGAGGATTATTTGAATTGTAAGATCCAGAATCCAATTTAAAATCATAAACTCTTCCGACTCCAATTTCTTTCCCAACAATGGAAGTTGAAGAAACGCTAACTCTTGAATCTCTGAGGCTTAAAACATAAGTATTTCCTATTCCAATTGTTGGAGAACCATAAACTCTATTAAGTTTTAAAGTTGATCCTGTATTATAATTGATTGATTGATTTTTTAAAGTTTTTGTAGTTCTTGGTTTCGGAACATCTAGAAATGTTGGGCTAATAGTTTCAATTTCATATCCCCTTACAAAAGCTTTTCCTGGAGATACTTGATATAACGCAAGGTCTTCTGATGGAACAGATCCACCATAGGTTAATTGATTTGCATTAAAAATTCCTTTATTTCCTAAATTATTGTTTAAAGATTCTTTAACTGATAAGTCAAAGGGAGTTATGTAATAATCACCTGATTCGGAGTAAGTTCTTCTGGCAAGTTCATCTTCTAGAATATTATACTCTGTTGTTTTCTTTTGAGATCTTATTATACCATCTGTAATAGTTGCTAGTTCAATGAAATTATTATCATCAAAATCATCTAAACTTTTTTTGAACAATGAGGTTGTAATTTTTAGTCTATCAGCGCCTGGAGCTGAATAATTATTAAATCCACTTGAATTGTCATTTAATGATGGATCAAGATCAGAATTAATTATTCCCTCTGTAATTAAAAGACCTATACGATAGTTTGGTTTATTTCCATATTGATCCAGTAAAATTGTTTCACTTTTTACATTTAAAAACTGTCCTTTCGCAAAATAAATTCCATTAGATATTGAAAATGCAGATCCAATGGAAGTTGAATTTGTTGCAATAGTGGAAGCGAATGCCTCTCCCGATGCAATAATCGTATTTGCTGAACTTATTATTGCATTTGAAGAAAGAAATTCTCCATCAGAGAAAGAAACTGTTGAATTATCTTGAGAGTTAGAGTCTAAGTAACTCACATATAATGTTGTATTACCTCTTTCGGATTGATTGGATAAAATAATTTTATTTACAACTGCCGTCACTCCAGAGGTTAATCCCGTTATTTTGGAACCTACCAATTGGTTAATATAATCAGAAAGTGGAATACCAAGATAATTATTTTCAAGTTCTACTGCGTAATAAGATGTACTGTACGCAGTATTTCCCGGTATTACTTTGGCACCCTCTTTGAAAAAATGTTGTCCAAATTTTTCAATTTGATTTTGGAGAATAGATTGTAAAGTTGTTAACTCTCTAGCTTGAACGGGATATCCTGGTTTAAAAAGAACTTTGTAGTAGTCATTATTTGCATTAAAATCATCAAAATATGGTGCTACGTTAAGATTTGTTTCCTGTGACATAATTCTTTAGAACTGCAAAATGACTTTGATATCTTCTTTTTGACTAGTTGATCTGGTTATTGAAGGTCTATTATCAACGTAAATAATGTTTCCAGAATATTTTTCAACTTCTGGTTGTGCTACACCTTGCGTGAATGATTGACCCAAATAGTATGTTCTACTATTTATTACGGTTGAAACACCCGTGAAGGATGTTTGTATTGCCAGAGTTGTAGATCCACCTATAATATTTACTGATCCTCCATTTGGATTTGCAGTGAATCTATTCAATTGAAATCCATAAACAGGAGAAGTATTTTGAGTGCCATTTGTGTTAAATCCAGTAGTTGTCCTATCTTGCCAATATTTCAAAACTCCAGTGGTTTGATCATATGAAATAACTCTACCAACAGATGTTGATCCAACTCCAATTGTTTGAGTAATAAAAGAATCAGCAGTAAAAGTTGCAGAACTGTATCCAATACCAGCGAGTTTTAATGCGTAAACCGCACTTGCTTTATCTAAATCTAAATTTTGTGATGAATTATATGCTTTAGGATTTTGGACAATTCCTATTCTAGAAATCTGATTACCAGTTATGAAATCTGGGTTTTCCGAATCATTTTCAATCCTGGAATATATTAAAGCGTTTCTTGCACCAAGTTCTCTGTAAATATCTGCACCATGTCCACCTTGAGGAGGAATTATAACATTAAAAACCGGACGTGTTGATCCAGTTGGGACATTTCCAGAGGCAAGATCTAGTGTTCCAAATGAATATCCAGAACCACCGGAAGAAATAGTTACAGACTCTACTTTAGAATTATTATTAATTACTACTGTTGCTTCTGCTCCAGTTCCATCTCCTTTGATTGGAACTCTTGTATAAGTTCTATTTGCGGTTCCTAATCCAACACCTCTATTTGTAATAGTAACAATTTTTAATTGTCCACTAGTTGCTGCGTTATCTCTTACTACAGCATTATCAACACTGGTGTCCCAATTTGTTGGAACAGGCATAAAATTTGTAGAGTCAAATTTAATAATATCACTTGGTTTAATTGTATATAGATATTTCCAAATATATCCATCACCACTTGTTCCTGCCTCTCTTGGCTCTAAATCAGTAAAAGTGGGTTCATCTAATGATGCTCTTCCAGAAGGATTCTCTGGATTAGTTCCATTTTGAAGACAAATGTAAACTTTATAATCAGAATTCATTACATAATAATTTGCATCATATAAACTAATAGCATTTGAGGGTTTTGAAGGATTCTCTGCCTTAATGTCATGTCTGTACATATCATAAGTAATTCCAGATTGCCAAGTTACCTTTCTGACAACTTGTTTGATATCACTAGAATTAACTTTTTTAAGTGCTATTATAGTATCCCAATAATTATTTTCCTCATCAAAATTATCTCTAGGATCGGGTGGACTGGTGTCCCAAGTGGAACTTACTTGAGTTGCATTTGGAAGACCGACAAAGGTATAATATGAGTTGCTAGTGGAAGCTACACTAGCAACAAATTCTTTTGCATTTAAGATACGAAGTTGATCAGTTATGATTGCTGACATTTGACGGTATTTTTTTAGTTATTTATTAAGCATCTTAGATGGTGTTTGGATAAATGCTTATTGTGTTACCCATACCAGAATGATTTGTGCATTGATAATAAAGAGTATTGGGTGCATTAAATGGAACTTCAAATCGTATTGTTCCACTTGTTGCACCATTACTAGTAATTCCATTATTGTATGTAGCACCACCATTACTTACACGAATTAGAAATGGATGAGATGCACCAGAAGTAATTACAAACTCATATACTCCACCTCTTGCAAGATACAAAATGGGATCGTTAGTTGTCTCTGTAAATCCAATTCCAGTGAAAGTATAATCATTAGCTCCATTATTACCCACGGTCCACTTGCCGCTTACAACATAAGAGGCATCGCCATAATACGTGGCACCAGTTACGACACCAACAGTCGAAACACCAGAAACACTTAATTGACTTAAAGATGCTGATGTTGCAGAAATGTTTCCAGTATTAGCAGTAAATGTAATTGCACTACCAACTTTTGTTGTACCTACCTGTCCATTATTAAGTTGAACATTTCCTTCACTGGATGCATCGCCAAATATAGCATAGGTATTTAATGATATATTTCTATTTGCGTGTGAAGTTAAATATAAATCTCCACCACCACTTTGAAGAATGCTTGCTACTGTTCCACTAGAGAATACTCTTAGTCCTGCATAATAACTTGGATTACCTATTTCAACATAAGAATTAAATGCTTGGAATGTAGAAACACCAGAAACATTTAGTTGTTTAGCGAATAATGTTGGTCCAGTGACTGTTACTCCATATCCAGCAACTGTTAAATTATTGGTTATGTTATCATTTCCAATGAAAACACTTCTTCCAGAGTCTGCTTGAATTTGAATATCATCACCACCAACTTGTACAATTTCAGTGACATCTGAACTTTGATTATTTCTAATAACCAATCCGTTTGGAGTACTACCAGAATATCCAAACATAATTCTGCTTAAATTTTCTAGTTTTATTTCACCAGAAGAAATAATTTGAGTTCCACCTCCAAATGTAGAAATACCAGAAACATTTAATGTGGTAACTGAAGTGATTCCAATATTATATTTTTCAGTGCCTGTGCCTACAGTTCCATCAGCTTCAGTATTAACTAACTCTACCCAACGTGTATGAGCATAATATAACTTACCAGTATCATGTGCATGAGCAACCGCACCGTGATAGGTAGAATATGATGGAAGACTTGCGTATGTATCGTAATAGAAAGGTATGATACTACTAGTCAGTCCCGCAGTGATTCTACCAGCCGTAATCAAACCAACAAAGGTTGAAACACCAGTAACAAAAAGTTGAGATGTTGATGTCCCACTACCGACCACTGTAAGAGCACTTGTTGGATTTGTGGTTCCGATACCAACATTAGAGAGTGTATGAATACCAGCAGCAGTGGTTACGAATTGAGATGATCCACTACCACTAGATGCTGTTACAGTTACAATACCAGCAAAGATAGCAGATACTGTTAAGTTATCTCCAAAGTCTATGGTCCCTGCCGTTCCAACAGTTGTTCCACTGTCTTTAACTACAATACCAGATCCAGAACCAACAACACCAGTAAGCGCAGAACCATCAAGAGCAGGCAATACTCCTGTAAGTTGTCCTGCAGGAATACCTGTGAGACCTGATGCAGATCCAGAGAAGGATGATGCTGTAACAACACCAGTGAAAGTTCCATCACCAGTTACCGTAAGTTTTGATGTTGGATTTGTAGTTCCGATACCAACATTAGAAAGTGTATGAATACCAGCAGCAGTGGTTACAAATTGGGATGATCCACCACCACCAGTTGCAGTAATCGTTACTTGACCTGTATTTTGGTCCACAGAAATACCAGATCCAGCCTCAATGCGCGTCACTGCAGCACCAGTTAAAGTTGTTCCCCCTACAACGATAGATGTTGCACTGATGATACCGGTAGATCCATTAATAGTAACACCAGTGCCTACATTAATAATATTTGTAGATCCATTAAGAGTGATAGACGAAGTTCCAATAGTTAAGATTCCAGTGATTCGTGCATCACCATTTACAAATAATGTGGTTCCTGATGCTCCAACAGCACCAACTTCCAGAGCAAATCTTGGATTTGTGGTTCCAATACCAACATTCCTTAATGTGTTAATACCTACGGATGTAGTGCTCCAAACAGGCGCAGATAGGGTTGTAGTGCTCCCCGCCCCTAGATAGGTGTAAACCTCAAGAAAGTTGTCATTAATAACACCACCAGCTGCTCGCAGAGTATCACCTGTGCCATCATTAGCTGCTGATCCAGTATTTATTGCTACTCTTGCCATTTTGTTTATCGTTTATTGGTATTTATGCTAGAGGTAATTATTTGACTTTAGTGGAGATACCCTACTTATTACAGCAGAAGTTGTTATTCCACCAATTCCATTTAATCCATAGAAATTAAAGGTTTGAGAACTTGATCGACTCCCAAGATCTATTTTACCCCAACTAAAATTACCAAATGAATTGAATGTAGTGATAATTCCAGTATAAGATCCACCTCCTCCTCCAGCAAAATCCATGGTAAATGCTGTTGAATCAAATGTAGTGGTAGTAGATGAAAATAACATAGTTCCTACACCAGAAAAAGATATTGGCGCATAAATTCTTCTCACATATGTTGTTCCAATACCAATAACTTCAGATAGAACTGTAAATGCAGAATCAACTTGATAAACATTATCAATAAACTGAGTTCCGACCCCAATCGTAGTGCTGTCAAGTGCTCTCAATGAAGTTATAGAAGTAGTTGCAGATCCTATATTAGAATTTGAAATAGTGAAGTAATCTCCAGAATCAATAGAACTAACAGTGACAGCAGCGGAAACAATTGAGGTATCTCTTAAGAAAGAATTTGATGGGATGTAAAAATCAAATATAAACTGATTTTCACCTCCTACAGTTGTTGTTCCAAATCCAACAACCGAACCAAAATCACCATAATATGATTGTGATGTATTAATTTCATAAATTATTTCTGGAATTTCAATAAGAACTTGCGGTGGATTTGTTGATGTGTATCCAAGTCCTGAATTAATTATAGATATTGTAGAAACAGTGCCTCCAATTGAAATAGTAGAAGACGCACTGGCTCTCATTGTAGTTCCAAATCCAATTGGATTTCCAATAGTAACCGTTGGGGAAGTTGAATATCCAACTCCGCCATTACTAATAATAATAGACGATATTGTCCCAGCTGCAGATACAACAGCACTAGCAGCCGCTCCAACCATATTGTCTTGAGATACTAAGATAATTCTTTGTCTGTTTATTGTAGTTTGATTTTCTTTTACAGAATTAAAGAAAGTTTTAACGCTTTCAACATATGCTATGGTATGTGCGGTGCCAACCGATTGAATTATATTTGTTGTAGGGTTAATAAGTGCTTGATTAAGAACTCTACTTTTGCTTACAATTTGACCGTTAATGATTTTATCCGTGGTTTGTTTACACCATTCAACGACTCTCTCGTTTGCTGGATTTGAATCAATACCTCCACCATTATATGGATTTGTTTCGACTGTGCTTGAAGAAATAACATCAGTGACTAATCTTTTTTCTTGATCTTTTATTGTTAAAGTATCTCCAGTCTTAACAGTTTCTAAAATATCACGGAAAATTACATCAACATCTCCACTTCCTTTGTAGAAAAGGATTTTACATTTATCGCCAATAACAGACCCATCTGGTGATGTTGCTCTAGGTGGTTCTGCAAAAGTAATTACACTTCCACCAATAAAGGTATATGCTTCGCCTGGAACCTGCAGAACATCATTTAAAAACACCAGTAAAGTTGCTTGAACATCTATATTCGAACCCTTTGCTGCTCTTATGGTGACTGGAGAAGAGTTTACTGAAATATTAAATGATTTTCTGACACCATCAAATTGATTTTCAATTTTATCTAAAACTTCAAATTGACCTAAATGCCATCCGGCAAATTTATCTGAGATTGTTTTATCGATTGTAATTTGAAATTCTTTAAATGATTTTGTTATATCAGTGGGTATTCCCGTTGAACCTCCAGTAGCGATAGTTAGTATTTGTTGTTGTCCATAATTATAACCAAAGTTTTTAATTTCAAAATCAATTACACTAGACCCTTGACCAACAACAATATCAATCGTCGCTCTAGTTCCAAATCCAGTGGGTGACGAAGAACTATAGATTAGAGGTATATCTGAGTAAGTCAGAGGACTGTCAAAGATAACTAATGGTGGATTTGTGGATGTATATCCGGTTCCAGGATTTGTGACCGCAACACTTACAATACGCCCGCCACTTACTGCAGCTGTGCCGATAAATTGTATACTCGGAACATCAGTTGCTGCAGTTGTGACACCGACTCTTACTATTGTTTGAATTCCAACTCTATATCCAGAACCACTATTACCAATACTAATGGATGATATTGTACCAGCAACTGAGACTATCGCAGTTCCCCCTGCAGAAACAAGAGGTTGATAACCAAATCCCTCTGTGGAACCAACAGAAACAATTACACCCCCAATCGGTATACTTGCATTATTGGGATCATAAGTAACAGAAGTTGCAGATCCTGCAAATGTAATACTACTAATACCAGAAGATCCTTCATTTAAAGAATAATCTTGTGCTATTGGGAGTTGTCCAGTTGGACCCTGGAAAATTCCATTTATAAGAACCACAGCGTTATTTGTGGAAAACCCTGCTACATTTTGTTTGTCAACTTTCAGAGTAAATGTTTTACTCGTTGCATTGAAACTTTCAGAGATATCATCAAAAACATAGTTGGTATTATATGAATCAGAGATACTATTTTCTACACCAGATCTTAAGAAAGATCTTCCTTGAAATTTTGAAAAAGTGGTTATACCTGTCCAATCTCTTTCATCTGGAGGATTTGTAGAACTTCCTATCGGTACGGGACCTTGAGGTGCAGTTATAAAATTAATTGTGCTGTCAATAATATTATAATCGCCTTGAACTTTTGTTACTACAGAGTGCTCTGAATGTGTTGACAAACCTGTTCCCATCCAAGTGCGGTCAACAAGAATATGATTAGTGCTTCCCAACCCTACTGTATTAATTTTCATAATCTCATTATTAATTCGAATAAGATCACCACCAGAGAATGAAGTAATGCCCGTAAATTTAATTACATTATCAGTAAGACCTATATGAGTTGTAAGTCCTGTTGTAACTGATGTAGAAACGATTGGTGATTGAATAAAATTGTCAATCGCAATAATACACTTGGAATTTTGTTTTTTAGATGTAAATGTATGATAAGTCCCAATACCAACGCTGGTTAAATCTAAAACATTTGGATTTGTTTTAAGTGCGTCCTCTGCTGATCTTGCTAATTTTACCTTTTGCTCATTGATTTTAACAATATAAATTGAAGATGGTAAAATACTTGTTGTACCTATACCCGCAAAAGTAGTAGTAGCAATTCCTATTGGACTTGCACTTGCACTATATGAATAAACAACTTCTTCTCCAGTTACAAAGAAATGTTCAGGAATTATTATTGTATCTTCAGTTAAATTTACAACACTTGAACTTTCTCCATTAAAGGTTTTAAGGAATATAGGTCTTTGTTTGTGATTTAATTCAAATGCTCTTCTTACATCAACCTCTGTACCTTGATAAAATCCATATCCAGCTTCAATAGTAGCATTATTTAAATCAATCAATGTAGAGGCAATACTTTCAATATCTACTAATTGAATGCTTGTTTGAAAAACACGAACTTGTGCATTAATATTGGGGACAGGTGTATAATAAAGATTTGTGTGAGTGGAAGAAACGGCAGCACCAACTGTTCCTAATCCAGAGTGTGTTGCAATATTTCCATATTCAGTTATATATGCTGATGAACTGTCATTCAATACGATTACTTCTGACATTTCATAACGATTGTTAGTTATATCTTCAACGCTTATGATATAATAAGCACATTTGTGATCGTTGGGAGTTGAATTACTGTAACTGGCAATTATATTTTCAGTTGGTGACGTTGATGATGCGATGGATGTGTAAGAAGAATTTATAAAAGCAATATTTTCTGAGTCATATCCAAGATATTGTGTGCCAATTCCCGTAGATAAAGTGCTCGCTATGGAAACTGTAACTGCATTTATGGTAGCGGCAATTCCAACATTTGGAATAAAGTCAATTTTTACATTTCCTCCAGAAATGTAAGCATTATACGTACCCAATCCAGAACTTGAATATGAAGTTAATGAGTGATTTGATAATTGGCCATATTCTAAAACATCTACATTTGTTCCATCATGAATGATATTTAATTCATCAACTTCATATTGTCCAGTGGTGCTTCTTATCTCCAATAAAACTTTAGAAGTTCGATATGTAGATCCAAAAGAAACTATACTTGTAGTGGTTCCCAAAGACACAGTTGATTGTGATGATTTAATATTAATAATATCACCTAAATTAGTTGATCCAATTCCAGTTACTGAGTTGTTGATGTCAAAACTAGCAAAACTTAAATTATAATCATTAACAGAATACTTTGTTGGATAGAAAAGGAGTTGTCCTTGAGAACCAGAAATATTAAAATCAAAACTTCCAAGATCAAGTTGACTTTCTACTCTACCATATTGGTTTAGGAATGAGTTTACTCCATCTTGAAGTAGAGAAACTATTAGAAACTGCGCCTCTCCAGTGTATCTCTTATCCCTGATATAAGTAAAATACTTTTTGCTTCTATGACTTATATCAAATATGTCGATAACAGAATATTTTGACGGTCTTGGATTGCTATTAAATTGGGTACTAATATCATCAATTATTAACACTCTATTCCCAAATGATTCAAAATAATCAGTTAAAACTCTTGATGAAAAATAAATTTCATCAGAGATACTAGTGCCACCAGAATTTAGAGAATTCTCTGTAACTAAATCAAAATCTGAATAGCAATTCGTATCTGATTCTCCATAGATATCAACAACAATATCAATATTTCCACCTCTGTAATCTGAACTAACACCTTTGAAACTAATATCGTTTGATTCAATAATTAAATCACTGAATTTTAAGAATCCTGCAGTATGATTAAGAGAACTTACAGAATCTTCCCAAGTTTCAAAGGGCACTTTTGATTTTAATGAATATGAAAAATTTTGATAATAATTATTATCAGAAATTCTTTCAGAATTATAATTTAAGAATCCAGTTTCTCTATTCCATCCTTTTTTAACAATAGAGTTTGATCCAATTTCAATCTCAGCATTAAAATCAATTTTTGACTTGATTGCACCTCTGGTTCTTGAGGTCTGTCCAACTAAAACTTCTCCAACTTTAAAATCTCTTGTAGTTGAAACTTTTAGAAGTTCAATTTCATTATTCCAACTTTCAACTTGACCTGTTTTTTCTTCAAAAGAAACTGTTTCGCCAAGAATAAAATTATTTTTCTTGAGTTTAATATCAAAAATAGGAAAATCTTTTTCCGCGATTATTCTTCCAGATGATCTTAAAGAGTCATAGTTCCCTGGTATTGTCCCCTCTCTTAAAAATCCATCAAGACTATAGGTAACAACACCAACACTTCCACCAAGAGCACTAGTGCCTGCAGGAACCTTGGTCAATGTGAATAAAGAATAACCATAATCTGCGGAATTATATCCAATGCCAGTTGTAGCAATGCCAACACTGATATTCTCGATAAGAACTTTATCACCCACAGAGAATGGGAATGAATCGCTAAATCCAGTGTTTAAACCTACACTAACTTCCTTTGTAGTATTATTGTATGAAATATTATTAATACCTATTCCATTTTGGTTATTTGTTGGAATAATTTTTGGTGTTGTGTCATAAATTCCAAAAGTATTTTTTAAGATCTTTACTTTTGTTTCTCCAATGGTATAAGATAGATCAACATCATCAACAACTTTTTTGGTATATCCATCAATAACGATCAATTTAGGTGATATTGTATAATTTTTACCAGCAGATGTAACGCCAATCTCATTGAATGATGACAGTGATTCCATCAATAATATCTCTGGCAAATTGCATATAGGTCTTAAAGTTTTATCAGTTGGGAAGTCAAATCCAATATCATTAATTTGATTAGATACAATTTTACCTATTGACTTGCTAGATGGTTCAAGTATTGATCCTGATCCATTTGCTGAGGTTATGGTGGATACTGATACTACATTCTGATATTCGTTTCCAGTATATGTTATAGAAATACTTGATATTCCGCCATTTGCCGAAGCAGAATTAGTTGTATAAACAATTTTAGATTCATCAGAACTGTATTGTAATTTTTCTGGAGTAGATCGTAAATTATATGTAAATGTTGAAGTTGTACCAATTCCAGTGACATTAAATGATCCATTATATAAACTATTTGAAATTTCAATTTGATTTGAATTTTCAACCTCAGTGTCAATGTAGATTTCTTTTTTAATCTGGGATACGAATTGAGAATTGATTGGAGAGAATTTATAATATAGTTTTTCTGGTAAAGAATCAGTTACTTTTAAAAATAGAGCAGCACCTGTTGTTATTCCTATCTGTCCTATCTTTGATACTTCAAAAGAACCAGCTGTTTCTGAAGAATCAAAAGAATTTTTAAATTCAGAATCTGAATATAGATCTAAATTAAAGGCAGAATATAGTGTAGATCCACTTAAATTAGATAAAGATGAATCGGATAAGTCAAATCTAAGTGTATTATTTCTATATGCTTTGATTAGAGGATTAATTTGAGATAAAGTTCCAGAAGAAGATGAGGATATATCAATTACTTCTGGATTAAATTGTAAGGTTTGATATTTGTTAGCGCATAACTTAACTTTGTCTTTTGTATGACGGAATACATAGTAAATTTTTTCATCTGTAAGACCAGCAGAAGGTGCTGCTGAGGTGTATATTACTTTATCTCCATTAACAAATCCATGATCAGCAATTGTTATTGTATTATTTACAATATCTACGTCTGCCGAAACAAATGATTTTGGATTAAATACAATTCTTCTGTTATAGTCATCATATTTTACCACAACAGATGTGGTAATTCCAGAATTTACGTGAACCTTAACAATATCATTCAAACTTAATCCGTGAGTTGTTGCGGTGGCAACAGTGACTATATTTTTACTTGCTTCAGCGGTGACAACATTTTGTTTTACAGTTCTAAAACTATGATAAACTTCTGTTCCAATTCCAGTAAAATAAAGAATACCAGTGCTCGAAGTTGTGCTCGCAATACCAACAAAAGTTCCAGTAGATCCCAAACCAACTTTATATGTTGATATTCCAATAAGATCATTTGATATTTTTCCAACATAAACAGTAGAAAATTCTGATAGAGCAAACCCACTGATTCCATCCGTAGAAACTACAATAGAACTTCCTCCGTTATTGTGATAAGTTAATATGTCACTAGTGTTCAGATTATGATTTGGAATATAAATTGATTGTGTTGGTATAAAAATCTGAGTGATTCCAGCACCTGGATTTGAAAAGAATATTGTTGTCCCTATTCCCACTCCGCTTAATGTCCCTAATCCTATGGATTCTTTAGGATTAAAATAAATTTCTTTGTTAATTTTGAAAGTTACTTTATTTTCTGGAAGTGACTTAAAAGTAAACTTTCTTGTATTTTCGTGTAAAACTGTAGACGCAGTATGAGCTGCCGAAACAGTATTTTCATGTTCTCTGAGAACTTTTATTCTTGAGTTTAATAAGTCTACTTGTAAAACTTTTACTCTTTCTGAATCTAGAGAGATAATGTCATTTTCTCTTAGTAAAAGATTACCAGATACGTTAAAGTAAGTTACTATTCCAGTGACTCCACCTGTTCCAACTCCAGTATTAAGAATTAATCTTTCTGTCCTCACGCCAATATTAAAACTAGACTGTAAATGATTGACTGACGTATTGAATCCTGATAGTGAGATCAAATCATTATTTAAAAAATTGTGAGGAGCAGTTGCAAATGCAACATAATTGTTATTTGAATCAAATGGCAAAATCTCTAATTGAGATACTGTTGTGGTAGCTACACTAATATTTGTTACAATTTTACCCAAAACTTCAGTTACTTTTGCTTTTGCTTTTTGTACATATTGAGGATTATTAAATGCTATTAAGTCATTTACTTTATATCCAACTCCTCCAGTTACAATTCCAATATTATCAATCCCTCCTCTAGAAGTTTCATTAATGTTTATTGTTTGTGCTTTTATCTTATTGGGTTGGAATAAAAAGTCATAATAGGATGCAGATTCAGTTAGGCTATATGGAGTTGTGTTTCTAAACCAAGATGATGAATTTAAATCATAAGAAATTTGATTCGATTTTATATCATAGTTAAATTCATTTGGTTTTGATTTAAAAGAATTTCCTATTAAATATGGAAATACTGGAATTCTATATTTTTTGAATGATGTGGAATCTTCTACTCTTTCTGGATTTATTGTGGCAAAATATGCATAAACTCCATTTGGAAAATCTGGTGTTTTGCAGAAACGCCCATTGTGTTCATCTAAATCCCCAGAATTAGTAAATTCATAATCTTCAACAAAAAATCCTTGAATAAATGAGGGTCTGTTTGGTTTACTAACCGGAGTATATCCAGATCTCATTGCACGAACAGTTCCACCAGTTTTAGAAGTAAATCCATAAGGACCATAAATTGGATTTCCGTCATATGCCCATCCAATTATTGGGGAGTGAAATTCTGATACAATTTCTTCTCCATTCACTGTTTTTTGTAGATCAAATACGCCGTATTTTATTTGATTATCTTCTCCCTTCCCATAAACTGACTCTCTTAATTTTCTAGGAGCGTATAAGTGAGAGTATTGTATACCAAAATCTTCGTTTAATGAAGTAGATAAAATACCATCATCATCTGAAATAATACTTAAGTATTTTTGGAATAAATTAACTGTCCACCTTTGGATGTCGGCATTAAATGTCGCTCCACTTCCACTTGATATACTTGTTACTTTTGTTTTATCATCGTATCCAGTGCCAGGACTATCAATTCTAATTGACTTTATTTTTCCATCATTTATTATTGGAGTTAATCTAGCATATTTTCCTTTTCCAGATACAATTAACTCAGGAGGAGAATTATAATCCTTTCCCTCATTAGTGACTAAAACCTCAATTATCCTTCCATTACTAATAATCGGCAAAAATTCTGCTGAAGATCCACTTTGTAAAGTGAAACTTGGTTGTCTATTATAATTTAAAATGTCAGTAACTCCGTATCCAACTCCAGAATCTGTTACTTGAACTGATTCGATAGACCCTCTAAAAATTGGTTCGATTTTTGCAGAAAAATCTTGTCCAGAGAAAGTTGATACTCCAATTTCACCGACTACTAAAACTGAAATTGGTTCATAATTAAATGAATGATTTCCAGATCCAATAGACTCCAAATCAATATATTGTTTATTTTCATAGTAGAAAAATTTTGTTGTAGATCCTATACCAACGCTTGATAGTTTAAAATTATTTTCGTCTACTTTTGTGACGACATATTGTGTTAATGAATTTAATCCAGTTACTGAAGTTTGATCGTATGAATATAGAATAATCTCTCCAGAATTATATTGATGATTCTCTATATTAATCTGATTTGCAGAGGTATTGATTCCAGAGACACTTGATGTTCTTTTTTTATTTTCATAATTGAATCCAGAATCAATAACAGTAATATTTGAGATAATTTGCTTTTTATTAAATGCCTGTATTCTATGTGTGCCTACACCATATTCAGTTAAAGAAACAGTATTAATACCAGAAATTGCATCAGACTGTTTTTTATAAAGTTTAATCGTAGAGGCATCAACTGTTCTTACAAAATAAAATGCATCAGTTACTATACCAGTAACAGCGGTTTGTCCATCTGTTTTATAAATTACTTTTTCCGCATTTCTAAATTTATGATGTGTAGAAAAACCAATTGTGTTATTGGTTAGGTTGACAAAATTAGATTCTACTGTTGAATTAAAAGATACTGAGTGATTTATGAAAATAGTGCTAACATCTGCTCTTGCTCCATACCCATTTCCGCCTGTAATGGTTATTATTGGTTTTGTAACATAATCAAATCCAGAATCAATAATACTTATTTTTTTAAGAGATCCTTTTACTGCACAAACACCCGTTGCACCTGTTCCAACTTTATCTTTTATTGATAAAATAGGTGGATTAATTATATCGTAATTTTGACCCTTTGCAGAAACAACAATATTTTTCAATCCTCCATAATAAATTGTGTCTTCGGATTTATAGTTTAAAATTTCTACGCCATTAATTAGTATCCCAGTTTTTCCCGAATTAGTTGGATAATGCCCACTTTCATTATTTGGAGTTTTAATTTCTCTTAGTAAATTTTGATGTTGAATTGTTTTATTATAAAAAATTGCATCTTCTAAGGTATTTGATGTTACTATTCCAGAAACAGATATAAATTTATTATTGTATAAATTAGATTGACTGGTCGCTAATTTGAATTGATTAGGATTATTCAGGCGTTTTATATAATGAACACCCTCTTGCATTTCACTAAATTTACTAGTAACACTGACTATGCTTTCATCTACTTGACTTGAGATTACGAATGGTTTGTAATATACTGCATCACCAGTATAATACCCATGATCATTCACTCCAGAAACTGTAAAAATTTCTCCACTGTATGAACCATTAAGTATTATTTTTCTATCATAAAAATTTAATAATTGATTATTATAAAAGGGAATAGATGAAGATGCGACTAAAACATCTTGATTAAATTTTACATATGTATTTTGAACATTTGCTGTATATTTTGTGAGATCTGAATATCTTGTCAATAAAGAACTTACTTGTGGTTTTAAAATTTTTCTTTGTACTTTAAATCCTATTTGATTCGAATCAAGATATCCTTGACCACTTATTGAAAATACAAAATCATCATTTATGCTTATGACTGAGCAATCTTTAAAAACTGAAGTAGAATCAATAATTGATAATTTATCTCCAAGTTTAAAGTTATTTTTGGTGTTTGTGGTTACTCTATAAGTAAAATTAGACGTATCAATTAAAAGTAAAGATTTTACATCATACTTAACCGCAACATTGTAAATCCAACTATCTACTCTAGGACTTGATGTTGTAATTCCTAATGATTTAATAGTTGCTGTATCATTTTTATTGTAATAATATGTTGGACTTTCTACTTTTAAATTTGAAAGAACTGATCCAATCCTAACATCAATTCTGGATGTAGTCCCAAATCCAACGTATCCGTATGCATAAATGTTCAGTCTAATGTCTTCAGTTGAATTGATATTAGAAGTTACATTTGATACTCCAAAGAATTGATTTATTGATTTTGAGGTATAAGAAACTATACCAGAAGTTGCGGAAGAGTATTTTACAACTAATTCACCAGACTCTGGAAATCCCACAGTTGAATCAACATCAATAACTGAAGATCCAGCAGAAACTGTTGTTATAACTTTTGTTTTGGGATGAACAGAAAAGTCTCCAAAGACACTTCCATCAAAAGTTACGTCTTTAGCATAATCAAAATCAATACTAAGTTTATAATATTCTTTTTGATCATAAAAAAGTTTTTCTATATCAGTAACAGAGGCATATGAATTTTGAATATTATACTTAGAATAAGTATCTTGAAATAGTGTTTTATTTAATAAATTTAAAGGATTGCCTGATATTGATTCTACTACAATATCTTTTGTAACTCTATATTGTGCATCAGATGGTTTAAAAAGATGATCTCTTGGTTTTAAAACATCTACCCTTTCTCCATATAGAGCGCCAAAAAGAATTTTAAAAGATTCGTCTGTTCCTTTTGTTTGATAAAAATCTTTTGCTCTTGATACAAAAAGTCTTTCATTTATATCTGTATCTAATTTTCTATTTTCAAATCCAGGAGTAAATTGATATTTAATTTTTTTGAGAAATTCTTTTAATAGTAAATTACTTAAATTTATAATCTCTGTATCTTTTTCGTGTTCTGCAACTTGTGAGGTTGAGAAGGTAAGATTATCGGATACATTTAATTTTGTATATGAGGTTACTCCACTAAATCCTCTTTTACATCCAGTAAAACTATTATTTGTCTTGCCTGTATATAAAATAATTTCATCGTCAATTTTAATCAAACCATATTTTTCAGGAAATCCATAAGTTCCTAAAATATTTTTTGTAGAATCAAATTTAACATTAATTGTAGTATCGAATAATGATATCGAAGATGATGAAATAGTTGAATCAATTATATTTGTTAAAGATTCTAACTTTAAATATTGATCAATATTTTGTATTAAATCAACAGAAGATCCAAGATATTCTTGAGAAATATAATATTGCTTTAAAAATTCCACTATTAAAGGAAAATCTTCTCTTACAAAAGAAGGAAGTTGATGTTCAATTACATCTTGAATCTGCACTCTCTTGAGATCTGTTGATATCATTTTATCTTACTAAAAGTCCGTTTGAATAACTAGATGAAACTGGGTAACTCGTTCCAGAGATGTCATATCCTGATGAAATTTGATCTGGTTTTGAATCAATGACTGTCTTAGTCATATCTAGTTGTAAATACAGATCCTGAAGTCCAATCACATCATTAGAATATGGTGGAACAGAAATTTCAATTATTGGAAATCCTCTATTGATATTTGTGGTGATTATATTAATCGGAGATAAATTAATCTCTCCTTTAATATAATTTACAGTACCCACAGATTTTCTAATAATTTCTGGTTGTGTAGGTGAGTTTAATCTGAATAAGAAAATAGATCCTGTTTTTTTGTCTTGATTGGGTATGTCAGAAAGATATACTGTGCCAAGAATTCCACTTACATTAAATCCAGAGGATTTAATGTTGAAACTATTTTCAGTGATTCCACTCTCATTTAAACTTGAATATTCAATATTTAAAACTTTTTCATTTTTGATGTGGAATCTATTTCCAAAACAAATTTCATACTCTGCAAAACTATTTAACACAGGTCTTAAATCTCTTCTCATAACAACAGTGGTAATGTTTGAAGTTATTGCATCGCTGCTATCATCTATAATTTTTAAAAATTTACTATATTTAAATCTTGCTCCAAATTTATTTAATTCTGTAGAATTTGCATATCTCTCGATTATACTAGAAACAGTTGATGTGATTGAATTTGCAGACTGAGCAAGATTTGTATTATAATAGGTATTAATTGTCGGTTCCAAATAGAGATATTTTAAATCTATAATTTCGGGGACAATTCCCGCAACAGAATACTTTTTAATTTCACTTTTAATATTATCTTTAATTAGATTTGATAGATAAGCACCATTTGCCGGTTTAATACTGATATAAACTTTACCAAATTCAGGTGGAGTTAATTCTTCTCCACCAAAAACAGATATAGATTCAGTTTCTGGATAGATTGTAGGAACAATCGATTCATAATCTTTTGCAGTTACTGCTCTGTTTTGGGATGCATATATTCTAGATGCATATTTTTTAATAGACTCTACACCCTCAATATTTGCTCCAGAGAAGGAACTTTGATTTGTTGTAATTAAAGATATTCCAGATGCTATAGCAGCAGTACTTCTTGATGAAGTAATTCTTCCACTAAAATTAAATGCGGAAATATTATTTGCTAATTCCCCATTTGATACTAGATAAGAAACTTGAATAAAATTTGGTGCCTGTAATTTTATACCAAATACTCCATCTCCAAAAATTAATTCATATCTTTCATCTTCAATCTCCTGCACAAAAAACACTGGAGATTCTGGTTTTATTGCAAACAAACTGTCTGCCTGACGGTATTTTCTACTAACATCCGATGTTTCGGTTGGTTTTACAATGACACGAATAGAAGAAGTATCTATTTTAGAATTAGGAAGAATGAATCTTTGATTTGGATTAAAAGAATCCACAGTAAAAGTTGTAGTGATGTAAGTTCCTTCATAAACATCAATACCATCGAAAGATGCAATGTTATCGGTAACAGGAACTGTTACATCGTCTAAAAGAGAAAAAGTATAACTCTGATCTCCAAAAGAATTCGTAGAACAAATAACTCCTTTATTAAGAGTTAATACCTCTGGTTTAATCGAATAGGCTGTATTTGAAGATACGTCTACGAAAAGAGATATATTTGCTCTTGAAGATTTGATCGATTTTGGTACATAACCAATATTTCTTGCAAGAGAAACAACGTTCTCTCTAAGAGTTGCACTATCAATAAAGACCTCATTCGATATCATATTGGCATTGTATGAAGTGATATATGTATTATACGCGAGTACATCAATAATTGTAGATAAATTAGATCCCTCAAAATCATAGTCAGTAAAGTTTGAGTTAGATCTAAGATAATCCGTTATGGATGTCTTAATTTGATCGAAGTCTAGATTAGCAAAATTAACTAATGGCATTATCGTGTTGGCTGTAATGCGAATGATAACTGTTGTGGTTGTGCTTCAATTCCAACAATATAGTATTTAATGGTAATACTAAGTTCAACATTATCATAATCTGGAACTGCATCAACTGATATTAATTCAACTCTAGGTTCAAAATTTTTAATTGTATTTTCAATTTCATCTTTAACTGATGATGCAGTAAGACTGTCTAAAGTCTCAAATAGCATAGCATTGACTCTTGAACCCAAATTACTACTGAAGAATCGCTCACCCCTGTTCGTAAGCACAAGATTTCGAATAGAGCGAGAGATTGCATTTTCATTTGTAAGCGCAATTAGATCATAGGTTAAAGGATTAACCTGAAATGACATACTAATGTCTTTAAATGACTTACTAACGCGCTCTACGGGCATTGAATATTATAATTCTACCTTATTTATTAAGGATTTTTGAATTCATAAAGAGGTTCAGTCCCATATTCCCAGTCATCATAGTCCTCATCATTGCGAATTTTTTCATGAATTTCATTTTGATGATAAAAATCGTGTTTTTTGGGAGTCAAATCATCATTTGCAATCTCACGAAGCATTTTTGGCTTCTGAATTTTAGTCTCCCAACCATATTCACCTGACAAATACTGAGTTCCCCACTCATTTTTCATAAAATTTTCATCTTTATCGACTTGTTTGGTCATTTTGTGCTCCTGATTCGTTAAAATCAGAACTTTTTACGGGGTTGCTATCCCGTTCTTGTGCTGTTTTCCAAAAATATTC
>Ga0194133_10003603_pt1 | contig 21802 bp, 23 predicted proteins | sample TA2KigOf40mmetaG_FD_155448 | JGI IMG/M metagenome (GOLD analysis project Ga0194133, IMG submission 155448) | Freshwater microbial communities from Lake Tanganyika, Tanzania - TA2015055 Kigoma Offshore 40m | ecosystem: Environmental > Aquatic > Freshwater > Lake | place: Tanzania: Lake...
ATCATGGCCAATAATAATGATATAACCTATCCAAATTGTCATTATTGGCCGCATTACAGTTTTCGGCCATCTATCATTGACGTAGAGGCAATAATAAGAGTCGGTGATTACGATACTCCCAACCAATTCTTTGAAATGGATTACGCAAATAAATGGACAGGACTCGGGTTTTTATCCGGATTTTATAACCAAATCACAAATCGTCATATCGGCCGTCTTACATCGGAAAGAAATGATAAGTCACGACCCAACGCATATGAGCTCAACCAAGTAAGTCAATTCGTTGCCGCTACATCTGTGCCTTCGCCGGTCCTTAATACGAACCAAGAAGATACAAATAAAGTAAAACGATATATATCATCGATTCCTTTTGAAGACGGTTTCGGTGCACAGTATCAACGATTTATTTGGACGTGTATATACGCAGAAGAGTATGAAGACGCGATCTTTGTGTATAGAAGTCCAACGAAAATCGCACACAATTACTCAGCGAATCCGAATTTTATTCATAAAATGGAAGAAACGATGAATATGAAATCCAATTATTTGAATTTTGATCACGTCGAGAACAAACATATAATAACTACTCCTGATTTTTATGATATTTTTAATTATGTCGAAAAAAATATGGACTCTTGTATGAAGAGTAAAAGCATGGTTAGAATCAAGGAACACTACTGGCGTAATAAAAATAGAGATACCGAGAGATTACGATTATTCCGTATAACACCAAACGAACGATCTAGAACCTATACGCATCATCTAGCATTACATATGCGACGTCCAAATTGCGATGATACTCGCCCAAATGGTGGTGAAGAATATACGAATGAATATTACATAAAATCGCTTTTACATATACGCGGCACATATTTAAAATATAATCCGAATAACCTGATTCAATTTCACATCTATTCACAGGGAAAGCTTGAGAATTTTAAAAATATATATGATCACCCAATCATCGGGAAAGATGTCATGATGCATTTGGATGATAATACGGAAGATACATTCATCGGTATGACTCTTGCTGATATACTTGTTACATCGGCGAGTTCATACAGTTATGTTGCCGCTTTTTTATGTGGCGGTGATATTTATTATACAGACTTTTGGCATAAACCATGTAGTTGGTGGAATAAATTAGAAAAATAGGGTTGATTTCATTACTGTTTTTATTCTAATATAATAATAACAGTATAATACATTCATATGAATAGTGATCTAGACAATAACAATAACAATAACAATAACGATGACGATGACGAATCGTATGGTGATTCTGATTTTTTAGCCTTTCGGGACATCGCAATAGACGATTTTCGTAAAAGTGGAAAAGAATCTAAAATCGAACTCATAAAAAAGATGCTTGAACTTCGTCACAATATGAAATACAATAAACATTTACTATCGGTATATTTGAAAGCGAAACAATTATTTGATAATATGGTGGAAGAGCATCGAGCACAATTATTCTATTTAGAGGAAATTTACCGTCACATCAATAATCTTATTCGCGAAAATATGTCATCCATAACAGTAAAACGTAAGACTGTAAAGCATGATAAAGTAATAACCGAACTGATGAAAGATAAAAAGCGTATTGGCTTGTTACTTAAAAAAATGAGAAATAGCTATGAAAAACTAACAAATATAGATACAGTGATCGGCGTCACCATCGATAAAATGAATACTATTTCATTTATGGAAGACGATGATAATGATAATGATGATGATGACAGTAGCGATGCGGAAATAGATACTATCGACGACGACGAGGACGACGAGGACGACGAGGACGAGGACGACGAGGACGAGGACGATGACGACGAGGACGACGAGGACGAGGACGACGAGGACGACGACGACGAGGACGACGACGACGAGGACGACGAGGACGACGATGACGACGAGGACGACGAGGACGACGAGGACGAGGACGAGGACGACGACGACGAGGACGACGACAACGAGGACCCGCTAGTAAACTTCCAAAACTCGACAGTAAACTTCCAAAACGGCGACCCGCTAGTAAACTTCCAAAACGACGACAACGACGACAACGACAACAACGACGACGACGACGCTACTATATTGATATACTGAACATTCGGTATTCCCGTTTTATAAGATACGAATATAACTGTGATGATCGTGAAAACCGCCGTTGTATCAAACGTTTTCGACATATTCTTTGAAAAATACGCAGCCAAAATGTTTTATAAATCGCTACCATTTCTTCGCCCGGATACAATATCAACGGTTCTATGATTTCGATCGTAGCGTTATAAAATTTCGAGAGAATCGCCGAAGTTTCATATAATTCATCTTTTGTAAAATCAAACGTATATAAACAAATATAATGATCATTTATTTCGGGTGAACTCCTAATTGAATCAAACCCATGAATATCTTTATTGAATTTTTGACATAATCCTATTTCATACATTGACATGAAACACACGTATAATATAAATGTTGTTATTGTAATTTATTATTATCTATAAATAATAATCAATTTACTATACTTGGAATTATTATATTCTTAAAATATATATTATCATTCGCATATTTATATTATGTCAACTTTCATGAACAAGATATTTAACACTCCTTTATTACAAAATAAGTTTGTATTATACGCAATATTGTTTGTCGTATTGTTCACAGTTGTTCGTCATATATCGAACGGAAATATGAATGCGGTTGTTCTCATGGCGTTGATCGGTCTTCTTACGTCTTACTTTAGTAAAAATATGATTATCGTTCTGTTAACGGTATTTTCTAGTGTTTTTATCCTTGAAATGATTGGTTCGCAAGGTGTTGTGGAGGGTATGGAAACGAAAAAAGAGAAAGAGAAAGACAACGAGAAGGATGAAAAGGAAACTGACGAAGATACTAGTGAAAAAAAGGAGAAGAATAAAGAATCAAAAGAAATGAGCTCTGATGGCGATAAAAAAGAGTCACTACAATCTAAAAATGAACCGAAGAAAAAGACCAAACAAGGTATGACGACATTATCGCCCGCAAGCTACGACGGAGAAGACCACGATAGTGAAAGCGCACATAGAGCAAAGGAAGGCAATCGTATCGACTATGCGTCTACGTTGGAAGAAGCATATGATAATATTGAAAATATCATCGGAGAGGACGGTGTGCGTGGTTTAACCGATCAGACTAAATCTCTCATGAATCAGCAAAAGGAGCTCATGAACAACATGAAAGAAATGGGGCCGCTTTTAAAATCAGCCGAAGGTTTTATGGCACAACTTACGGGTAATGGAGGTATTCGGGGAATCACCGATATGTTGAAGGGTTTCGCAACACCAGGCGGCGGCAAGAAGTAATTTCGACATTTACTACGAATAGTATCGTGTCTTGTGGTGCCCATTTACCGTGATAGTAAAATAAACAAAAGGCTCAGCAATATATAAACAGTCCGTATATTGTAAAGCCCTCTTCCAATAGTCCCAATCCTCTTCGCGTGGAACAATATGTTGTAATCCGGTCTTTTTTACGATAGAGTGGTGTATCATCACCGATGAATTCCCAATATGGTTGGCTTTCATTATCATTTCCAAATTGAATAGTTTATTTTCATAATTGTTATCGTCATGTGACTGTATTATATTAAAGTCCAATTTATCGATTGTTATACTGTGATGATTAATCGTATACATTCTTGTCGTTGAAAACAAGCTATTATTTTTTTTCATAATTTCTAACTGTTTTTCGATTTTCGTTTCTAGATAAAAGTCATCGTCGTCAAGAAAAGCGATCCATTCCCCTCTCGCTTTTTCGATACCATAGTTGCGTGTCATTCCCTGTGCTGCCGATACATTATGTTTCACGCGCATATTGACCGGCAAATGAATAACTGTTGTTTTTTCATACTTCTCAAGATCACCTGAATAATATCGTTGATCAATTGAACAATCGTTGATTACAATGACTTCGACGTTCTTATATGTATTCGCGAGCACACTTCGAATGGAATGATTTAGTAGTTCGTAACGATTATAGGTTGGTATAATAACACTGACGAGTCCTTCTATATATTGATTTGATTGTTCTTGTTCTGTCATAACGAGTGTATTGTATAATAATATTATAGTTTAGCTTTATATTATCATAGTTTAGCTTTATATTATCATAGTTTAGCTTTATATTATAATATTAGCATTCAAAAATAAATAAAATAAATAAAGAGTTATAATAATAACAAGTTTATCGCGGTTGGTATTATTATATGGTGGTTCGTAGATGTCCTCCGGGCGTATTTTGTTTTGAAAATGTAACGTTGGTAATATTGGCGATTATCATGGTGGTTATTGCGATTTATGCGCATTCATATTTTTTCGGTCATCGTGGCATCCATAGCCATGCTCATGGCCACCACGGCCACCATCACGGCAATCCACACGGTCCAGTATTGATTGCGTCCACCGACCCATTATCCGATTCGTTAGATTTTGGAATCGGAGGACCGTCATCAAACCAAGACGTTTTATTAAATCCATACGTTCCACCTCTTCGCGATAATTCAGTCGGCGCAACTCGCCCGGTGTATGATATTCGCGGCGGGGTTGAAACAATCCATTATGGCGGGATGGATACCTACGGCGGTGGCGGTGGCGGTGGCGGCGTCACCGGAGTTCGTGTAAATGTCCCAACTCGTTCAGTAGATACTACCTATCGCCAAGTTGGTATTCTTACTCGCGGCGGCGGCGGTTCTCAAGAAACAATCCTTCCTTTGATTGGCCGCCCTCTTTTCACAAATCGCGACAAATGGCAGTTTTACACACTCAGCGATAAAAATAACGCGATTAAATTACCGGTGATTGTCAACGGTAAAAGTGGAACGAATGAGTATGGTTGTAATAATGTAAGCACCGGCGATACCGTATATGTCGAAGGTTATAATGACGCGTTTCGCGTTACCGCATACGACAGTGCTTCACTACGTTATTTACCTTTATAATCAATAAATTATTCATTATTTTGTTTGCTAGAAGCAATTAGCGTCGGACCGCCCGCTGCCGCCACTGTCGCCGCCGCTGTAGCAGCCGCCGTGGCCGCGACTTTAGAAGAAAGATTACTGTCGACCTTGTTATTATCCATGTATTCTTGCGCCGCTTTCTTCGCTTTTTCTTCAAGTTCTGCCATGTTATCCTTTTCATATAATGCCATAACCATATCGAGTGTATCATCGCGTCCTTTTTCTTGTCCGGTTGTGGGTGCCGGTTGTTTATCATATTTACCTCTCTCGAATATTCGCGCGGATGCTTCTGGTTCCGGAATATATTCATCAAATCTTTTGCCCCACCCCATAAAATGAACTAAATTCATCGGGGGTAGTCCATCGTCGAACTTAAACTGTCGTATCAGGTATCCTTTATACGCTACGCCAGTTGAATCGATCGCGATCGCATCAATCTCTTTGATTTGATCTTTTGTCAAAGATAGTAGGTTTTCGTTAGTTGGTTTTTCTTCTATTTCCTCAGGAGGTGCTGACGGAACCAATTCTGCGGCTCCTTCGACTCCTTCGACTCCTGCGGCTCCTGCGGCTCCTGCGGCTCCTGCGGCTCCTGCGACTCCTTCGACTCCTGCGGCTCCTTCGACTCCTGCGGCTCCTGTTGTGTCATTCTTACCCTCAGTTACGGGTGCTCCTTGTATTTTCTTTTCTTTATTTTCGTTCTTTTCTTCATTTTCTTTTTCGTTTTCTTCATTCGCATCGGATGACACTTCTCCCAATTTCGAAAGCTGTTTCATAAACCCATTCATATTCGAAGCACTATCGAGTGTTTCTGTTTTTTTTGTCACGATTTTCCCGTCTTCTTCAAATGTCTGAATACGAGAAAGTTCATAAATGGATTGTGATGTCCCATCAAACCGTAAACAGTCACCGTTAGCCCCACCAGGACCTTGACCGAGCAAATTCATCAACTTAAAGAACTCTTTTATCACATGTTTCGGAATATTATCCTTATCGTCACCGAAGAATGTCTGCATCTGCGTGAATCCATATAATCTCTCGGAGTCGCTGATTTTATACGAGAAACCAAAGACACTATCTTTAAAGTCATCGTAACCATCAGATTTCGCGAATGCCGGATTTTGTAATAATGCGTTTAACATCTTAAAGATATCGAGCGCAGATTGTTTACTTGAATCCTTATCACTTTCAAGACTTTTACGTGCCTTCTCGAGAGATTTTTTGAGTGTTTGGATCGAGGTTACCTTACACCCAACCGCCAAATTCACAACATAGGTATTTGATTCATCAATTACAACTTTGGCTTCTGGATCGTTGTTATCTCCTGCCGCAATATTCTGTGCGTCTTTGTTTAATTCATATTCAGTCATCGGCGCAACTTGTAATCTGAATTCGGAGGTGTCTATTTTATTATTTTTGTCGAGTTTTGTCAGACGACTTATACTATCAATCGACGCAGGTTTGGCATTCTGATTTTTTCCTTGTAATTTATACAACCTCGTTGAATCTGTTAAAGCTGGAATTGGTGCGGCGTTCGGATCATCTTGTAATAAACGGACCTGTATCGCTGAATCAGTCGACTCTTTTAATATTTGACCCTTTTCACCTGTGTAAATAAAAAATCCGGATTGATCATCTCCGAGAAGGCTGCCGTTGGCGACTCCGACAGTATCTTTTGCTTCTAAGTATAATTGACGCTTATTTTCTGGTATCTTTTTGATATCTTGTGCGTATTTACCGTATAAAATACGGCGTAAGTCAAATATATTTGTATCATTTTTATTTAATGGTTTATCGCCTGATTTGAGTTCAATTTGAATATAATATGGAAGACCCTTTTCGATAAGGAATTGAACCAAATGATATATCTCTTTTTCGGTTTTACACTCGAATGTGTCGGTTCCAATCGAAATATCACCTTTTATTTGAGGGCCTAATGAAAAAGGAGCCGCAGATGCGGTGGGGGCGGCGGTGGCGGCGGTGGCGGCGGTGGCGTCGGTGGCGGTGGCGGTGGCGGCGGCGGCGTCGGTGGCGGTATCGATATTTTGGTTATTTAATTTCGCAAGCTCAGCAGTAGCAGCCGCCCCTGCCGCCGCCACTGCCGCCGCATTCGTTACTGTAGTAATTTGTTGAGGTGTAATTTCGCCACCTTTCATAATCTTTTGTTTGCGCCGTTGTCTTCGCATTCGCTTATAAAGTTCTTTTGCTTCATTCAGCTTTGATGATGAAATATATTTTTTCAACGTTCGATTCATTACATTATTTAATTTTGGTGAGTATACCCCCATAATATTTTGACGCCGACTTTGTCTAAATGTAGTTCTTCGTCCCGATGATTTATACTGTTTCTTCCATTTTCGCACACTCTGATGTTGTTGTTTTCGTATTTTTTTAATCCTATTACGTGATAATTTCATGTTATTCCATATACATAATTTATATATAATATTATATATAGAAATACACATAATACGTCAAAATATAGTGTTTTAAATGGCATCTACATCTAGACGATCATCAAACCGAGATGCTCCAGTCAATTTAACATCAAATATTATGCGAAAGGAAGACCGTGCATGTTCATCGACATGTAGTTATTCCTATCAATACAACACAAGCACATGTAACGTGTTCCATAAAGGTTCTTACTTACGTATTCCGTATGATAGCGGTAGCGGCGGTATTTATCCAGCAAGATACAACGGGGTAGATTATAAAGTTGATCATATCCATATTCATCAGCCATCATTACATCGTTACGATGGTGCTCTAGCAGATGCCGAAATACTCGCATATCATTCCAGCGCAGACGGACGAAACTTGATCGTCAGCATCCCTATCAATATCGGCAACGGAAGTGGGCGTCAAAGTTCGGACATCATGAATACGATATTACAGAATTTACCCAGTCGGTCTAGCAGCGGAGGCAAGTATATCTCTGATGTGAATAACTTCAATTTAGGCAACCTTATACCGAAAGAGGGTTTTTTCACATATGTCGGTCGCCACTTATTGCCGCAATATACCGGTGTATATAACTATATCGTCTATCATAAAAAAGACGCGATTCTCGTATTTCGTGATTCGTTGGCGAGTTTGACTGATTCGTCCCGTGATTCAGCCATCACCAAAACTGGGCCGATCAGCGAAAACATGATGCCGAAAAATATGTATTATTACAACAAGCACGGTGCCAATAACGCAAAGGGCGGTGGGGATATCTATATCAAATGTAATCCAACGGGAGAAGACGGGACTGTCTTATATCAACAATCCGCAAATAATGGTGAGCTCGGTAGTCTCGCTGAACTCGACTTAAGCAAGTTTGGGTTGAGTTGGGATGCGATATTACAGAACGACATTTTTCGAACGCTCATTGGAACGTTGGTTGGTCTCGTGATCGCGGCAATCCTATTCTACATGTTCCGGTTCATCTTTAATCGGATCGGCAATCGTGTAAGTGCGTCTGGCGAAGTCATTGGCCAACAAGGCGGCGGTGGCGGCGTCAGCGTCGGTGGTGGTCGCGGACCATTAAACAATTTCGAAACGTATTGGTAGGAAATTTGGTTTGTCTTTGATACATATTACAGTATGTGTATGTATCAACGCATAGTAGCGTGGCGTTAGATCGGTCCGATATAATCAGGCTCCACCGCACCATGAAGTTCGCCAAGAACAGGCTGGAATGAGCCACCATCCGAGAGACCCGTATTCTCATCATTCGGAGAGATCACGACTAAACTATCCACGAGCTCTTCTTCGAGTGTCTTCACCGGCGCAGGGTTCATCGCAGTCATCACTTGTTGTTTCTTTACTTCCGTTGGAGAGAATGTCTCAATACCATAAACACCGGTCACGCGACTAGACCTACGAATAAATTCATAAGCGGCCAAAAACCCTAAAATACCGACAACTGGGTTCGTGCTTAAGAAGAGTGTAATCGCGAGAATTACGACGATGACTTGCCCCGCGGTGCTTTCAGCGTATTGGGCAAGCGCCGGAGGAACCGATGGTGTAAACACGATATACAAAATCAGAAGAACAAAGATCACCATTTCATGTTGTTTCTCTTGACGCATTAATGTGCGAAAGGTATCCATATTTGCTTTATATATAAACGAGATAGAATGTTATTATTAGTATAGAATATATTATTGTAGTTGTAAAACTAAAATCAAATAGAATTGAAATCTCTCGAACATTATATTTCATAACTACACTCGCTAGACTAAATGACCGCGTATACTGCTCCTGCTCCTGCTCCTGCTCCTGCTTCTGCTGCCGTTTCATATTATGGTCCGCGTGGTTATACGCTTCTTAAAGAATGTATGGACGCCGACGATTTGAAGTTGCTGAGAGATGAACTCACGGTCGGCGCATATGTCCCTAAAGCACCGGTTCAACCCCCTAAATTCCCGATTTATCGCGAATGTTCTAAAAAGATATATATTCCGCGGTTTTATGGAACAAAAATATATGGACCACCAGAAGAAACGCGAATCCCGCATGGTAGCAGCGTAAGTGAATCTCTCGTATTCGCCGGAGAGATGCGTGAATACCAGAACATCATCGTGGATAAATACATACATCAGGTAACACGGCCCGAAAATGCGGGAATGGGTGGCGGTGGGCTACTTGATGTCGATCCAGGCAAAGGAAAAACGGTGATGGCTCTAAATATCATCTCTCGGCTTCGGATGAAAACTCTCGTCATCGTTCATAAAAGTTTCCTTTTGAATCAATGGATCGAGAGAATACAACAGTTCTTGCCCGCAGCGCGTGTCGGAATGATACAAGGGCAAATCGTGGATATCGATGATAAAGATATTGTCATCGGTATGCTTCAGTCGCTTTCGATGAAGGAGTATCCGAGAGATTTATTTGACACGTTCGGTCTCTCTGTCTATGACGAGTGTCATCATATGTCGGCAGAAGTGTTTTGTCGGTGTATGATGAAAGTCGTCACGAAATATACGTTGGGGTTGTCTGGGACGATGGTGCGTAAAGATGGACTTACAAAAGTATTTAAATATTTCTTAGGCGAGGTTGTTCATAAAGAGAAAAACGACACGACGAGCCATGCGGTGGTTGTGAAGGGGATTCAGTATAAGGTAGATGACGCGGAATTTAATGAAACAGAATATGACTATCGTGGAAATCCGAAATTCAGCACGATGATTTCTAAAGTATGTAATTACAATCGGCGAAGTGAATTTATCTTGGATGTGTTACAGAATGAGTTGAAGACGAATCCTGACCAGCAAGTGATGATACTGGCACATAATCGGTCGTTACTCGAGTATTTCCATGATGCGATCGAACACCGCAAAATCGCGACGGTGGGTTATTATGTCGGCGGAATGAAAGAAGCCGCGCTGAAACTGAGCGAAAGCAAGAAGGTGATTATCGCGACGTATGCGATGGCGTCGGAGGGATTGGATATCAAGACGTTGACTACGCTGATTATGGCATCGCCGAAAACCGATGTATGCCAGTCTGTGGGGCGGATCCTTCGTGTGAAACATGCCGCGCCTCTCGTGATCGATATTATCGACCCTCAGGATGTATTCCGGAGCCAGTGGCTGAAACGTCAGACATATTACATTAAACAGCGATACCGTATTATTATGACGGATACGGAGGGGTATTACAAAAACGCATGGACTGTGAAATACCAGCCACCGGCGGCGGCGGGGTCGGGGAAGAAGAATGCGAGCTCGAATGTGAAGGAAGAATACGATGAAGCAGCACTGGCGGATGCGGATATTATTGAAATTGATGAAGAAACTGGAAATCTCTCAGTGACGACAGAAGTAAGCGCAAAATCGCGGATGAAATCAACCATTCCGAAGACGAATGGGAAATGCTTGATTCAGTTAGTGGAGTGAAGCGTAGCGTAACGGAACCCGAGTGAAGCGTAGCGTAACGGAACCCGAGTGAAGCGTAGCGTAACGGAACCCGAGTGAAGCGTAGCGTAACGGAACCCGAGTGAAGCGTAGCGTAACGGAACCCGAGTGAAACGGAACCCGCGTTACATCACTGGGTGACAGCTATTATAAGCGGTATATGGCGCCGGATTTGCCAAAGCCGTCGTTGATGGAGTTACATCCGTTCCAGCACCTCCGATCGAATATGCGGCATTCGCAAAACTACCACTGCCGCCTTGTTGGCGAAACGACACATGACGACCACCGCGTGTTTTTGTTCTCATACAGGATTTATGCTTACACGAACGAACATGACGACGAGTTCCACCAACGCCAATAATGATATCACACTTACACTTCTTACATTTTGTTACGCGACGATTACGTCGATACGCACTACGACGACGATGACGAGAGGCAGACGACGACTTCTTTCGGCGTGTTGAACCGCCGCCGGTCGCAACCGAATTTATTCCTACAGTTACCGGAGCGTATGAACCACGCGCATGAGCACTATCTGAATCAGCAACACCAGGATTAAATGAATAAAACTGACTCATACCTCCGCCGCCTTGAACGAAAGCACGACCGCCTTGACCGTCATACATATTACCTGTTCCACCGTTTTGGGGAATATCTTTACTTGACAACGCGATCCCGGAATTATGTTCAGCGAGAGGATTTGAACGCAAATATGACATTATATTCTATGATATAATGTGATATTATATTAGTAAATGCGAATGGTATTCATCGGGAAAACACATTTTTACGACCGATAGTTCTTATTTGAGCGCCTACGGCAGAATGAACGCTTCGCACCACGAGCATACTTACAGTTATTCCGAAGTTTTTTGCTATCACACTTCTTCTGCGATTTCGACCGACAAGGAGAGGAACGCAACCGTTCTAAATACTTGGACGGGTCTTTGATCGTAAACGGCTTGACCCGCTTGATTTTCTGTCCGCTAATCGGTGCGGAAGGTTGAAGGTTCATGTGATGTTCTTTCAGCATGATTTTGCGCTTGGCACCACCGCTAAGAGGTTCTTCTTGCATTTTTATTATTTTTTCACGCTATACAATATCATGATAAATAAATTAAGTCACTATTTATCAAATAAATCATCAATAATCAACTGAAATTCAGTAGTATTTGCCGTTGACGACGACGACAACGACGACGAAAGCACCGGTTCTATATGCGCTTTCAATTGCTCTAAATGCTCAATACGTGTAATATAGCTTCGCCCATCCATCATAATACATGGTGTTGTAATTCCGTATTCATGCTCAAACGGACGCACTATGTTTCGAAATACGTAATCGATCGCGATTTTATAGTTGTAAATCGATGGCGGTATCGACCCTCTCACCGAACTTCTAAAATTATGAATGTCAAAAACGATTCCTTTCAGTATATACTTATGAGCCCATATATGCTCAAACATTTGTCTTGATTGTTCAATTCCTTCATTCGAAATTTTAGTATAGACCCAAATCGGAGTCGATGAAACAAACGCACATGATGACGTAATGTCACACTCTTTACGCGCGATATACTCGTTCCCGACTCCGCCTCCGACTCCGCCTCCGTTCAAACGTGTATTTTCGATAGTGAGCGTATATTCATTCACCGCGTTGATATGCCCAAGCGTTTCACATAACATCGGAATGCGTTGATCTCGCATGAATGAAATAGTTTGATGCGTTGACACATTCGATAAGGCGTAACAGGGACGAATCAACGGAAGATTCCGTCGCCACTGACACAATACCTCAGAGTGTGGCTGCTGCTGCAACGAAGTAAAAATACGATGAAGTGACATAGAACATGAATAGACAGGTGGCCTCATGAATAGAAATCGTTGCGCGTTTCATGTAAATAATACCGCGTGATATATTTATACTCATTTCATTCGGTGATGATATCCTAAGTAACGCATTTCGTGTTGTTTCACCTGCTGAAGCGTAATGATTTCCTTATTTTGGGCGATTTCGATCGGCACCCATTTACAAAATCGTTTATTAAACCGACACGTCATACTATATTCTCTTGTAAGGGTCACGTATTTATCAGGTTCAGTATTCTCAAAATCACATTCATCTTCACTTTCTTCCATCGTATCTAGGCGTTCATTTTCTGTAATATTACGAAAGAGTCGATTCATAAAGACACTAATTTTGAAATTTGGAATAAGCGCGAAATTGTGAAATATCGGTAGCGGCGTTCGTTGACGATGATTATCTGGCATGACGAATAGTTCATATATGTCATTTTGTAAATTTGGACGGACAATAAAAACAGCTTGGATATTGGTAAGCATATCATCTGGTTCAGTAACAAATAATTGTCTTACTGGTTTTGTATTATTATTATTATTATTATTATTATTATTATTATTATTATTAGCATGATCTATCGATATATTTCTAGGAACTTGCTGTGTCTGCGGGTGCGGGTGCTTATTGTGAAGCATAATTTGGAACGCATGTGAAGATGTCAGACATCGATATTGTATTGCGAATGTTTCATATGGAAGATGACTTATCATACGTTCGGCATCTTGTTCAGTTTTACACAATACCGGCAAACCAAATATTACACTATTTTCTTTTGTATAAGAAACCTGACGAATATTATTTTGATGGAATAACTCTTCGCACAACGCGATATATTGGAGACCTGATAAAGGTTGAATGAAGTTACCTTTGAACCAGTAAACCGTATGTATAGAAAATAATGGAGTATCAAAATTTGGTTTACGAAACATTACGCCACCAAATACTGTCCCGTAAACGAGTGTTCGGTCAAAGCATGCGTCAACTATACGGACTTTTCCAGGATACCAACCATTTTCTTGATAAAATCTGCGGATAAATGGACGTTCGTTAGTAGTATTGTTTCCTCTTTCAATATCAATAATAACAAATATTCGGTTACGTTTCCATTCAGTCGCCCAAGCAATCGATCGTCTTCCTTTGGGAAGGATGAAATATTTATAATGATTCGCATCTCTCATCGCCACAGAATATTGTGTGTCGTTCTTATGAATAGACACTTCATAAGAAAGTCTTGTAACCGGAAAACTTGATAGTAATATATCTGATTCTTCTGTAGTCAATATCCGCATACTTTGTATTTGATGTTGCGGTCTAGTTCTGGTGTTATGTTGATGACTCGACATTTGCGTCTGTATAATATAGAATCACAATATGTCTTTAACTCATTTCATAAGTTGGCCGAAATAATGATTCCGTATTCGATTTCGATTTTAACCCTATACCGCGCAAAAATGCCTTCAAATCTGTTTTCATATCGCTGTTTTCTTTATTCGCGGTAAACGTTTCATTATTGTATTTATTTTTAGGTAGAAGATCGACTACATCTGCTGTGTCGTTTGCGTCTGTTATTGTCTTTCCACTTGTATTGGATTGATCTCCGCCTCCTCCTCCGCTTCTGCCTCCGCCTCCGCCTCCTCCTAAATTCCGAACTTTTTGTGAACCATGACTGTTGTCTAAATTCTGATTTATTGTATCAAATAACGATTTATATTTCTGTTTTGGACAATGGATTAAGTCTTTTACTTTCGGTGCAGTTAGCGTTGTTTCAAAATAGACATACAGGTAATGTATAACTACGATTAAACTAATAGAAAAAATGATATTTTGAATTAACCACAACATTACGAATAGTATATATTGTATTCATGTGTATATTACGAACATAATTTGAAGTGATCAATAAACGATATTATATCATCCTTACAGGATCTTGTGATTTTATCTTTATTGTCGATTATACCATTTTCTGTTGTGAAATAGAAGTCCAATACTTTCGTTTCATTTTCATTCATAATAAAAACAAATGAATTCATAGATTTTGGGTGTAATTTTACGATTATTTTCGTATATCGATCTACGATATGACTCGAAGAGATATGCGCACCTATGAATTCTCTTATATGATTATTGTTGGATGTATTTCTAAGTCTGTAATAACTTTCATCAACGAGTAATGGAATTACTTTTATTGCCGAATCCGACTCTGGAAGAGTAGATATACACATCTCGATCGTGGTGACTGTTCCATCTACAGGTATTCTCTCGATCAACTGTGGACACATTATAGCTGGTTTTATATATGATGACGAATGATCATCTGAATTACTATGACCCGCATAACGAATCTCATATATATTGTCTTCACTGAGGATCATGTGCTCCTCTTTTTTATATACAAAAAAGGTATCACTTCCTTCACGTCCATGTCCATGTCCGTGTCCATGTCCGTGTCTGCTCCCTTTTTCGATAATCGCGTGAATTTTGGAATACATCTGATTCATCTCTTCTAATGTTATATCGAGCAAAAATATACGTGGCTCAGTTTGTTGATGTGTTTGGATCGCATGTGTCGTCGTTTGATTGCGGTAAATCGTGTTTAAACCAGATATCATCGTCGCTTGTCGTGCATTTTGATTTCTTCGTTGGTTACGAATGTGATTTGCGGGTGTCGTCATATCTGCTGTATATAATATACGTGATGTATGTTTATATCCAATAAACAATATAGAAATATAATTATAGATGGATATAATGACACCATCAACCATGACAACGACTACGACTACGACGATGACGACGACAACAAAAAATAACAAACATACGGCCACGACGATTGTGGTTATTTCGAAAACCGGCACATTAACAGAAACGCATGTAGAACCGGATCGTGAAATAACAATAGAACAGCTCACAATATTACTTTCAAAGAAATGTGGCTACCGGAATCATGACGGTTTCAGTTGTTACCACACGTATAAATACAAGAATAAAAAGAATTTCGGGTTCACTCTTCATAATGAAGAAGTCACGCCAAAATATATCTATGTAGATGTTTGGGCAAAAACGGATGGTCGTGCTGGATATGAAAATAAATACGAAATGCCTCCCCCGATCGACGAACTTATTCTATATGGGAATATTGCTCTTGTCGCACGTATGGATAAGGAAAACGCGATTGATTTAACAGTAGATATCTGGAATGTTATCTATGAAAAGTTGTTTGGAGGTTTCGAAGACCTTGCGACAACTGCGGCAGAAGATGAAACCGAAATAGACGAATTAGACTTGATTCCAGCGTATCAAAAAACGACGAATGGATATTTGAAGGACGGATTCGTAGTAGATGATGATAGTGAAGATAAGACGCCGAAGTGTCGCCATCATAGATCAAAAAAGTCACTCGGTGGAAAAAAGCACAAATCAGAATCGACGGAAAGTGAATTCATCACAGAAACAGAGACGGAGTCTGAAACACCTTCATCGGAGTCGCCGATATATTCAGATGCCGACGCCGCTGATGCCGCCGACGCCGCTGATGCCGCTGATGCCGCCGATGCTGCCGCCGCCCAAAGAAATCTTGTAAAATCAATTTCAAAAAAAAAAGTGACGACCACAAAAAAAACGACACAACCAGCGTCAAAACCTAAAAAACCATCAAGTAATAAAAAAGTGATTGAAGAATTGCCGGTTGATCAAGAAAGTGAGAAAGAACTAAGCGAAGAGGAGTATCTATAAAAAAATTGATTAAAGAAATCTATTCTAGTTTATACTATACAACACCATTTTATACCACTATGTCGAATATCGAAACCATCGCATACCCCGATCAATTTCGTTCTGAAATTCGAAAGCGGATCGCAGCTCTTTTGAAGGAGGGTCATCATAATGGTGAAAATATTGACAAACCAACAACGGACGACATTGATACGTTTTCAACAAACATCGAGAAGGGGATCTTCAATTGGACGATTCAGCACGCATCCAAGCATAATATCGTGAAAAAATGGTCGAATACGTTCTTCATTACATTATACATCGACCGTCTTCGTTCCGTGTATATTAATTTAAAAAAACCGGATGTATCAAGTGCGATTATATCCGGCAACATCAAATCACAGGACATCGCATTCATGACACACCAAGAAATTTGTCCAGAGAAGTGGAAACAATTGATCGAAGATAAGAAAATACGCGACAAGCAAAAATATGAGCCGAATATCGAGGCGTCCACTGATAATTTCACATGTAATAAGTGTAAATCAAAGAAATGCACGTATTACCAACTTCAAACACGTTCTGCGGATGAACCGATGACAACATTCGTAACATGTTTAGAGTGTGGAAAACGTTGGAAGTGTTGAAAATATATAATAAACACATAATACATCGGTATAGTAAAAACATGGTATCCGAAGATTTTTTTACTATAGTAAAAAACTATTTCAAATGTAGTTGCTGTTGTTTGACGAATGACGACAATCGTGCTAGCAAAGAAAGCGGCGACGGCCGCAAAGGCTGGAGTGGCGACGGCGACGGCGACTGCGACGGCAACGGCAACGGCGGGAGCAGCAGCCCTTTTTCTTTCGACGACCTCTCAAATCCACTAACACCTTTGACCGGATCGTCGTCTTCGTCTTCATTAAATGAACACTTAATATATAAACGTCCAAAATTTAAACCTTGTATTGGTATAATACCATCAAATTATTATAGCGATTGATAAAATTGAATTCATTCTATTGTTATGGGAACGACGAACGACGATAAAGATGCGCCCTCTGCGACTTGTCAATACAAAAGATCTTCAACAAGGAAAAATGTATCTTATCCAAGAAAAACGACCCGAATACGCCCATCTCAACTGTAAAGGCGTCTTTGTAAAAAATGATTATCCCAATTACTCGTATCAGTGCACAATATCACACTTTACAAATATCGTCATCACCGGCAATACACCAATCGGCGGTGAACTTTCGCTTCAAGATGAATATTGGAACTATTACGAAGCCGACGCGCGGTGGAACGAGCTTATATCACAAAAGCTCTTCGCGTCATTACTGGCGACCCCGACTTTATATTTGAATCATATTGACGTCAAACAACAACAATCGATTACAATATTTCTAAATCTTGAACCCGCCAGTATTCAGAACCGCCATTTGGTAAAGGACGACGGATAATAAATGGCGTTTTCTTTTGTTCCAATTCCTTCACAGCAATCAAATAACCATCAATCACAGTCGAATCGATTTTGATGAATGCGGGTGATCCTTCATTAATTTGTTTGGCACGCTGGCCTAATATACGTGTTTTTTCGTATTTCGTCATAATCGGTATCGTCCTATGTAAATCATCAACGATAACACCAGCATTATTTCTAACAACACGAGCAAGCGTCTGGATTTCATCATAATTATGCGACATCGACTCCGGATGATATGTGTCAACATACGTTTCACGAACACTAGACTTCAGTTTCTGAAAATATTCACTACTATCTTTGTCTTCATCGGAGCTTTCATCGCCATCGCCATCGTCGTCGTCAAAGTGAATACCATGAGGCACCCCCAGTAATGTCATATCATCTTCCATATTTTTCTTGCGTCCAGATAACGTCGAAGACATGCGTTTTTTCTTTTTTTTCATAGCAGATGAAGCCGGATTATCATCTGCGTCTCCACCTTCGCCGTCACCACCTCCTTCGCCGTCACCACCTTCGCCGGTGCCCCCCCCTTCTGCGTCATCTGCACCACCTTCGCCACCATTTTCGTCGTCATCGTCGTCATCACTTTCATCCGTTGATGTAATAGAACCCGCCGTTGATTCATCTCCGCTATCATCATTTATTTCTGATGTTGTGCCACTACCTGACTCTATATCTGATTCTTCTTCTTGTAATATTGATTGCGGATTGTCATCATTATCAAATTCAGCGTCTTTTCTTGCTGATGTAGATTGACGAATTAGTTGATTTTTAGGAAATGTAGGAATTCCACTTGACATCATAAAGTGTATATATATAACGTTCACACTTTATTATGTTTCAATTTATTGCTGTTCTGTATTCCATACTTTGTCACATTTCGCACATAGATAAACATACTTAAGATTTGTATCATCGTAGCGCACATAAATGATCTCATTTTTCGTCTTCTTCTTCTTTGATTCCGAAGAAGCTGTGACGCCGCCTCCGCCGCCGCCGCCGCCGATATTACTCGGACATTCATCATTCGGACACCGTATTGTATGAATGCGAGGCAACGTCGGATCAAATTTTGTATATTTATTCACGACTTGAGAGTATGACTGCGTTGTAGCAGTTTGTTTTACATTCACCTTTGATACACATATGTTCTCTGCCGCAATCGTATTGTCAATATTTCCACAGTTACGACAATAATACTGAAGCTCATTTTCGGGAGTAATGCTGATATAATACATGTTAGCACATACAGAACAGAAATGCATCTTCTTAAATTACGAATATGATATGTATATTGTATACACATACATTTAATTTCAATTTAAGGTCAAATTAAACAGATTAAATACTTTTATTCTGCAATGATACTGCTAACTACCGCATCATAATCTTTGATAACTGTATCATATTCGATGGCTGTATGAATACCTCCATATAGCCCGATATGGATTGCCTTACGTTCTGGGTATTGTTTTACGCGTTCTGTCAAAATCTCTCGAATGCGATTCTTATTCTCTCGAAATGCTGCGATCATAAACTCTTTAAAATCAGGGACAAGGCTTGAATCTATCGTCACGTGCTGTGTGAATTCTTTCAATAATGTTAAACATGCGTATTTATAATTGTAGTATTCAACCATTTGATGATAAGGTATAAAGTCGCTGTGTTCTTTACGAATACCTGGTTCATGAAACAGAGGCTGTTTGTCCAGCAACGACTGAAATGTCATTAAAACCGAGCGAATATTTTGACATCCAGACCATTGCTCGCCTCGCCATGTATTCACAATCGAAACACATACCTTTTTATTCGCGTAGAAATTCGGATGAAAACGGATATTACCAGTATTTGTTATAAAACTAACAACCGGTGGCGAATGGGGATAATTCGTAGGGAACTTAAAGACGTAGAAGTAGTAACCACCGAAATAAAGTGTATCAGATGGGCCAACAATACACGCATATCCAGTAAGAAGGTCTGTTTCACTATGACGGTATAAAATTCCGCATTCACGTATTGAAGAATCTGTCATTACATCACGAATGTCGCGAAGAAGACGCGTGACTGTTTCTTTTGGAATCACGACTTTGGTGGCGGTTTCGTCTGTCATCCGGGAAAAGGGCACGGGGGGGGGGCGAGGGCAGGTGATGGATGTGTATATGTATGAGTAATTTTAGAATATTATCCATCTTTGTTTTTATGTGTGTTTATGCTTACGCGCGTCTTCTTCTCAGGTTTTCAATATATTTTTGATCCTTTTCGATAGTAACGCGTTTTGCTACTTTGCGTATCACCTTTGCGATGTTCCCGTCCTTCTCTCCATCAGTGGCGGCTTTCGACAATTTGAAATAAGTTTCATTCTCTCGTGTATTGCTATTCATACAGCGTGGATTGGCTTTTGCCCATTCACTTACCAGCGCCACGTTCTTCTGTTCCACCGCAAGGACCGCGTTGGTCATTTTCTCATGTTCAGGACCGTCGCGTTGCCACTGGTTGTTATCCTTCACATACAAGGTCTCGCGCTTGACGTCACTGCAATGGACCGGTCGTTTGTATAGGTCGGTTTTCTGGAGGTTGTCAATGAATATATTCGACATACCCTCCACATAACCAAGCCTACCGACATTTTCCAGATCAGTAATGTTCAACTGGATGGAATTCACGAAATCCTTCATGTTCATCGCATCCTTACACTTTTCATTCAAGAACATGTTCATGTTGAAAGTGCTGTTATTACTGTTGTTCGCGGTGTGGTTATTTGTAGTGGAATTATCATGTATTGTGCGTGCGCTAATATTATTTGTGATTGCTGTTTGTGATGATTTACATATTTCATACAATTGGTTTTGTAATTGGGTGTTTGATTTGAGTAGTTCAAGTATTAGTTTATTTTGTATACTATTATCACTGATAATCTGTGACGGTTCAGCCGACGATAACTTAATATTTTGTTTCGGATATATCTCATTATCGTGATTATATTCTTCATTTGGTATTTTATCTTTATTTTTCAATTCATGTAATAAATGTATAATGTTTTTATATTCGTCACGTGTTATTGTCGGGGATATTTCATATAATGTTGTTTCGTTATTTGTATCTTGGTCTACCTTCGTTTTATTATCTATTTCATAATTACTACATACCGGTTCAACATGCTTATGTTTTGTGGTATCTAAATGTTTCTTGTATATACTTTGTTTACAGCATCTAAAGTTACACTTTTCACAATAAAAACGAGGATTTTTTGTTGTTGGTGATTGAAGCAAAGGTTCTATACTATTCAATGTCGCTTTTACTAATACAAAATATTCTTGTTCTTTTTTTCTAGCTTCACAAACGTCTTTACAATTGATAACGTCGATTATTTCCATTTTCCAGTTTTCCCATCCACCATTATCTCGTATCACTTGATATAATTTACATTTGTTATCAAGGTTTGTAGAACCTATTTTATGAGCATATTTTCTCTGGACAAAATTAGTGGTATGTCCTACATATACGTCACTAATAGTTTCATCTTTACATGTTATTTTGTAAATAATAGTATTTGAATAATCAATATATACCTTTGGCATAATCTTATATATCCTAAATCTTATAAAATAATCTTATAATATTAAAAATAATCTTATAATATCAAAATAATCTTATAATATAATCTTATATATCCTATACAAAAATGTCCAATTTTAGCCCTCCAAAATGGACGCGGTCGCCCCACCCCCCAAAAAAGTTCAGTCACAGTTTTTTAGGGTCGAAAATGCGTTTTGAGAGCATAATGGTCACAAACCCGATTTTTGGGTGTTTGCATTTCATGTTTTAAAATTGAC
>Ga0194133_10003605_pt1 | contig 21790 bp, 24 predicted proteins | sample TA2KigOf40mmetaG_FD_155448 | JGI IMG/M metagenome (GOLD analysis project Ga0194133, IMG submission 155448) | Freshwater microbial communities from Lake Tanganyika, Tanzania - TA2015055 Kigoma Offshore 40m | ecosystem: Environmental > Aquatic > Freshwater > Lake | place: Tanzania: Lake...
CACGCACGCCCGCGGCAGTCTGAAGCGCGGCCGACCGATCAACCAACGCGCCTAACGCCTCGGTGAGGTACTTTCCACCGGCCACACGCAACCCGCGCACCGTGTCGAGGTTGCGCGCGATCACGCGCCCGAAGTCATCGAAGGGGCCAACCTCAAGCCGCACCGCGTAGCACGCTCGGCACGCCGTCGGCGACAGTTGCGGGCAAGTACCGCCACCCTCGACGGGGCCAGCGGGAAGGGCGAAGGCGTTGGGAACGACACTTACCGGCCGCCGGTCATCTCTCCAAAAGGCTAGGGGGCCGGTCTTTGCGTCGGCGTGTAGTTGTAACGGGCCTGCCACCGTGTTGATCCGTAGCCTTATGGGCCGGTCAGATAGTGGCGAGGTGGGCAGATAGGCGCGACTCATTCCGCACCCCGTTCCTTTTCCGGTTCCGATGAAACAAAATCAACGGGTGAAACCGTCCCCCAGTTATTTATCCAGTCTGACCAGGCCAAATCGTGTGCCTGCTGTTGGTCGTCCGCCTCAACTTCAAGTGTGTATTCAAACGTCACGTAATAGTTTTTCACGATGGACCCCTTTGGTATCCGTCGCCGCGTCGGCGAGGTGGTTCTACAATACCACACAACCCCCGGCGCGTGGTGTATCGTGCGCCGCTATGCCTAACCCCTTTGACGTAATGCGCGAAGCACTCGCCGAACTTCAGCGCGTGGCCCCGCCCGTTGGCGGCGGCGTGTACGAAGTTGAGAACCTCGGCGCGGGCTTGTACCGGCTCGCGGTGCGTCGCGGGGTCGAGCTCGAAGCGTTGCCCGTCGTTGCGCGACCGGCGCGCATGGCCCGCACGCTGCGCACCCTCGCCGCGACCGCCTAACATGGCTGCATGAAGTTTGAGATCAGACAGCCAGCGCGCGCCAACACACGCCGCAAGCAACCCCCGCACCTCGAAGACTTCGTTGCCTTCCTCGACGCGAACCCCAACACCTGGGCCGCGTTCCACACCTACACGTCACGCAACGGGGCCAACAGCTGCCGACGTCGAGCTCGGGGACTCTACACACACCTGGGCTACGAGTTCGTTGAGCGCACCGAGTCCAACGGCTTCACCATCTACGGAAGAAAAATCGACCACACACTCGCACGGCTGCTCGCGGGCTGATACACTGCGCTCGCTTCCAAGCACGAAAAGGCCCGAGTCGCGAGTGACCCCGCTGACTCGGGCCTTTCTCATTCACTAAGTTTATGGCGACCGGCTGCCCCGTCCTCCATGTGGGGCGGCCGGTCACGCCGTTCAAAGGCGTTGATTTGTTCCGCTATCCATTGCGCGACCGGGGATGCAACACCGTTGCCGCACATTTTGTAGCGGGTGGTGTCGCTGTTGGTTTTGCCGTCGGCACGGTTCAGGGTGTGGTTGTCGGGCCATCCCATGAGCCGTTCGCATTCGGTTGGGGTGAGTCTGCGGACAATCACTCGGCCACAACCAGTTTGTTCTCCATAACGTACTGATTCCCTACACCTTTCCAGTCCCGTGCTGCGAGTGTGCCGGTGATTGGGCCGCCGATGAAACTATCAACGTCTCGCTGCCCCCCCGGGTCCCCGCCGTTAGCGCGTAACGTGCCTACACCGTCGGCGTATCCCGCGAAGTTCGGTGACGTGTACGGTACTGCTACTGCCATGCCGTTGCCGTTGCTGCGAATTGTTGGGGATGCTATCGAAGATGGTTGCGCGTCCAGCCCTTGCGCGTGGCTGAACATCACCGTTTCTTCAATGACAAGTTGCCCCGTGTAAGCGTCCTGCCCGTTCAACCCGCCAGGGTGTGCGCCAGGCGACAGCGTTCCTACAACGTCTCGGGTTGTCCGCCCGCCACCTGCTCCAACGCCGTCTGCAACCGTGCCGGCAACGTCTTGCCGCGACGGTTTGCCCTTCGCAGAATCCCTTCTGCGGCCTTCCCCGACAGCAAATATTTGTCCGCCACCTCGCTCGAGGACTGAAGAATCATAGACAGCGACGACGAACACTCGTCTACGCCTTTGGGGGACTCCGAAGAACTGCGCGTCAAGCACGGACCATTCAAGGTGACAAGCCCCCAGGTTTGCCATTTCTTTGAGGACCGCCTCAAAATCGTCACCGCCTCGGCTGTTGAGTGCCCCGACGACATTCTCCCAGATGGCGTATCGGGGAAAAGTTCCTCCTGTTGCATGCTGCATCTCCCTAATGATTCTCGTTGCTTCAAAAAACAGACCACTGCGTGACCCTTCGAGCCCTGCGCGTTTACCTGCCACCGACAGGTCTTGGCACGGGGAGCCGAACGTGATGACATCGACGGGGGGCAGGTCTGCGCCGTTGACAGTTGAGACGTCACCCCAGCGGGGCACATTGGGCCAGTAGTGGGCGAGTGTCTGCTGGCAGTGGGCATCCCACTCAACCTGAAACCCGCATTCCCAGCCTGCTGCCTCAAGCCCGAGGTCAAACCCGCCGACACCCGCGAACAAACTCCCGAACCTCACCCCGTCACCTCCGTGATCGTTGCGTCAAATACGTCGTCGCGTTCTGGGTAGTAGTAGCGGGTGTTGACCGTGTACTGGGGGCGGTCGCCCCACTTGGGCATCTCGGTAGTAAAGCTCGGGTCGGAGAACAACAGCCGGTTGCCTGGAAGGCTGGCCAGTGCCCCGCAGTCGAGCCACACAAAGTTGAAATGCTTGTGCTGGTCGGGAGTGCGGGCGTAGTGGTCGTTGTAGGGCGCGGCGGTAAACCAGTAGCGGCCCACCTCCCACGTCTTGTTGCCGAGGTAGGCGCGCACCGGCAGTTCGGACAACGCGTCGTACTCATGGGCTGTGAAGTCTTGGCCGTAGCACGACCACACTTGCAGATCCGACAACGCGTGGTAATGGTCAAAGGACTCTGGCCCGTCGTGGTAGCGGTTGGAGAACGCACACACCGGCAAGTGCTGGAAGGTCGAACCGTCTTTCATCATGGCCGACAGCCCCCAAGCCCGCCCCGGCAACGCCGAGAGGCCGTAGATCCAGCACTCAACCCACTCGCCGTGCTTCTTAAAGTTGTGCAGGTATGCGCTGTTCACCCACGCGTACATGGGCTGCGGAATGTCACCAACGTGGGTTGCCATACAGCATCATCCTCAGCCGCTCGACCTCGCTGCGCAGGTGCTTGACCTCGGTCGCAAGGTTGCAGTTGCGTTCCATCAACTTGGCCACGTTTTGCATGATCTCTTCAACAACGTCAGGGTCTTGCATCATGTCGTAGCCGTAAGGCAGGTTGTACTGGATAGTCATTACTTGCTTCTCACTTGGTTGAACTGACTAGCGACTACTTCCCACAGCGTGTCGTTTGACAAGATGTCGTCGAGGCACTGCGGCACTGGCAACTTGTGGGCACGGGCCATTGGCATGGCAACGGCGCGAACGCGGTTCCACGCGCCCCACGTCTTGGCTTCGGCGCGACGCTTCTCGATCACGTCCCTCGACGCAAGCACTTCTCCGTCGATCACCTCCGCGCCGGGGAAGGCCTCCATGACAAGCGCAACGGGGTCCACTGGTGCGGGGTCGAGGTCAAGCGTGACCTTGACCTCCGACTCCGCTGGCTCAGATGGGGAACTGTCGCCAGCGACCACGATAACAGCCTCCTCGAACTCATCGGCGGAGAGAGGGGCTGGGCTCTCGTATTTTACCTCGACAACCGGGGTCACGGTCGGTTTGTCGGTGATGCTCTGAATTTCTTCAGGCGTGTACGAGAGCCCAGCGATTACGTCGGGGAACAGCAACCGACAGAGCTCTGATGTGCAGCGCGCGGCCAGCATGGCCCGCGGGTATTTCGACCAGTTGTCCTTGCCGGTCAGTTTGGCCATCTTGGCGTCTTCGAGAGTCCACCGCACCGTGGCCTCCGCGCCGGTATCTACTCGGATACCTTTCATGGTGCAGGCATTGTTCGTGTTTTCGGTAATGTCGATGCGGTGGCCTGCGCTGGCGACCAGGGCGCGCATCAATTCAGGGCTGGCCGCAGCGCGACCCTCGATGACGTGGATTGAGTTCAATGCCTGCATCGGGCCGAGGCCCAGTTCGCGGCCGTACAGCACGCACGCAAGGACGTGCTCGGGCTTTCCCTGCATTGCCTTTGGCACGAACGGCGTCGCGTTGACGCGTTGGGCCAGTTTCCACGATGACTCGTAAAGTTCGATCTCGTTCATTGTTGCTTCCCTACTTGGTAATACTCAGGGCTTGGCGGCCGTAGTTGGTTTCACAGAAGTTGTCGATAGGAATACCCAGGTCTTTTAGCGCGGTCACACGCCAGCCGAGGCTTGCGGTGAACGGCAGACTGGCCTTGAGTGCTTCGATGAGATCCCACATCCGGTCGTAGTTGACTTCGCCGGTGCGGTCTGGGTCGAGCACCTCGCGCACCATGTACTGGAGCAAGCCTTCAGAGTTCCACCGGCGGGTCGTGCTGCTGCGCTTTTCCAGTAGGCCGACCCCTTCAACTGCTAACTTCTTCCCTGGCATCAGCTCGCACACGTCGTCCTCGATGGCCCGCATAAGCGTGTCAAGGTTGGCCTTGAAGCCACGCAACTGCACCAGACCCGCAGCGAGGGCTTCCCACTGCTTGCTGTCGGCCAGATCGGCGCGATACTTGTCCATCTCGAGCAGCACACGGTCGAACGTGGCGATGATGTCGAGGGTCTGCGCCTGTCGTTCAGGGCTGACCGATACGGTTTCTATTTCCTGTGTCATTGGTTCCTCCATGAGTTTGACGGTATCACATTATTTGTTCCAGCTGCCACTACCCGACGTGCGCCATTGGTGCCACGGGCTGTAACCCTTTGACCTCGAGTAGTCGTACAGTGCCTTCGCAGCGCGCAAGTTAGTGCGGGGGTGTAACAGGTCCTCGGAATGTTTGATGATCCCGAGGTTCCGCAGGTAGGTGACCCACGAGTAGTTGTTCACCTGGCTGAGCCCGAGGTCGATGGACCACACGGTTCCATCTGCGCGCCGGTTGTAGCCTTTCGCCTCAGGGCGGCACCGGCTCTCCCTGAACAGGATTGCATCGAGGGTGACGTAATCGCGACGGGTGAAGCCAACCTCGCGGGCCAGCTTGTACCACTGGGGGCATTGCCATTCCCGCGCCTCGGCGGGTCCAGCGTGCAGGGCGACAGCCGCAAGGGCGGCGATAAGTATGCGTTTCATTCAGAGTCCTTTCGTAGGAGACGCTCGACGGGGAAGTCCCGGAACGCCTTTCGGTAGACGGGGCCGCCGTAGCAGCAGATCGACCCGTCGTTGTTGATCTTCTTGACTACCCATTCTCCAGGTAGGTCGGCCACACGGACGCGTAGCCCAAACTCAATCTCGTTGCTGTTCATCAACGGCCTCCAAGCGTTGCTATGTGGAAGTCCACCTTAGCCTAGGTCAACCCTCTAGGCAACCTTTAGGGTTAGAAGTCGCCCCTGCGCTTAGCCAATTCAGAGTAACGCGCACGAAGTATGGCAGCTTCGTCGGCCAGTCGTTTGGCGGTTACGGCCCCCGGCAATCGTTCGGCAGCGGCCATCGCCCTGCGCTCGCTTGGCGTCATTACCGCAACCAATTTTGACTTTAGGGCGTCAGAGAGGGGCTGATAAGCATCCACTCGTAGCAAATCAACAATGGGGTCAGGGTCGCCTATGCCTTCGTACATACTCGGGGAAATTTCGACCGAACCGACCACGCGGCCTGAAGAAAATGCTTCGTTAGGTCTAGTCACGGGGTCTTTCAAAACATTGGATTCATAACGTATGTCGTTTCGCGGAAAACGCGCAACGTATATTTGGCCGCCTTCGCCAGCTTCGCCAGCATAAGCGCGGGCACGATTCATTAGATCAGCCGAGTTGAAACCACCAGTTGCAGCATCCCAGAACCACGCCACGTTTTCTTCAGGATTATTCACAGACCCGAGTCGAGGCTCAATTTGAGTAAGCCCAGAAACTGGGCTGCCGTGGACACCAAGAACGCCTCGGTACTTTGCCCCGCCACCAGAGGCTGCATACCCTGCCACTTCGCGGTCGAGGGCCTTCTCCATCGCCTCGCGATAGATCGCCTGCTCAGGCACCGGCGTCAGAAAGTCAGCGGCATACAGCGCAGACTCCGCCAAACCTGCTGCGCGCTGGGGCAATGATGCGCCGCTGTTAGGGTCGACCGCCGCAGCAAACCGCTTCGACGGGTCGTAGAACGTCTCCTTCGCCACGCGACCCAACTGCTTCACGGTGCCGACGGGGTCCTTGACAGCATTTACCGCCTGCTCAAAGCCACTCGGCTTCTCAAGAATGGCAAGAGCCTCCTGGGCCTTCTTCTGCTTCTCGCGCTCGGCCTTCTTGCGGGCCAGATCCTCTGCCAGTGGGCGCGGGGGCATCAGCAATCCCACTTGCGCAGGGCTTTGTTGATCCTGCTGTTCGGGTCACGTCGAGTCTTCTCCGACGCCAACTTGCGCTTCGCACCCTCCATGCGGGCACAGAACGACTTACGTCGAGCAGCAGCCTTCGGCGACTTCTTCGCCTGGCTGGCCGACACCGGAGGCTTTAGTCTGCCGCCCGTGGCACGGTTGTAGGAGGCGCGGCCCTTCGCATTGAGGCCGCCTTCAGGGTTTTGCCCCGCCTTCCGCTGCCACGCTGGGGAAGCCACCAATTAGCCTTTGGCCTTTTTTGCAACTGCTGCATTGTCAACGAGATTTGGGTACGGACGCCCCGCGGCCTTTGCCCGCTTTTTGGCCGCCAGCTTTTGTGCGGGCGTGAGACGCTGCGATTTCGACTTCGGATTCTTCGTTTCCCAAAATGGTTTCTTCACCGGACACTCTTTCGTTGAGGGCAATAATGGTCAAGCGTAACCCAGCCTGCGGCCCAAGGATAGGCCTCTTGAACGTAATTGACGGGACAATGTCAGGCGTGTCGTCCTCCAGCACGCGTGCGTCGATTAAGCCGTCAATGGCCGCCTTGGCCGACGGGAAGCACGCGGCCGTATCCTGCCACCGGCGGTTCTCCAAGACCGGCTGGACGACGATCTCAGCAGCCGTAAGGTTGGGCATTCCGGCCTCAATAGCCGCCCACGCAAACCCTTCGCGCCACCATTTGGTGTCCTCGACCCGCTTACGGAAGTGCTGGTTGCGTTCCTGGTTCAGGCTGATCGGGCGTCGGCCCATCAGACAGAGCTCGATAGCGAACCTAGCCACCGCGCGACTCGGCGGTCTTCTTAGCCGTCTCGAAGGCCCGCAGGCGTTGCTGGGCGCGACGCTCGATGTCGCGCATCTTCTCGATGGACGTGGTCGGCACGCCGGGGAGGGTGATGAGGCGGGCCGCGGTCAGTAGTCGGCCGCCGAACTTGGGCACTGGGCGCGACGTCATCGGCCTAAAGCGGGCTTGGCCAGTGTCGTAACGCTCGAACGGGCCAGTCTGGATCGATGTCCCCGGCAACTGGCCCGAAGGCAACAGATCGAGCACCTTCGTGCCAAGCGGAAACTGCTGTGTTGCGAAGCCCAGCAACTCTCCTGGCCGCGTGATAAGCGGCACGTACTTTTGTATGCCGGTCTTAGTCACGTCGCCGGTGCCGTACTGACGCGAAACGGGGCGTAGGCCTTTGGCAAGGTTCACGCCCGGAAACGCGCCGGACAAAATACGGGGCATTGGCGATGTGCCCGAAAACAGCCGCGACGGGTCACCCTGCAAGGCAAAACTGCCAAGCGGGCCTTCCACAACGTCGCCGAACGGGTTAAGGAAGTTCGTGCCAGCAAGCCCGCCTCCAGGGGTTGGCACGTACGACGAGTATATCTCAAGCGGGTCGGAGTCTGGATCGTAGGCGAGCGCACCCAAGTACATCTGCCACTTGATTGCCGCCGGATTGTCTTTGGCCAGCCTGATGAACAGTTTGTGGATGTGCTTGGTCCACGCGTAGAAAGTCAGGTGAGGCAGCACGACGCGACGCTCGAACGGCGTGAGGTCGAGCCAGTCGCCCATGACTTCGTTAGCCGTGTCGATAGCGTCTTCCCACGCTTCGCGGATCGGCCCCGGCCGTTCGTGCAGGCGCAGTTCGGCAATGTCGTCGATGGTGTAGTTCGTGCCCTGGGCCGCGTTTAACTTGTTCAGTTCGTCGCCGAGCTTGGCAAGAAAGTACGCGTGGCGGCCAACGCGGTTGATCGCTTCGTTGACGCGGTATGCGCGCTTGCGGAACGACGGGAAGACGTTGCCTATGTTGCCGCGGGTGACGCCCAAGCGGCCACCTTGCAACGTCGGGCGCGGGAGGTCTGGGGTGAAGCGGTTAAGCAGACGCTGCGGGATGGTCTGGAGCTCTGCGCCGGGGTCTTGGCCGCGCAGGATACGCGACTCCTCGATGCGCAGGCCCGTGTCTTGGATGCCCGAGGCGGCAAGGAGGTCAGCGGTCTTGCCAACGACGCGGTCTTGCGGGTCCTTGAAGATGTTGCGCACGATGTCGCGCTTGCGAGGTGCGTCAAGGCCGCCGCCGTAGTTCTCGACCAACATCTGGGCCATGTAGTTGGCCATCTTGCTCGGCGACACACCAGTCACTGCGGCCGCCCAAATAATGGTGACAAGGTCACCGATTTGCCATATAACCGACAACGGCAAAGTCAGGTTCTTAAACGCGCCAGTCAGGCGGCTTGTGCTGGTGAGATAGATTTCGACAGCCAAATTCGCCGGTGGCCGCGTTTTCTGCGCAATGCGCTCTTTTGCGTACGTCGGGATGTACTTGGTTGTCTCGTCAATGTCAATGTCCGCCACGGGGCTGAGCATGTCGCCTTGACGCGGCAGTGTTACGAAGCCTCGCTTGGCCATCTCCTCGTCAATAAGGCTGCCAAGTATTTCCCGACGCGACCGCTCAAACACTGCGTCACGGTTTTTTACACCAGGGGCGTATGCAGCCCATCCACCATCGATTTTACGCCATGCCCGCTCGTAGGCCTCTGTCTCGAACGCGGCGATGGTGTCCTCGCCAAGTAGTTCTTCTGGGCTCAGAGCCAATTGCGAATTGAGCAGGGTGCGGTACGCCTCGTTCAACTCCATCTGTCGACGCTCGGCGATGAGCACGTTGCTTAGTTCAAGAATGTCGAAGATTTCTTCGACCTCACCGGTGCGACGACGTTCTGAACGCAGGCCACGTTCGCCCGTCAGACCCTGCTCGATAGTGCGGCGGCCACCGGCCGAACGGCCAGGGCGGCGACCAGCGGGCACATACTGCGAACCGATAAAGGTGTCGCCCACTTCCCGCGGAACACTCAGCGCGATGCGGCCAGGGAGTGCGGGCGGCAAAGACTGGCGCATACGCAGCAACGCTTCGTTTGCCGCCTTTTCAACAACCTTCACTTCGCGGCTGCGCTGTTCAACCGGAACGCCACGGGAGGCTTCTTCGGCGTTGACTTCACGGATCTGGTCGTCAACGACACGACGGGTGAACTCGGTCGGCCGCAGCATTGCGGGCAAGTCTTCGCCAGGCAGAACAGGCGCGCCCGTCTCGGTGAGGGCTTGGCCGACCATCGGCGCGCCACGGGTCTGGCCTGCCAGCAGGCGCATTTCAGGCTGTGTGTAGATCTCTGGGGCGAGGCGGGCTTCGGTGCGGATCGCCGCGCTGGTAATCGGTGCGAGCTTGGCGCGCTGCGCGGCCTCGTTGACGCGCAACTTGTCAATGCGCGCACTGTTCTTCTCGATCTGTGTACGCAGATTCTGGAGACGCTGCTGGGCCGAGCCGACAGCAGACTCAGCGCGCTCAAGACGCTGTTCGGCGGCGAGCAGTTCGACGGGCACCTCGATGCCAGGGCCAGCACCCAGTTCGCGGCCAGGGCGGTAGGTGAAACGTTGGCCCGTGTCGAGGCCGTCAGCCTCGATCTGCTTCTGGACGTAATCGCGGGCGGCCTTGAAGTTCGGGAACACTTGGGTTGCGCCCTCGATGATCTCCCCGTCGCTGCCGTAACGCTTCAAGGCCCAGGTTGTGCGCTTCTTCTTGGCCCCAGGCGGGGTGATGTCGACCTTGAGTGCGGCGTACCGGCGCGAGCCCGTGTTGATCGTGAAGGTTCCGTCGCTCTGCTTCTGCCAGTCGGCCTCAGTCGCCGCCGACGTCGAGATGACTTCCGGCGGCGGGGGTGCAGCCAGACGGGCATCAAGGCTTGTGCGCAACTCGGCGACAAGGGCTGCTCGCGGCGTGCCTTGAAGGTCTGCGATAGCGGCGAGGTTGGTGCCGAACACAACATTCTGTTCCCGGACTTGAGTCACAGCCCGCTCGACCATTTCCTCGGCCATTGTGATACTGCGCTTCAGTTGTGTTGCGCGCGCGCCAGCAGGTGCAGCCCCTTGCGCAATGGCCTTTGCGTAATCGTTTACCGCTTCTTCTAGTTTGTTGTATGCCTCGGTAACGGCCTCGACTGCGTTGCGTCGTTCGTCTAGTGCAATTTGTGCCGCACCTTCGTAGTACGCAACCCCTAGTGGGTCTTGTGGGTCGACAGGCTTGGCACGCTCAATGGCAGCGAATGTTGAGTCATTAGCACCGTCAACAGCCTCTGCCACCGCCTCGTCGCGCACCGCATTGCGTTGCTTGCGCACGTCGTCGGCCGCAAGTCGAGCCGCGGCAACTTCTTCTTCAGCGAGACGCAATGCTTCTGCGTCAGCCCCTGTCTTCTTCAGGTCGCGCCTGGCTTGTGTTGCTTGGCGCAGGCGACGGTCGGCGGCCACCTGCTGTTCAGCAAGCTTCGTTGTGCGGCTCGACGCCCGACGAATAGCGTCGCGGGTCGAAGTGATCGCAATGGGTTCGGCTGGCGGGGCCAGGCGCGCTTCAGCATCTGCGGCAGCACGCGCAGCCTGTGCTTCGGCTGCGGCCGCGTCGTACTCAACAATAGCGGCCTTGACGTCACCATCTTCGCCACGGGCCACGTTGATATCGGCGGCGGCCTCGGCAGCGCGACCTTCTGCGGCAAGGGCTGTGGCTTCCAGCTGCGACAAGCGCAGGCCGGTGGGCTGCTCGCCGAACACCTCTCCTTGAGTTACAGGAGGGGTCAGTCGCCCAGCTGGGGCCGCGTTCTCGACGGCATACAACTGGCCCTCGGCCGCACGCATTGCCTGGTCGGCGACGCGCAACGCTTCCTGTGTGTTGTTCCACTCGGCGGTTGCCGCGTCGAGGTCATCGGGTGTGATGCCGGGGGTCTTGGGCTTCTTGAGGCGTGGCCGTGTTGCATTGGCTAACTGAATTGCATCGAGTTCTGCGGCGGCTGCGCCTATTGAACCGAACTGACCTTCACGCAGCTTTTGATAGATCGCATCGGGAGTAATGGGCGCGTACTCGCCGCGTATCGGCATGACAAGTGCGACGATCTTGCCGTTGCGAACGACAATGACGGGCTGCTTCGGGTCGCTAAAATGCAGCGTGTCCCCAGCTTCGTAGACCTTGTTGAGATTGTCAACATCTATGGCAATCGTTGCGCCGTCGGCGTTTTGCAGGATGACAACAGGCCCGCTGGTCGGCAGGTCGACACCGACCACCGTTGCGGGCGGCAAGCCAGCATCTGGCCGTGCTCGATCAACCAGTTGCTGAATATTGGGCGCGTCTGCGCCAGCACCCGACATTTGTGCGCGCTGCATATCTGCCGCCGAACGGCCCATTGCCTTGGTTCGATACCGACCTGGCTGATTGCCAAGCTCCGCGAGCTTTTGACCGAACTTGCTAGTGGGCTCAACAATGACCGCTACGTAACCGTCGGTGTACCAAAGGTCGCCATCTACGGCATTGACCATTGCGCCGCGATTTTGGTCGCCAAGGCCGCCTGTTTTGGATGAGAACACGACCTTGTCAACCGCTTTGGCACTCGACCCGGGTTTTGGTTCAACAAATGTCGTGTCGTACGCTTTTTCAACAGCCTTGACAATTTTGGTCGGGATGGCTCCTTGATCTGCCAACCTGTTGAGAACTTCGAGCACCTGCTCAGGGGTTGGCGGGGCGGCTTCCCCCATCGCCTTGCGTTCCTGCTCGGCTATACTGGCTTGCGCTTCGGCCTCCTGTGCGCGGTACCGCGTCTCAAGGTCGACAATCTTGGCGCGGGCTTCAAGTTCGGCAATGCGGGCGGCTTCGCGGGCGGTGCGGGCAGCAGCGACATCGGCGCGGGCCGACTCCAATGCGGCCGTGCCATTGTCGGACGTCAGGAAGGCTTCGGGGTCGCCAGGGATCGAGTCAGCGTCAGCGGTAGCGGCGGCGACAATGGCGTCAGCGTCTTCGCCCATGTCTTCTAGCGAGTTGGCTGCGTCGGCCTGAGCCTTCTCCATCTCGTCCATCTCCGACGTTGTTGCGTCGACCTCGGCTTCAAGTTCTTCGATGGCGGCCTCAACAGCGGCGACGCCCTCGTCGGCCTCGACCACCATCTGCTCGACCTGCTCAACGGTGTGGACCTTCCCGTCAATGACTGTGGTCTGCGCCTGCTCTGCGCGCATACGGGCCAGTTCGGCAGCGGCCGCGTCACGCTTTGCGATCAGTCGAGCAATCAGGCCAGGGTTAAACGTCGCGTCGGCAGGGTACGTGCCGTCTTCGTCCGGTAGCACGCGGTTGCCGTCGGTATCGGTGTAGTAACCCTCCAGCGACTCGATACGCAAGGTGGCCTTGATGACCTTGAACTCGAGGTTGCGGATCGACAGTTCGATCTGCACGATCTTCTCGCCGATTTGGCGCGCACGGCCGCGCAGACGTTCAAGCTGCTTAATGCTGTTGCGCAGGTAACGCTCGGGCATACGGCTAAACGCGCCAGGGGCGTTGATGCTGTCGTAGAAGGCCTCGGGCGGGATCCCGACTGCGGCACCTTCGTCCATCGGCGTCGGGCGGCCGCCGGGGTAGCCAGGGCCAGGGGGTGTTCCGCCAGCGGTTGCCGCGGCCTGTGCGCGCAAGGCTTCGCGGATGCGACCGTAGAAGGCAATGTTGTTGCGCTCTTTGGGTGGGTAGATAGACGGGTCGAGCGCAACACGGACAGGAGAACGCTCTAGGTATGTCTGCAACAAGTTCAGTGCGTCTTGCGCGTTCGGGGTTTGGAAGTCACCGGCAAGCAATTCGTCAAAGTAACCCTGCGCCACCAGTTGGTCGATCTCGTCGGCGAGGATCAGGGCGTCTGTCGCGCCTGTTTCGCGCAGGCGTGCAGCAAACCGTCGCGGCTCAGGCAGCGGAATGTCGTACATCCGGGCTAATGGGTTCTGTCGGCCATAACCTTCCCGTGCTAGTTGCGAATTGGCCTCAAGTTCGCGGCTGAGTCGTTCCGCCGCGTTGGCCAGACGCTGGCCGGTGACATCGTCGACGTTCATGTTGAGGAAGTCGACCGCGAGTTGCGCACCTTCTGGCGTGAGGCTGGACATCGGTGCGTAGTCATAGCGGCCGAGCAGTGCTACTTCGCCGGGGGTCTTGCCCAAGCGCGCTGCAACCTCGTTGATGAGACGGGCGCGACCGTTGAGCGTGGCGATGACTGCCTGCTGTTCGACCGCGCTAAGTGGGCCATACGCCTCGCCGGTTGCAGGGTTGATGTCGTCGCGGTACAACGGCTCGTTGGCGATCTTCGGCAACGTGCGGGACAGTGCGTCGACGACCGAGTTGGTGCGGCGCATTGCGCGGTTCGTGAAGCGGTTTTGCGCTTTGCGGGTAATCGTGCGAGCGACGCCGCTGACAAACACTTCTTTGCCAAAGAAGTCATCGAGCTTGTCAGCCGTGGTGCGCAGCGTCTGGACCTTAGGATTTTGAGGGTTTTGCGCCTCAGTCGTTGCAGCTTTTGCTCGCAAGTTATTGGCGTGAGAGCGACCCATGCGGCCACTGAGGTTGACACCTTTGCCAATGCCGTATGCAGGCAACGTGATTGGTGCATCGGAAATAATATCGGCTGCACGGGCGGCACGAAATGCTTGTCGCGCGCCTGCCTCGGCAGCGGCCTTGACTGTTGCACTCTTAGCACCGGCTGCTGCTCCCTTAAGGGCCAGACCACTTCCGCCAGCGACGATAGCAACGTTGCCAATAACTTCAAGCACGTAGGGTAGTGGCGACTCCCCAGCCTTCAGGGCCTGCGAAGCGAGTTTGATGGTGTCGGGAGTATTGATAATGCTCCTACCGAGCTCGACCGCGGTCTTACTGACACCGATAAACGGCAAAAGCCTATTTGCTGCGCGTTCGATAACCGACGAGTCTTTGTCGATCTCCATTGGGCCTTCCATCAGCCCTGCGGCCAAGCCAAGCATTGCGCCTGGAGCAGCCACGGCTAGTTCACCCATCACGGATGGAGTCTTTTTGACCGCGCTGGTTACGTCCGACCAAGTCAGTTCTTCGTCGGCTTTGTTTTTCTTTTCAGCAGAAACAACGACAGGCGACAATGGGGCCAGCATCGGCTGCGTCCCAGGCGGCGGTGGCTTAGGGCGGTTCAGTGCAAGCGGCTTTGGCCGACCGCTGGGGGTCGGCGGACGCAGCGTGCCTCCACGCGGGCCGGACGTTGTTACCGGCGGCTCATACTTTGCCATTAGGGGCCAAGTATGTCAGATGCCTGCTGGTATTGGTAGAGCCCGCGGCCGGTCTTGCCTGCGGCGCGAACCAAGTTGTCGACGTAGGTCGCTAGTAATCGGCCAAGCATTCGCGTGTCCTCGTCTTCACTGAAGATCAACTGGTTTGCCGTTGCGAATGCACGAGCCTCGTCGTCGTTGGCAATTTGTGCGGCCGCTTGGTCGGCAAGTTCTGCAAAGTTTGCGGTCGCGCCGTCTTCGCTAATCTGCACTCGTTGTTGCGTGAGCGCGTAGCCCTGCTCTGGCGTGACCTGCGCGGCACGGAACAAGCGCGCCGCGTCCATGCCAAGTTGGTCGGAAACAAACTGGTTGTAGTACAGATCGCGGGCCTCTTGGCTGTATTCCATTGCGTCGTACAGCGCGTACGGGTTTTGGGACTTGACAGCGTCGGCGATGGACTGACGGAAGGCCTGGTCTTCGCGGTCGGCCTGAGACTGTTCGCGCGCAAGGCGTGACACGTAGTCTTGGTAACCCAGACCCTGGCCTGTCTCGTAGTAGTACTGGTCGCGGAGATCCTGCGCAACCTCGATGTCAAAGTCGGTGCCGAACGTGCCTGCCGCGAGCGCAGGGTTCATACCGTACTTGCGGGTCGCCAAGGCGCGGGCGTATTGGCTGGCCGGGATGTTCTCAACATCTTCTGCGGTTTGGCGGCTCTGCGCCAGTTCACCGTAGAACGGGGCAAACTCGCTGGAAAGTTGCTGGGCTTCCGACAACCCCTTGTACAAGGTGCCGAGGCGCGCAGCCTCCTCCTTCTGCATGGCCTGCGGCGACATCGGGCCCATCTGCGGCTCGTAAGCCTTGGGTGCGCGCATCTGCCACTCTTGACCCTGTGCTTGGCGGGCTTGGCCTGCACGAGCCGTTGCCAGAGCCTTCAGGTCGGAGGCCCAGCGGTTGGCCTCCTCGTTGGCCATCAAGGCCTCGCCGATAATCGCACGCTCAAGCTCGGTCGAGGTGTTAAACCCGGAGTAGCGGCCCTTACTAGAAAGGCCCTGGTTACTCAACCCTGGCGTGATGAGGCCAGTGGTTGTGAGAAAGTCCTCGAAGCCCTTGCGCGGTGACACCTTGCCTGCCATTGCCATACCCATCGGGCTCGCGGTGGCCGGTGTTGGCGCAGGCGCAGGAACGCCGGTGGCGGCCTCGACGAGCTTGTCTTTCGTACGAGCAATCATTGCGGGATCATTCTCCCAGGTGTCTGGATCTTTCTTGCCACCGGCTGCTTGCCTCGGCTTTGGGCGAGTAATGCCCGTGACAACTTCTGGTACAAGGCTTGCGTGCGAGCCTTGCCGACATTGGGAACGCCGGGCAGGTACTCGGCAATCGGTGGCAGGCCAGCAATCGGGCTGTACTCAGGGTCGGTCATCATGCCAGTGCCTGTGCCGGTGCCAGTGCTGGATGTCGCCTTCTTCTTCTCGGCAGTGTCGTAGGCGCGGCGGGCGTTGACATACGCCGGCAACTTGTTAGCCAGAGCGTCGTAGTAGGTGGCCATTGCCGTGGCCTGCGGGGCGTTGGTGAACAGCCGGTTGGGCAGCACGTTCGCCCCCGACACCATGCCAGACTGGACCTCGATGTCGCGAAGCATTGGGTTTAAGCCAGAGCGAATTGCATCGGCCTCGGAACCGTAATCCTTCATCGTAGACTGTGCGCCGCGTGCAATACGGCTGACGTTATATGCAACCATTAGCGCAACTTTACTTTCGCGGGCTTCTTAACGGGTGCGGGTGCCGCGGGCTTTGCTGAGGCAGCAGGCTTGGGCGGCATGGGCTTTTGCGGGGCTGGCGCAGTAGGCGGCTTTGGCGGTGCTGCTGCGCCCTTATTTGGGGCTTGCCCTAACGCCATGTATGCGGCTGATGCAGCAGCTTTGGCAGCATCAAGAGGTGGTTGCGGTAATGGTTGAGCAGATACACCAGTTGCGGCCTGCTTGTTAGCTGGTTGGCCAAGCCCAATAAACGCAAAACTTTCTTCTGGGGTCATTTCTGACGCAGGTTTGTCGCTGCTAGATGGATAAGGCGACGAAGGTAAGCTGTCTTTTGTTTTGGTTTCGTCAGTAACCTTGGGGCTATCGGGGGCTGCAACTCGCTGGGTTTGGTTGCCATACTTGGCTTCGAGGTCTGCTACGTTAAACGCATACTGCGCGCCAAGCGCACCCTTCTTGGAAGTCATCGCGTTGTAGTAGTCCAAAATCGACTGCTGGTAGTCAGAGGCCATGCGGCCGCGCGCCGTGGCGGCCTGGCCGGATCGCAGTATACCTCGCGACTCGAGGCCGCTTTCGAGGCCCTGGCGTTTGCGCTCGTAGGCAATGTCAAGCTCGCCGTACTCTGGCTCACCGCCCTCAGCTTTAATTTGCTCGGGGGACTTGTAGAGTGCCTGTGCGCCGGTGCCGGTGATTTTGCCACCGGCCTTGCGCCGAAAGTCACCCTCAATAACACCCACGTCGGCCTCATATTTGGCCTTTGCCAACTCTTTGAGCGTCTTTAGGTATTCAGTAGAAAGTGACATCACGCAGACTTTTTCTTGCGAACACCCTTGGGTTTTACGGCAGAATCTATGCGACGAACGTCAGACTTGAGGTCGCGAACGTCAGCTTTGACGTCAATCATGTCGCCCTTCACGTCTTTCACGTCCGATTTAACCTCTTGGATAATGGCCATTGACTGGCCGTGCTGGTGCGTGTTTCGCTTATCCAAGCGATACAGGAGCCACATTACAGGACCGCCGATGGCGGCCACAACAATACCTGCAAATGCTTCGCTCATTGGGGTGCGCTCCACTGCCAGTGCCACCATTCGTGTTCCGGGTTAGGTTGGCCGTTGTCGAGGAACGGTAGGCTCTGCAAGGTAAACCCGTAGGTCGGTGCGTTCTTGCACAGCCACTTTAATGCCCTTTCGGTCAGCGGCTTGGTTCCGTCCTTGGTCTTGGAGCCAATGTCAATGGCGACCCCCCACTGGTGGGGGCTGCCCCGGTCGGGGCTTGCGGATGGGGCCATACCCCGCTTTAGGTACCAAGTCGCGCCCTGCCAAGTGCGGGTAATTTGCGGCTTGCGGCCTTCGTCATCCTTAGAGTACCGCTGGAGAAACAACGTCTCGACTTCTTTGGGTGACCGGTAGGCACCGAGGTTAACAAACTCAATTTTCTCCGCCTTAGCGGCCTCGACAAGGTTCTCAAAGTACCTGTTGCATTCCTTCCACAACAGACCGCCGATAGGGGTTTTGACGAGGAAGTGCTCGGGAAGCCCGCTGTTCTTGTACTTCTTGAACCCGTCGGGGATGACCAGCGCGGCGGCTGGGATTCCCTTGTTTTTACCAACAGCGAGTCGGAGGCGGCGGGAGAGGGGCTGCTTACCCGTCGCCATTTGCGCCCTTGCCAAAAGCGGCGTCCTTTGGGTTAAGGTAGCGCATAAGGACTGGGAGCGCGGCGGCCCACAAAGCGTTGAGAGCGGCTTTCCAGTCTTGGCCCGAGGCGATGAACGAGGCGACGCCCGCGCCCACCACGGACCGTGCGTATGAGGCGATCATGGCCTTATTGGCTGGTGTTAGTTTCATTCTTTTTCCTCCTTGCTGCTGACCTCGTACCGATCATAACGCCGGACAGCGCACCTGTTGGGAGAACCATGTTGCCATCGTGACACAACTGGGGGCACGTTTCTAGGGGTCACGGTATTGCAATCCAATTAACCCGAACGGTTATGGACGCTACTGTCGATTGAACATAAATGTTGGCCGAGTCCCAAGTTCGCACGCCAATCATTGCGTTGGCAGCTGCAGTGTCCCCATTGCAAACCACAACCGTTGAAGGCGTAGAACCCATCCCGTGAGCAAATAACTGAATGCCGAAAGCATTTAACGTAACAACAGTTGACCCGAAGGTCCAACCGGACGTACCAGATGCACCAGTAGCACCCTGAGGACCGGTCGGGCCTTGATGCCCCTGAGGACCCTGAGGGCCTTGTGCGCCCTGCGCACCTTGCGAGCCTTGCGGGCCTTGCGCACCTTGCGGGCCTTGCGGGCCTTGCGGGCCTTGCGGGCCTGTAGGCACCGATGTTGAAATAGTCACTACGCCAGATGCGCGATTAATGCTGACGTTAGAGCCTGCGACAATGCCGTTGACGATGTTGGTGTTGAGGAAGTCTTCAAGGTCGCGGTCGCGGATCGTCAGATCGTCAACAAGATCTTCGAGTGGCTTCTTCTCGTTAAGTCGCCCGAGGTTGGCCGAGATGTCGTCCCAACGAATAGGGAACTCAAAGTTAATCATTCTGTTGCGTTCCTGGGCGTCGGCTGACTGGCCTGAACCTTGGCCAACGCCGAGGGCTGTCAGGCTTGACGGGGTTTCTGCAGGCCCTATGCCCGACGTACCATAAATGGTCTGCTCGGCACCGGCGTTAAAACGCTCAGTCACATTGACTCCTTAAGCACCGCCATGACGCGGCGCACCTTCATGCCCGCAAAGTTGACTTGCACCTCAAAGCCGTAGCCGTAGCCGGGGTTGTCTGGGCGAAAACGAAACACGCGGCCCATGAAGCGCGTGCCTGTGCCTGGGATTGTTGATGCGGCGTAGTTGCCTGCGTTCATCAGGGTTGACAAGACGTTGCCAACAGAAAACGCGAGGTCTGCTGGTGGGTACTTCATAATAATTCGGCAGGAAATGCTTGCGTCGCTGGTGTAGGCGTACGCCCCATAAAGTTGGGCCAATTCGACCTCGACGTAAACATCGGTGACGGTAATTGGCACCTGGCTCATGTAGTCGGCAAGAACCAAAGTCGCGGTCTGCGGATTGCCAGCCGCGTCGGTGCCAGGTTCAAACGTCGGTATTTTGACGGTCTGAATGGCAACCTTTTTGTCAGTGAGGTTGTGCTCCATAATCCGCATTGACGGGTCGGACCAGTAAGCGGTGCGGGCTTGGGTGACCGCTGTCGGGTAGTAGAAGACGGTGTCGCCTGTAGTCGCTGAAGTGCCGTTGTCAATCGTGACGCGGGCCCAGCGACCCTGTTGGTTTAGGTAGAAAAGCTGACCGTTGACGTCAGTGTCGTCGTCGTTGGTAAACGTGACTTGCAAAACGCCGAGGGGGCCTTTGGCAAGGTTAATGTTCTGGATGTTGCCAGCAAACCGTTGGAACACCATAGGCTGAACTCGAGCCCCGTTGACGGTATACAGGTTCACAGGGAAGCCGAGGGTGCCGGTATCAGTGTTGTAGACCACCTGGTTGTTGTATTCGGCCACACCGTCGGAGACAAGGATGCCCATGCCGTTGTTAATCTGACGAACGGCCGCGGAATAGTTCAAAACGCCAGAGACAACGTACCAGCCAGACGGCTTGCCAACCAGTAAATCATAGTTGCGCGGGACGCAGACAGAAATGCGGTCTTCGTTGTAGCCCACCACGATGTAGTTCGTGGCGGCCCATGTCCCAAATGTGTCGGCGTTTGAAAAGTACAGGTAGCTGGTGTTTGACCAGCCGATCATGCGAGCACCCCAGACAACCAGCCCGTAGAGGCGGTCGTCGCCCGTCGCGATCATCAGACTTGACAACGAGATGGTCGTCGGGGAACCCGCAATGTTCGCGCCAGCATTGTCAAGCTTGTATTTGTGGATCTGTCGGTAGTCGCCGGGGATAAAGATGTCAACGTAGTCGTTCTTCGGGTCGCCGATGACCATAACGGGACGCAGGCAAAGGAACGCGACGAGCGTGCTTGAGCCGCTGACGGCAATAGTGTGGCGTACAACTACGTTGGCCGCGGTGACCACGTACAGGTAGGCGTCCGACGAGGTTTTGGCAACGAACGCGATCAGGCCGTTGAGCTGGGCTGGCGGCCCCACGGAGGTCCACCCACCGTTAAATATGACCCCAGAGGTCACGTCGGTGCCGGTCAGATTGGCCACTACGGGGTCGTACATGGGGATGAGGGTTGCGTCGTCCATCGCGACGGTCACGTTGTTGCCCGTAAAGGTGTTGCGAGGCTGCTTGGTGGCTGACGGGCCGACGTAGTAGCCGCCGGTGAAGTCGTCCCATTCAACGACGCGGGTGGCCATTACTGCCAGTTAACGTAGGAGGTGCGGCGGGCCGTCTGGATGCGCCTACCGGTCTTGCGGCGCACGTCGTCGCGCATACGGTTCAGCAGGTCGTTTGACTGGTTCAGGTACACCTGGCCGCGGCCCTCGTCCTGTCGGCGCAGGGCGCAGAGATACGCGCCGTAGGCGACGATCCAGGGGTGCAGGAACGCGGGCATTAGGGGCACCGAGGCGTCGGTGGTCAGCGCAGGCTCGGCGCGGTAGTAGTAGAGGGTGCCGAGGATCATGGTCGACCCGACGGGGTAGATGCGGCATTGGTCGGCAACGATGGTCCAAACGTAGGGGTAGCCCGCGGAGTCGGTGTAGAGGAACTGGTTCAGGTCGACGTAGGTGACGCACTCGTCGTTGATGACCAGCTCTTTGGCGCGGATGAAGTCGTCGGGCAGCTCGGCGACGCCAAGGTTGGCGGGGAAAGCCAACTGCACGGTCTTCATGAGCCACGGCCAGTCGCGGGTGCTGGTCATGACGTTCAACGCGTCCTCAATAGACTGGTCGACAACAGTGTCGGTAATTAGGCCGTCGCCAGACGAGGGAATTGCCAGACGGTTCTTGATCTCGGTGCGCAGCTCGCCTTTGTTCACGTTGCCAGCCTAGTAGAGCGAGACGCCGTTTTCAGCGAGTGTTCCCCATCGAACATCAAGCTGATCGGCGTATCGGGCGTGTATTTGCGGCACAAGGTCTTGTATCAACTGGTTCCGGGTGCGTTGCGCTGTGCCAGAGCCGATGTGTTGTTTGTACAGCATTTTGGGGATGTGGTGGCATCGGGTTGCGAGGGCTGTTCGGACAATCAACTCGTAGTCGTCTGCTACGGGCAGGCTGGTGTTGTGGCCTCCGATGGCGTGGTAGGTGGAGGCTCTCCATGCCCGAACGTGGTTGGGGACTGAGACGATGTGGGACAGGGTGGTGCGGTTCATGGGGACCCGCATCGCCCAGACACCGTGCTGGTCGTCCCAATAGTCGGAGCCGTAGCCGAACGCCCAGCCTTCGGGGTAGCGGCCCGAGTTGCCGTCTGGGAGCAGTTCGCAGCAGTCTGACCAGACGAACCCAACCTCGGGGTCAGCGAACGCTAGGGCTAATTCCTCTAGGCAGTCGGGGGTTAGTTCGTCGTCTGCGTCAACCTCAACCAGTATCTCGCCTTTCGCCAAGCCGAAGCAGTTTCGTTTCGATAAGCCGATGTTGCCGCCAGATGGAGCGTGG
>Ga0194133_10003606_pt1 | contig 21787 bp, 14 predicted proteins | sample TA2KigOf40mmetaG_FD_155448 | JGI IMG/M metagenome (GOLD analysis project Ga0194133, IMG submission 155448) | Freshwater microbial communities from Lake Tanganyika, Tanzania - TA2015055 Kigoma Offshore 40m | ecosystem: Environmental > Aquatic > Freshwater > Lake | place: Tanzania: Lake...
TGTGAGAAACACTACAATAAAAGTTATATTTAACACTTTTCAATATAACTTTTCTTCAATGCAACAACTCTGAGAGGTAGAAACTTGAACCTCAAATAAAATTTGATGCCCCTTGTTCTTGGTGCAAGAGATGTAAAATTTCTAAATTTCCTGTCTATTGGTTTACTGATATATGCAAAACTTTTTTTTTGTTCGTGAATCTGTTCTTTTTTTTATCAACATTAGAGGTAGAAAAGAGTTTTCATTCATTGGAGTGGTGCAAAAGACACATTGCTTGTAAATTTTTCAGTATAGACAGTTGAATAAAATGCGTGTGACTTCTGAAAAATAGTTGCATTTTCTTTCCATGTTTAGAATTTTAAACATCAGAATTTGCTTACAAAAGGAAATGAGTATGATGTTTAAGGTACTGACCATACTTGAACAGTAGTTGAACAAAGGTATGAGAAAAAAAATGTTTGATCATAAACACCTATTTTGCTGAAACAATACTTTTTTATGGACTTTTTTAAACATAACTCTCTCAACATTCCTGACTTTCAGTTTGAAAATCAAAACAGCCATTTAAGGTGTCAGAACTGGGGCTTCAGTTTTTTATCATGGTTCATGTTTTGCTCCACTTTATGAATGTTTATGAATCAACTTAGCCAATACTTTTGAATTGGCTGAGTGGTTTCTGAGAACTTAGAATTTGAGATTGTGGGCTGAATCCTCAGCCGTACCAGCAAATTTTAATACCGTACAGATTACAAAAAATCAACAGGGCACCACCACTAGTACTAGTATTCTGCAAAGACCTTAGACTTGATTTTATGTCAATGTCGGAACTTTCATTACCACGTTGATCTTGTGTCAACATTGGATGAGTTTATACTGCACTTTTATTTATTACAAACTGAGAGAACCTGCCATTGCCATGGTGAAATTTAAACATTTTTTGTTTTGTAGACAATTTTGTTAGTTTTTTCTTTCAGCTTTTAGTGTTTTTAGCCCCCACACCCCAGAGGCAGGGTTAGATATATAAAACTAGAGGCAGGGTTAGAGATATAAAACTATCGCTCTTTTACCCACGTGGTTCAGCTGAGCCTTTCTGCAAAATTTCACTGATATTGGTCCAGCAGTTTGGGAGACTATAAGGTACATCCTGACACACTTTGAATTTAATTAATGTAGAAGATACACAGTAAAACTATTGTCAAGATTAAATTTAAGATGCTGAATATAATTGTAAATATTTAACAGGCTGCTTTAAATGTGAGACACCAGTATGGTTTTCAGGGCTGTAATTGGTTTAAAAACTATTCTTGAATAAAGAGTAAAAAAATTGACATGTGATAGGATAATCCTGTAAAGAAAAACATCACCTTGCTCAAAAGGAATCACTCAAGAATGGTTAAGATTTCATGTAATTATTGTTGATCCCTTTTAGAGAGATATTATTTCATGCCATTACTTTTTGGACTTACATCGCCCGGCCTGCAGCAAAAGAATTTGTCAATTCTTACTTATAGTGACTACAAAAGGTGAATCTGGCCAATTAACCTAATTTCAGGACTGAAATCAAAGAGCTTAATTCAATTTATCACTTCAATAGAAAAAAGAGTTTCATTATTATAAAAATAATCTAAAAAAAACAGAGACAAAAAAGAGAAACAAGCTTTGAATTTAAAAGTATTTCATTGTCATAGACCTTGACAGAATTTCCAGATAAACAGTTTGAAGAATTTCAATAGTATCCTATATTTATTATCATCTTTTTAACAAAGAGCTTACTTTCAATCTTTTTTCATAACAGCATGAAAAAACTTCTTGGTGCGAACATTCATGCTTAAAAATAACCAATTTTGGAGATGGTTTTTTTTGCACACAAAGCAGAAATGATTTTTTTCCTGAGTTTAAAGATGAACCGAAATTGAGATCAAAATCGTATTTTTTTGGGGTGGAAGGTAGAAAAATAATCATGTTAAAATCTCTTCATGGATTCAATATTCGATTTAGAAAAAAAACAACCAATTTTTTCGTGAAAAGTCTGCAAGATTCTTCAATTCCCATTTTGTTGATATAATTGCAGTTGGGTTGTATGAAAATACGAATTGATCTTCTTCTTTCTTCTCCTTCACAAAAGTAGCATTTTGCTTCAGTTTTTCTGGCATATGGAGGTTTGTCTATAAAAATGAAATGTTGACTTTAAAATTCAGGAAGACACACACCATCCAGCGAATTTTCTGTAGGCAGAGATTGATCGAACGACATTTTACTAAAAATTGATTCGCCACATCTTCACAAAACTATATGGAGAACAGTTTTCAAAGAAGAAGTTCACCGAAAAAAAGATTGGAAGACAGACAGAATATGATCTGAAAAAAATGGTTTGAAATACAAAGTATCATGGTTGGAAGCAGTTTATTCACACTAAGTCTAGCTAAGATGATTATTATCAAAGTTTTTGTAATTTATCAGATTCCCTTTTTAGGGATTGTCTTGTGGCAAAGTTGAGCAACTTGCAGAGATTGAGTAATCTAAGCTGAATCCTAATTCGTTCTGGCCTGGATTTGTATTTGAATTGGCCACAAGACTAGAGACGCCATCGGTATTGAAGATGACAACAAAAGGTCCAGAGCCCTAAAATTCAATATTTTCAATCAATTTTTGTTGCAGCTACAGGTATAAAAATGATTTTACTTGTGAAATAACTCCAGTACGTTCGTCAGTGCCATCTGCAGTGGTTGGATTATCACGGCCAATGCCAACACCACAATAAACAGAAGTAAGGACAAACTTTTGTGGTGGGGGCATGGCTGAAGTAAATTAAAGCTCAAATCTAACTTTTAACCTTTGAGTTGTTCTGAGACAAAAACTCTTTACCTGCTGGGCCTTTGTAGTAATAGCCGTTAGGGACAAGCAAATAGTCATTTTTGGTACTGGTTGATGTGGGATTTGTTGAATCTATATTAAGACAGTCCATCTGTCCACACCCTGAAGATATATAAAAAAAAGCTGAGACCTAAGTCAAGTTAACAGATCTCACTTTATAAAACTTTAATTCGTGAAATTATTGGATGATCGATTGTTTAGAAAAATAACCTTTATCGTATAATCCGCTCAGTTCAAGTTCTTTTCTTTATTTTGCTTTTATAATATTTTAACGTAAATGTTTGATTTCTGACACATTTCCATTAAGCTCAATTCAAGACGGTTTCACAACTGGTCTTCATTCCTACACCTTTTGATATCAAGATAGCATTTACGTTCAAGGTATACTGATCACCCTCATTGGTCACCACTAGAGATGGGCCCTGACCCGACTCGACCCGAGCTTACTTTTGACCCGCAGTAAATAAGAGGCCGACCCGGCTTTGACCCGGGTACTTTCCGACCCGACCCGAAGCAATTTTTTTGACCCGAAGGGTAAAAAATTGAAAAATTTGACGTTTTTAGGGGAAATTTTCCGAATTCTAACCCAAACCATAAATGGCTGACCCGACCCGACCCGACCCGGGTCAAAAATTTTTGACCCGGACCCATCACTAGTCACCACTCTGATCCGAGTCTCTCCCATATAAAGGGCTGCCGTTCTTTAAATAAGCAGTGCAGTAATGATTCTTTTCTTGATTGGGATGGTCATCGCTGGGTTTTCACACACGCTCTCATCCAACTCAACCCCACACTCTCCAGACGACAGTATCACAATTGCTACCTACATTAAGAATGGAAATAAAATATTACCATTTTCTGGATTGCATTTTGTTCCTGTTGTAGTATAAGGTCCAATACTTGTTGAATACGGAGGAGCAACCATGGATCTCTTGAACTCAATTTTGCAATCAGTTTCTGCACGACGGAAGCTAAAATGTCATCCACAATCAGAAAAAGATGGTCAAAATTGATATTTTTATCAGTAAGTTTTTGTGTCTGTGTCTTTTTATTGTGTTTATGTTCAAGTGTATATTTGTGTCATATAGAGGTGCCATGGGCAAGTGGTCAAAGCCGCCTGATTGTGAGAACTAAGATCTAAGGTTTTGGGTTCATTTTCCTGCCATGCAAGCAATTTTTCAATCCCTTATTGAATAAAAATCAACAAGGCACCATCAAACGCAGGGTATATGGTAATCTAGAGTGACTCTATAAAGATGATTACTATGAGCAATTCATTGCAGGAGTCTATACAGCATCAGATTATTATTATTACCCCTCCCAAAGCGAAGCAAGGGGGGAGTTTAGAAATTTTGTATATAGATCGGTTTTTGAATTCTTGACTCCCTGTGGCCGTATGTCACCTCATTCTGCTCCCACACCAGTAAAGCTAGAGACCTGAAATTTGGCATGCATAATCTCCACATGGATGGCTCCAAAGTTACTGATCAGATTTTTGCCAAGAAGCAGAGATATTTAAGTTTAAAGTTAAACAGTAAACTAAGTGGACTGGTCCCTTAAAAATATTGTTTATCAGGATAACAGGGGAATGGGAAGGGTAGCTCAGGAGGATTTGGCATTTTTCCCCGCACCAAAAATGCCAATCTACTTTGTCATATTTGTTGATTTGTAAATGGCTGGGGTTTGCCGCAGCCTAACGGTATGACGCTCAGGTGGTAACTCAATCTAAGTCATAAAAATGTCTGTGGTTCAATCCCTAGGAACTGACCTTTCTTTGATCCTGGGCTGGTAAAACACATCAAAAACCCAAACCCTGCTAAAAATGTCAGTTTAACCAAACAATATAAGCCCCAATTCTCCACACATTTATATATATCCCTTATGTCTTAACACATTCAGGAAAAATGAGTTGCCTGTTTATATTAGAGATGGGCCCTGACCCAACCCGACCCGACCCAACCCGAGCTTACTTTTGACCCGCAGTAAATAAGAGGCCGACCCGCCTCCGACCCGGGTACTTTCCGACCCGACCCGAAGAGATTTTTTTTGACCCAAAGGGCAAAAAATTGAAAAATTTGACGTTTTTAGGGGAAATTTTCCGAATTCTAACCCAAACCATAAATGGCTGACCCGACCCGACCCGAGCCATAAAAAATTGACCCGACCCGACCCGGGTCAAAATTTTTTGACCTGGACCCATCACTAGTTTAGATCCTTACACATTCTCTACCCAACTCAGTAAGATTGCCTTATTTACTAGTGATTCAACCCAAAATTGAAAGGGTCTATGATGAAGAATTGTCTAGGTTGTTATTTAGTGTAGCAAAATGTCATTTATAAAGTAAGAAAATGTGTGTTATTAGAAGATCACAAAAGATTATCTGAAAACTCCAAGAGTTTTGGATCTTGCAAAGAAGCCAAAAAAATCTGTCCAGTTGTCTGTAATAACAAATTCAAAACTCAGTTCTTTTTTTATCAAAATAGACTGTTTACCAGATTGCATAGTTTTGGTTTTTTATGTATTGGCGAGGAAATGAAGGGCTCCAGTTGAAACTAGAAATTGTTCCAGTCCGATCTCTGAAGTATTGCAAACAACCAGATGGAGCTAGTTTAAAAAACAGTAAATAAATAAGAAGCTTGTAAAATCTCATTGCCTGAAATTGGCAGTAAAAATACCTTGCAACTCTTTTGAAGCTTTGATCGTTGAAGAACAATCGATTTGAGTAACTTTGATGTACCACTTGTATTTTGGAGTTGTGAAGTTTGATGTTGCCACCCTCGAGTCTGTAACTATTCTGAGCATAGGGGTGGCAGTTTGAGACCTGGGGTGAATTAATTTTTTGCTCTTGTTAGATTATGTCAATGAAAAGAGCTTTACCAGACAAGTAAATTTTTAGACGATACTATGAGAACTCATCGAATCCCAACTCGTAGAACTACAAACTCGTCGAACCAAACTTGAGATATTATGAACTCATCAAATTACAAACTTGTTGAATTACGAACTCATCGAACTCTAACCTAACCTAATCTAACCTAACCTAACCTAACCTAACCAAACCTAACCTAACCTAGCCTAGCCTAACCTAACCTTACCTAACATAATCTAACCTAACTTAACCTTGTCCCTGCTGGGCTCTGGGGTTGCTCGACAAGTTCGTTCATTCAACGCGTTTGTTTGTTTGACAAGTTCGTAATTCAACGGGTTTGTAATTCGGCGAGTTTGGTGCGACAAGTTCAGATTCAACAAGATCAGATTCAACGAGTTCTCATATTCCCTTTTTAGACATCTACAATTGCCTGAAGGAAAATACTTTTTTGAAAGATAACTGGGGGTAGCTGGTGCTGCATGGATGAAATTTGAAACAAGAAAAACATATTCGTTATAACAAAATATTCTCAGCATTGCCCAAGATTATTCTCTAGATTAAAAAAAAAGATTTTCCATTCCTAAGACTGAAATTTTTCATATAGACTGCTTATATTAATGCCAAAAAAGTTACCAATAATCTCCTAAAAAGTTGAATGTAGTTTAATGTTCAATGAAAGAGAATAAAGCCTGCTACAAAGAAAAAAGAAAGAAAAGAAGATTTTTGAAATTTTGTCTGAGGGCTGAGATATGGGTTTTCTGAGGCCCAGGCTAGGCTGGGGCACTGGGAGCCGCAGCAGGGTTGCATTGGCATAAATGAGAGGAGTCTGTATGCAAAATTTCAGCCCTTTTGCTTCCAAACTGAGGGAGAAGAAAATGGTGACGAAAGGTGAGTGGGAGGGACGGATACTTGCGATACAAAGATTAACCCTATTTGTAAAAAATGCATCACGCTTGTACTCAGGAATTAAAAAATTTGTCTCGCTCGTGTAGGGTACGCATTATTCAACATACAAAAAATGCACATCTACTAAATTGATATTTATATTTTTGGGAGAAAATTATTGTAATGAATTTGTAGCGCCCTGATTTATGTAGATTAAACTAAAAATACCTTATAGGTATGTAGATATTTTGGCCAGTGTTTTTTCCACATAACTTTCCCATGCCAAGATTTGAGGCTCCATCCCCACTTATTACTTCCAAGCTATCATGATTGCAAGGCATATCCACTGCACTTCCACCATCCAAATCAAAGTCAACAAAGTCCAACCTGAAATTGGAAACAATGATTTTGCCCAAATTGAAAATTGAAGTAGCTTTATAGTTGTGTGATCACCTTATTTGGCAAACTGATGGGGAATTGATGGAAATACTGAACAAACAAATCAAAGGGATATCTTCTGCTGTTGGGTACTTTGGATTTTGAAAGTAGAAAACTTCTTGCCCATCATTTTTTTGAGACTCACAGCTGAATTCAACTTTAAAAAAGATAAAAGATGTTCTAAACCATGCTAACTCTTCTAATATTTTGAAACTGCCCTCATAATAAGATGAAAATAATCCTACTTTATAGTAATTTTCATGATATTATCCCCACCAAAAATAAGACACACTTTCAGGTGTATTGACCCGCATTTTACCTGTCTTGCCCGTGGCACACCGGAACACAAGTGCCAATTGGTGCAAATTTTTGTCATAAAGAGCCATAAAACACTTGTAAACACCAAAAAATCATAGTACTCCATTCAAACGTGCTTACTTAGTCATATTTTTGGCCGGGATAGTATAGATTGAAATCTTTCCGGGGCTCGAGAAGGCAAAAAAGATGACAGAATCTGGTTTTTAGGGGAAATTTTCCTAATTCAAACCCAAAACATAAATGGCTGACCCAACCTGATCCAACCCGAGCCACAAAAATTGATCCGACCCTGACCCGGGTCAAAAATTTTTGACCCTAATCCATCACTACAATAACCTAACATAGTAAAAACCACAAGAAGGGCACAATGAGTGTTTTCCAAATAAGCTTTTCCCAAACAAATTTTCTTTAATGCATTTTTCCCCCGAAAAAATCAGCTCGGTTAGGCTCGGATGCTAAGTTCCGAGCCAGGTGTTTTTCTACATTTAGTGCAAAAGATTGATAATTGGGTTGAGAGGACAATAATTGAGACAGTAAATGGTTGGATAGGTAGAAAAAGGGTCTTACAAATGCAGCAGACCCCGAATCCCATGGCACAGGTTCCACTAGCTTTTCCTCTCAGGTTGGTACATTCATCTGATGTGTAGCAAATCCCTTGTTTTGTAACATCTGTAGTGTTGCAAACATTGTTGTTGAATTGGACGACATTGAACAAGCCAAAAACTTAAAAATTGATGTTTAATTGTAAACCTAAAAAAATCAAATGGAATAAAATACTTAATTACTAACATCTTTTGACTCTTTTGTTAATAGTTGAAGTTGAATTCCCAGGAGATTCTGAAGCTTGTCCAAGTTCAGCTGAAAATAAAATCAATGCAAAAATCCAAAGTTTGTCCATTCTTGTTTGTCAAAAAGTGACAAATAAATGCTGAAGCAGTGAAAATCAACCCTTTTATAGGTTTGCCACATTAAAGGGTGGATTTGGAAATTTCTTCTCAGAAAAAATTCTTTTATTTCTCAGAAACTTTCTTGGTACTGACAAAAAAAGTTTTGTCGACAAATCATATATTTATAGAAACAAAATGTAAAAACAGTTTTTGGCAAAAAAAGCTCATCAATCATTTAATTTGAAAAATTTTATGATGTTGTTTTAACCATCTTTTATGAGTATTATATTTGTACATATAGTTTGTCGTTATCTTGATACTTCTTTGGAAAGTTAGAATTTTTAAGAAAATAATAAACAAAAATATACTGGGAGAAATTTTGATGCATTTTTCTCCCCAAATGACTTGTCATTGTCATAAAAACATTTTTTTATCACATTAAAACCCAAAAATCAAATTATTTCAAGACGTTTCGGGTAATAACTATTTTTTAATATCATTTTATCCGATTTGACATGGTTTGCAAAAATAGTTTTAAACATAAAAAATGGATGAAATAAATCAAATCAGTTCAAAATAAAAACTAAAAACTGAATTTCAAAGGAGATGATGTAAAAAAACATTTGACAAAAGTGGGGTTTTTTTTGGTTATCAAAAAGTGAATCAGTCAGTTTGCCTGAATGAACCTCACTATTTGGCTTAATGGTTATATGAAAAACTGTTTTCTTTGTCATTTTTTTTCAGTATGATTGTAGAGCCATGTTTATATAAGTCATTTTTTATGCTAATATATTTCCTTGTTTTCTAATAACTTTTTTTTATACTTATAAATGTGGGGTTTTTGTTGTGCGTGTTGCAGAACTGCAGAAGAAGTCTGTAAATAAAATAATGAAAAAAAACCTTATTTGATTCATTTTAAGGCAAACAAGATCTTTTGCCAGGATCGGGCAGCAACATGTCACGATTGTTGGCAATAAGAACAGGTTCTGGAATATCTGCATGATTTTTTAACTGCACAATCCTTTCATTTAAATTCATGAGAAAATAAAAGATGAAGAAGAACAGGAAGCCAGATTCTAAAAATGATTGGTTCAAGAAAAAACTGGCCCTATAGCTGAATGAAGATGAACTTCGTTTAATGGAAAAAAAGTGCCGTAAGTTCTTCTAACACACTCAGTTTGCAATTACACCCATAGATATCGAGATATGATACTTGAGCCAAAAAAAAAGTCTGGCTGTAAATAGAAGTCTATTTTTGAAATTTGTGTTTTAAACGTCCTTGCCTCATCTGACATGCTTCTTCACACACATTTCAAGACTTTTTCAAACAAAAAAAAATCCCTAGGTCACATTTGATATCTAAATTGGGCTCGAATTCCGCATTTTATAATGATTTACATACATTACTAAAACTTTTTAAGAGTATATATTCACACAGATTTAGATATTAAGGGTGGTATATATTGGTGCTATGAAAATCCGACGAATCACGATTCTTCAAATTTCTGGTTCGTCAAATTTAACAATTCATCGAATTTCTGGTTCTTCAAATTTAACAATTTGTCGAATTGGGTTCGTTGAGCCTAACCTAACCTAACCTATAGCCTAGTCTAGCCTAACCTAACTCTGAATTCGATCAACCGGAAATTCGACAGAACAAATTTTTGGTAATAACGGAGATTCGACGTTATGAATTTTTGGTAAACGGCAATTTGACAAATTGTGATTTGACGGATCTTCATAGCACCGGTATATCAAGAACAAAAAAAAGCACCACAACTACTAGAGATGGGCCCTGACCCGACCCAAACATACTTTTGATCTGCAGTAAATAAGAGACCGACCCGTCTTTGACCAGGGTACTTTTTGACCTGACCCGATGAGATTTTTTTTGACCCGAGGAGAAAAAAAATGAAAAATTTGGGATATTTAAGGAAATTATTTCCAAACCCAAACTAAAGATATATAGCTGACCTTACCCGACCCAAGTGACAAATAATTGACCTGACCCGGGTCAAAAAAATTTGCACCAAACCCTTCAATAACAACTACACCTGGCATTGTGCTAGGCCTTAATACATGTACTTATTTCAGTAACTTTTATCTTTTTCTTTGAGGAAAAAAACTTGCTTTTTTATGAAGGATGTAATCTGGAAAATTTCCCCCCAAAATCCCAAATTTTCCATTTTTCCCTTCATCTCAAAAAAATATCATCGGGCCAAGTCAAAAAATACCCCGGTCAAAGATGGGTCGGTCCTTTTTGTACTTCAGGTCAAAAGTATGCTCTGGTTGGGCCGAGTCAGAGCCCATCTCTAATCTGCACTGACTCTGAAAAGATGGTTACCATGAATATTGCCTGAGTTCATACCCACTTCTATTAAAAGCTATTTTTTCAGTATCAAAAAACAGATTTGGGCTGTAGAAAAAAATGTTTCATCTGGAAGCCCTCGAATAGACACCCTAAAAATGGCAAGTTATTTGATGTGTTCAGCCATTATCATGCTTGGAATTCATTCTGCGGCAAAATTAAATGTTTGATTTATTTTTTCGCAGTTGTCCAGATAGGATCTAACCTTCACAGCGATTGCAAATAAGTTCTTTTAGATAAGGTCAATCATGTCCATCCAGCAATTAGGGTTTATGTATTGTGAGAATGAAATATTATTGGGGATCACTTTGGTAGGTGAAGTTGCGGCACAATGTGATTCCAATCTCTTTCGTGACTTCAACCAACAAGGTTCTTCTTCGTCTAGGGAATCAATAGAGCCGCTTTGCCAGCTGATCCTTGCCAAATTTCTTAATTAATGTAATAAAAATCTGTCTGTACATATAATGACTTTGTAAGAAAAGAAGATTCGGCACTTTGGGCTGGTTTGCTAATCATTGGATAATTTTGCGCTAAATCTATTTCAATTTGATGATTTTTGGCTGAGAAGATGTTTTAGACCATCCCTTTGCCAAATGACTTTTCTGCTCTTGTTGATACTTTAAGTGTGGGGAGTTGTTTCATGTAATGAACAAAGATTAAAATTGACGCTCCAGACACAAAAAAATAGACAATCACTTTTGGTGTACTTTTTTGCAGCTCTTGTGGCTCAACAAAAACCCAACATCGTGAATATAATTTCAACATGCTCTAATTAACTCAAATCATCTTGACAATTAATATTCAAACAATGCTAATTTGTTATACAAAGAGTCAATTATGTGGATCAAGGAAGTCCAACAGCTTGAGTCTAATTCAATTTGGAGTAGAAGAAGATATACCAAAAAGTCCCATTAAAAGTCTGCCCAATGGACAAAAATTTGTTGCTCAAGCACAAAATTGTTTCTGGCTTCAAATTATAAACTGTTTTGGTATAAGATTGGATTGAATGTCCTCCTCAAATGTAGTTAAGAGTAACGGAAAATAGACATCATCAGTTTTTCTTATCTAGATCTACTTCCATTCTACTCAAGTTGTAAAGTTTTAGGTTTCCCATTAAACTATTTATGGATGAACAAAGCCTCTTCCTTTGTGCCTTAAAAGAAGTAAAACAAGGAATAGTTTGGCAAAACAGTTACCACAACCAACTAAGTAACTGAAGAACTGTCTAGGAAAAACTTTTTGATGAACTTCAAGATAACCAAACATTTTTGACATTGGTTGGGTCAGCCACCTCTGGGTTTAGAAATTTTCCCCTGCCTAATAATCCCAGATTTATCAAATTTTTTCCCTTCGTATTAAAAAAATATTATTTGGTCGAGTCAAAAAATACCCTGGTCAAAAATGGGTCGGACTCTTCTTTACTAGGGGGCAAAAGTATGCTCGAGTCAGGTCAGGTCATGGCCCATCTCTAAACCTAAGTCAGTATTGGCTACAATAATCCTCAAAATGATCAATTCTTTAAGTATTAAAGAGCCTTATCACGTCTAACTCCCTTTGCTTTCATTTACCCTCATTAGCACACAGTAGCTGTGTCAGGTCAGGTCATGGCCCATCTTAAACCTAAGTCAGTATTGGCTACAATAATCCTCAAAATGATCAATTCTTTAAGTATTAAAGAGCCTTATCACGTCTAACTCCCTTTGCTTTCATTTACCCTCATTAGCACACAGTAGCTGTGTGTAGAGATGGGCCCTGACCTGTCCCGACCCGACCCAAACATACTTTTAACCCGCAGTGAATAAGAGGCCAAACTGCCTTTGACCCGGGTACTTTTTGTCCTGATCCAAAGAGATTTTTTTTTGACCCACAGGGAAAAATATTGAAAAATTTGACATTTTTAGGGGAAATTTTCCAAAGTCAAACCCAAATCATAAATGGCTGACCCGACCCGACCCGAGTCAAGCCACAAAAAATTGACCCGACCCATCACTAGCTGTGTGGGATGACAGGATATGGTTTATACCTATTTCCATGAAGCGTTTGTATTTGTATTTGATAAAAATAAAAACTCATTATGAGAGTTGAATAAATTACACTCAGGTTGCAAAACCTTTCTTGGGTGTGCCAGCCGGGGACTTAAGGCTACCAAAGTGGTTGCGTTGATGAGGAAAACTGGGATTTTATCGTTATTGATGCCAATGCCCCACCAAACCAAAATACCTCATCTCTTTGGTTGACATGCTGTATAGGTGCAGTTAACGGGAGTCCTAGATACTGGATTACCACTTTTCATGGAGGGTGATTTGCAGCCAAAATAAAAAAAAGAGAGCTTCAGGGAGATTCAAAAAGTCTTTTAAGGTCAGTTGTAAGTCTGTCAGGATCAATTAAAGGATAAAAATCGAAGTCCAATCAGTGAAAAAGGTCTGTCAGTTGATTTATTAAAGCATTTCCTCCAACTTTTGTGTTGTAGTCTTGAAGAATAAATTCTCTACAACCTTTATATTGCAATAAAGCTGAGAGGTCATATTTAGGCACCTTACTGAGAACCAAGGGTGCTATTAATTTTTCACCAATAAGATTATACCCAAGAAAGGTTAAGAAAAGTTTTCTTGAATGCACAATTTACTTATTTTCCCAACTTTTTGTGTTTTTCTACGATTTTTAATTTCCCAATTTTTTTACTTTTCCTTTGAAAATTATTGGCTAATCTTACCTAACCTTAACCTAACCTATCCTAATCCAACCTTTACTTTTTCTGGCAAATGAATTTCAGGAAATTGTGTTTGGGAAAACCATATTCAGGAAATTTTGTTCATGAAAAACTCATAGCACAAAACCAAGATCTAGGATTGTGGGCTCAATCCCCAACCATGCCAGCAATACTTCAACCCTGGTTGGCACAAAATGAACATGGCACCTTAGTCAAGATCTGCAGTGTTCAGAGACTTCTATGGTGGGAATTTATGAAGATGTTGATCAGGCATTAAAATTGAATGAGTCTGTATTGCTCAAGATTATTATCATTTTATTTCAAAATTTGAACTGTCTTGAACAACTCTGATTAATTTAACTTTGCTAAACAAGAAATAGGATTAAGATTATTGCAACTTGATATGTAAACATTTTCAAAATACTTTGAGTTTCAGTTACTATGTTCATAAATCATTCAAATTAAAAACTTTGAATTCACGGCCAACTTGATTAAACATAATTCATGCCGGCATTTTTAGTCTCTATTTATCAAGTAGATTTTTTACAAGAAAAATTTAATCAACAGTTTTTGTAATCAGGTGTCGAGGTGATGAGATTTAAATAAGGAATAAGACCAATGAATGAGATACCAACTGTATATTTGAGGAAGTGGCAGGTTTATATACCTTAAACACGGATCTATGATTTTGGCAGTTTGGAAGTTTTGGCGGTCGGAATTTTGGTCAGGCTTGCATCAATATTTACTTTTGGGTTAAAATGAATGTGGCTAGAAGGCGGTACATTTAAAGGATAATACCAGATTGAAGTTGTCGATCAATGAAAAGGGTTTTGGTGATCCGAAAGGTCATTGAGTTGATCGCAAAAATGTTCTAAAGGAAAATTTAACTTAATTGAAAGTACAGTTAATAAGGCAATAAAATCATTTCACTTTAATAATTGAATTATAATTTGCACAATAACAATAAGTGGACCTTGCCAAAATGTGAATTGTTGATAATAGGCATCTTCAATATAAGCATGTAATTTAATTCTCAATTGACTCAAAGTTTGTGGAGCATCATATCAGAAGTGAAGTTACACTAAACAGGAACTCAATAAGTTCAAAGCAATCTTTCTCAGAATCAACACCACATTAGAATTTCCACTTTTGGATGCATTGGTATTTCTTATTCTTCCAACTGATGTTTGATGTTCGGATTTCAACTCCATGTGGATGATGCTTGGAATATGGAGAAGAAATGGATGAAAACCATGAGTGAGTGCGAAGAAATAAAATGACATGTCAATTCCATACTTCAAGTGTCAAAAGACTATATAGCTATAGATCTAACTGTTCCAAAAATATTCTTCTTCTTCTTTCAGAATGTCAGAATTGCTCAATGAAGCACTTAGATATAAGTTCAATAAAAGCCAATATCTTCATTGTTGAAATCAATTTCTATTGAAGACACCCACGTTATTTTCAAAAGATTGTAGACATCAAGAGTGTTATTAGAGCAAGCAAATTATTACCTCAAAATCAATTTTTGTATAACTGGATTGTTTGTTTTGTGATCTCTACAGATTTTGACTTAAAAAAAAATTTATAGTTCCTTACAGGGTTTTTTTGCATTTGCTTTTAAAGTAGATTTTGAATGTATAGATTGCAAAGATTTGTTGCTCGTCTCCATTTTCCAAATTATAACCAGACCACCTTGAATAAGATCTTCTTCCCTCTGCTTAAACAAAGAATGAATATAAATGACAAAATGGCTCAAGTTGTCGGAAGATTTCGTTCAAGTATTTTACATTGTTGCCAAAATAATCAAATGTTGCCGATTCATGGACGATAAAAAAATCTACCGCTTTTTATATATATAGGCTTTTTACTACAAAGTATATGCAATGCCGAGTCACCTTCTTTTCACAAATTGGTCCTGAAAGGTATTCTGAATCTGAGTCAGACTGACGAAAATGATGAGTTCTTGAACATTAAATCTTAATAAGGTAACTTTGTTTGAAATTTTCTGTAACTACTTTGTACTTTCAATTCATGAATTCAATATGCCATTTGTATCTTAGTAGAATTGGCTAGTAGAAGTTATGTATCTACACTTAATTTGAGTGTGATACAACTGTCCATAACATGCATCGCATATGTTCCTTTCATGATGTAACCACATGTGTTTATAAGGTTTACTATGGATCAGCTTTTGGACATAAAACATATAAAACAGATCGGTTGTAATCAATAAACAGTTCAGTATCTCTCTAAGTCTTTTATTTGGAAAGGAGCGTAGTCCGTGATCACAGATTTCTTATATTAAAGGATGAGTACCTAGGGATGATGATCCCAAGCCCAATAGGCATCACCTAAGATACATAATTTCTAATCCAAGATTTTGGCTTTAACCCCAACCTAGGGTTTACATAACAACTGAGAACAGAAATTTAGGGTTTGAGGTTCAATCCTTGATTGTATCAGAAAGAATAATGCATCACAGTTAGTGACGGGTCCGGGCCAAAAATCCATCTTTGGTTTGGGTTTGGAAAATTTCCCCTAAAAATCCAAAAATTTCAATTTTTATGCACTCCGAGAAAAAATAATTGCATTGGGTTGCATCAAAAAGTACCTGGGTCAAAGCAGGGTCAGCCACTTATTTACTGCGGGTCAAAAGTATGCTTGGCTTACGTCAGGGCCTACCTCTAATCACTTTAAATGTTTTACATTGTTGAGTATAATGAGTCCTCAATAAAAGCTTTGAATAAATGAATGAATTTAAATACTTCAAAAAAAGGTTACTGTTCTCTTTGCTATTGAGTATTGCTACTTTCGATTTCAAGCAAAGCATCCCCAAACCAGTGCTCATCCAGATATGCAAAAGGGCTACACACACAGAATGGGTTAAGGTCTCAACTTCATAAAAAGTTATTAGATACTAAGTGACGGTAAACCCTTTGTACTTAGTGATAGACTCAATCCCAATTACTACGAATAGAACAGACAAATGAGATTAGGATTCTTCTTTGACAACTCGATTAGCAAAGTGGGAAGACAAAGTATTCAGAATTGCACCCCAGAACAAGAGAGTGGAATCCAAATTAAAGACAATGCAATAAGAGTGATTCTGAAAAAAAAGTTTTTTACATATAAGAAATAATCAATCAGATTGTAATTTATGGATGGCAGTTCATTATAAAGTTCTAATTTGAAGTGATTTACATTTACAATGAATTGACAAATCATTGAAACAATTGAGGAAAAGCAACAAAATAAGCCCAATTATGTTAAGTTTACATTTCTACTCATCAAATCTGACCTTGAAGTTTGAATTCTTCCTCAAATGTGATGGCACTACATTAAAATTTCTACATTCAAAATACTTTTCACTCTTGTTTATGAAAAAACAGTGATTTTTTAAGCTTGAATATAGGAAAAGTTTGTGAAGTTGATTTTAAGCAAACTTTAATGTCAATATTTTTTGTTTGATCAACAACTAACTGAAGAGCCCTCAAACTAGTGCTGAGTCTGGGTCAAAATTTGTTGGGGCTGGTCCATTTTTTGCAGCTCGGGCCTTGTCGAGTCAGCCATCTATGGTTTGAGTTTGGTTTTGGAAAATTTCCCCTAAAAACATCAAATTTTTCAATTTTTTACCTTTGGATCAAAAAGATCTCTTCGGGTCGGGTCAAAAAGTACCCGAGTCAAAGGCGGGTCGGCCTCTTATTTACTGCGGGCGGGTCAGGGCCCATCTCTACTTTAAACGTAGTGATTCTAAAGAGCTCATTTGACGTAAAGCCTTCTTCAAACATAATATTCTAACAGAGTAGGACCCTTAGATCCTAGGGGAGTTTTGCGTCAGTCAAATTTTCAGTCGGCTTTGATATTTATCTTTTGGTACCAGATGTTACCTCAAAAAGTATTTTCGGCAAAACCTTTTCTGTTACATGAATTTTTTTTCAATCAAATCAAATGTTGCAACTTCAGAAACTGCTACAGAGGAATGTATCACTTATCATTATGCAAATTTCAAGAAAGGCGGCTTGTTGATTGACAACTTTAACAAAGGAGGGTTCAACTACAAAAGATGTAATCAACTTTGGATATATATGTGTGTTTTAAGCTGAAAATATAATTCAAAGTCAACTTGGTTCTCTCATTTACAAAAATGAATGGAAAGGGCAGAGTAATTTCATACAAAGTTTTAATCTCTATGTATAAAACAGACTGTTTGTACCTACCCATGTATGTGCCTGTGTCCCTCTTTCATGTGCAAATGGCTGTACCAATCTCCACCAAATTTTGCACAGACCTCCACACCAACTCAGGGAAGGTTCTTAACATTAAGTATGACCCCACAAACCCGATTCCAAACCCCGGTGGTATCCCAATAGCTCAAAACCTTAGCAGATCGTGGGAGAAAAACTTTGTGTAATGTAAAATGTTAGGATGGGTACCCTTTAAAAATCTTTGTCCCAGGCAGCGCCTGGCCCCGGTTGGCCAGTTTTATATAAAGATGTTTGATGTAATTCCTGCTTAAAATATTTAACCTTTGAATGGAAAATTAAATTCAAAAAGAGCCTGGCATTGTATTTGTATAAGAACACTTCTTCCTTGTGAGGATGACAATTTCTTTGACACTAAAAGATACTCAAGCAAAAGTTAATAATTTACAATGGTCAATGGTCAAAGTGCTTTGCACAACAATTGTCATTGAAATTTAGGGTTCAGAGTCAGGGAAAAGGTTTTAAGGAAAGAATTGGTTTGCCTTATGTTGTGAACATCATTTAGACCCTGGTGTATAATATTTCCTATGGTCCAATAGAAGACCAGGCTAATAGCCTAGCTGTCCTTACACTTTTCAATGCCAGCACTTCCACTACATACTCCTATACACCCCCCCAAACAATTCTATACAACCCACACATCCCATCATTTCCACACTAGAGATGGGCCCTGACCTTACCCGACCCAAGCACACTTTTGACCTGCAGTAAATAAGGGACTGAACCCTCTTTGGCCCGGGTGTTTTTGACCTGACCCAATGATCTTTGATCCGAAGCAAAAAAAATTGATAAATTTGAGATTTTTAGAGGAAATTTTCCAAACCCAGAGGTGGCTGACCCGATCCGACCCGGGTCAAAAAATTTTTACCTGTACCCATCACTATCCTGACCCACACACATCCCAACTCTGCTCCAGACTCAAAGAAGGAAATATCAACACTGCTTGACCAGAGTTATTTTACTCTGCTGATAAATGATGTTAACAAATAATGGCAATTAAATTTTTATAATTCCTACTGAAGCTAATGCTCTGTAAAAATTACTTAAGTCAAAGAAAAAGGGAAAAGAAACACTATAAGTAAGGGTAACTAAACTTTAGCATAGTTTTATCAGTAAAAATGGTTGAGCATTGGTTTATTCATATTTCATGGAAAAAAGCTTGTATTTCATCTTTCATTAAGCAAGTAAAGTTGCTTTAGAGAAGCTCCTCAAAAACTTCCATCCTGAAGGACTCGATTCCTTCCTGATTTCTAATAGCCTTGCTTCTCTTTTGTTGTTGGTTATTCTCTAAGACATGTTTATGCTCCATGGTAATTGTGAAATCAACTTCAAGGGATTCAATAGAATTGACAGCTAGGGTTAGGGTTCTTATGGCAATCTCCTCCCAATTTGAAAAAACAAACAATTGAATTGCTTGATTCTGTATTTGTCTTTGTTAACAAGAATTAAAGAAGCTGATTTCTTGTTGAACTCTGGTTACTCTGAAGGTGCCTGAATATCCATTCCTTGAAAGAAAAGAAGTTTTAACCTTTTTGTGTAAAGTAAATGTAGGACTGCGTTCTCACCATATGGAAGCATCCCCTATTAATATCAATGATATGTGGGCGTGGGACCTAAAGATTCTCTCTCTCACCTCTACCAAGGGCCAAAACCCCATAAACTCAAGGAAACATTATCAAAATAAAAAATGGGGCTATATGGGTCCCAATTTCATGCACAAACTGAAAGATAATTTTGAACAAGACTCATGCCTTACCCAGGGAAACCTCTTTTTTTCAATATTTTATAGTAGCCTTGCAAGTCTTTAAAGGGAAACTTTTTTTGGTGATCTTTTTTGGTCTTATTTTCTGTGGATTATATAGGCAGGTGTTGAACCCGGGTTGCCAGGTTAGAATTCTGGCTTCAAACCATATGACCAACCCAGACTCATCAGGTTGAAACCTTAACAATCCAGCTCTTTTCAAATTATTATAGACAATGACTCAACACTGTGGCCTACTATTAATGAAAAAGATATTTCAAAGCAAACCTTTTATGAGAAGCCAATAGGGAATCAAGAGCTTTTTTCAAGTCAGCATCATTTCCATTGTTGGCACAAAATGTTTTAAAGTACTTCTCTTTGCCAATATCACCTCCACATTTATTTTGAGCGCCATTAATAAGACCTCCTTGGCCACACCAATGAGCCAAAGAAATCTGGAATTATTTCAAAGGTAAAACATACTTCTCTTAAAAATTTAAAGTTGTCAAAAATTACCAGGACTGCTGTTCAACAAGAAGATGTTTTGGTGCTACATTCATTTGCAATTTTGCGATCCAAATCAATGACACAACCGTCAATTTTCCTAGCCTTCGAGATAAATTTTCAATTTTTAAGACTTTTTGACAAAAATTTTCAATGTCGGACTTTCACCTCATCAAAGGTAACTTTGAGATTGCTTGCAACAAGCCCAGCAGCATTCAGAGTAGCTTGGGTTTTGTAGTTTCTGTATGATTTAAGTTTTGACCAAATGGAGGATCCTACACAGTTGGAAATATCTGGACCATTTCCAATGTCATACCCTGATGCGATGGTTACCCCTGATCCAGAGGTTGGAACATATCCAGTCAAATACATGTACCCTTCAACTACATTTGTGTGTATCTCAGCAACAGTTAGACCAGCAGGATGTGTGCAGCAAACTGAGCTCCCTTGAAATTTCAAAAAATATTAGCTGATCAAGTGCTAATTTTAGAGCTGTTTTTTTACCTGGGCAAAGATTTCTCACTAGCAAACCATCAGAACGTACAGTCAGACGCAGGTCCACATAACCCTCCAATACTTGAGCAGGTTTGACCCAATGCTCCATAAACTGAAAAAGATTTTTCTGTTATGGGTTTGACCCAAATTTTTTTGACCCGGATCTGGTCTAAAAATTTTTTTTGCTGCTTGGGTCAGGTCGGATTGGGTCCAGGTCTGGAAAATTCCCCCCTAATATCCCCAATTTTCAATTTTTACCTTCAGGTCAAAAAAAATCTCATCAGGTAAGGTCAAAAAATACCCAGTTGGCCCCTTATGCACTGCGGGTCAGAAGCACGCTTGGGTAGGGTTAAGGCCCATCTCAACTGTAATCCAAAATTATGATTTTTACCTAAGATTTCAAGAAGAGTTGTTAGGAAAAAATACAGCTTCATCTTTCTGCCTTTTTAATTAACATTGAAAATATATTTTCTTCTTGCAAGAATTTATAGCAAATTGAGAACAGTTGATGAGCTGAAAAAAATTTAAACTTTTTCTTGAAAATTTCTAAACCAAACACTTGTGCTTTATTTCCAAAGAAGTTGTAGCAACAGAATGAAATTTAAAAAAAAATCTGATTACTTTTTACAATATGTAAATTGAAACCTCAGGATAATTCTAAAATATAAGATTTTCTCAATCTTGAAGAAAATCGAATTTACCCACTAAGTCTAAACATGTTACTTACATACATAATTTACATCATTCTAAATTAAAATTACTTTTGCTCTATTTCTTCAAGTGATGTTTTCATGAAATACACTTGTGACATTTTTTATGTCTGTTTTCTGATATTCAAATATTTCTTTGATTAGTTTCTCGTAGATTCAGATTCATTTTCAAAGTTTTCATAAAAATCAGAGGATGATTTTTATTTTAAACCTCAGTTGTATTTCAAATTCAAACAAAAAACAATTCTGTACAAATTTTTTTGGGGGGAAACTAAGAGAAATTATGCCTACCTGTAAAATTGCTTATCCCCATTTCGCTTACCTGCAAAATGGTTTACTCCCAAATCGGCTTACCAGACAGATTCACCCATCTGCACAATTGCCTAACCCTAATTCACCTACCCGGATTATTAACCTAAACCTAAACAAACCTTGCGGGGCTTTTAACCCCCAACCAAACCACGCAGGGCTATTTTATTGCTAACCTAACCTAACACTCTAACATAACCCTGGAGGGCTACTATCCCCTTCAACCTTAGCCTATGGGCCCTACCTGGGCTGTGCCTCACCCGGGCCTTTATTTAGAGATAGGCAAAATAGTTGGGCACTGGGCAGGCGAACTTGGGGTAGGCGAAATATTCAGGTAAGTGATTTTTGTAGGTAGGATATTTAGGGGGGGGGGGGGGAAGGGAAATAAGGCTGGGCAATTTTTCCAAATGGGT
>Ga0194133_10003609_pt1 | contig 21770 bp, 23 predicted proteins | sample TA2KigOf40mmetaG_FD_155448 | JGI IMG/M metagenome (GOLD analysis project Ga0194133, IMG submission 155448) | Freshwater microbial communities from Lake Tanganyika, Tanzania - TA2015055 Kigoma Offshore 40m | ecosystem: Environmental > Aquatic > Freshwater > Lake | place: Tanzania: Lake...
GGCCAAAGGCCCAGGCTTTGAGCCCGACGAGCATCGGATGCTTCAATCGCGCCTTAATATAGCCGCGCGGGAGCTGGCTAGCGATCAGCGCAATGAATGCAAATAGCATCAGCAGGAAATTGAGATGATTAATCCCCGTCGGCGGATCCCAAACGGGGATCATGCCGTCACCGCGATATCGGCCAAAGCCGTCAATCACGAGAGCCACACCGATCACGGCCACAACACTATAAAGCCCGCGATAGATATTGCGCCCGAATTTCTGCTGAAGGCTTGCGTGAAGTGCGGGAGCCATCTGGACAGAATGACCCGCGAGAAAAATCACAAGGCCGAGAATGAGAATGGACATGAACGGATTCCCCTAAAAGCGAGGTACTCGTTAAACCACGCGCGGGGTATCTTGAGCAAGTCGTCCCGTTCTCACTCACTCATGCCAATCAAAAAGCAATGCTGAGTTTCACGATGCCATTGGTGTGGATGGTGATCTTGTTGCCGACACCTGATCAGCTGCGACAGTATTTTCATGAGTTACACTTGCTGGCCCTCGTTCGAACTCGAGAATGACCGCGCCATTCTCTGCTTCATCGACAAGAAGCGCGGGAGCGCTTACATTCGATCTTTCGTCCACCAATTCTGTGTTTGTTTCTTAAACGGTTTCAGCAACAGCCTCGAAGGTTTCCACCTCGGTACCGTGTTGGATGTGATTTTAGAGCAACGCACCTTCAAGAACCGTACGATTAACCCGCTCCTTGTCAAGAAGCTGCGCCATCTCAACCATATCCGCTTCATAACGGGCGCGCTCAAGACGAGCCATTCGCTTCGCTTCTTCAAGACGAATCGATTCAAAAGTGACCTGATCGCGCGCCAGCAAAGAAGTTTGTTTCTCTGTAAGCGCTTTACTGACTTCCTCATAGCGGAGATCAAAACTGCGTTCCGCCGTTTCAAGATCAGATACACGCACATAAAGCGCTGATTTTTCAACTTCAGCCGTTTCAGTGCGTCGCGTCATATTCGCAAGCTGCATCGTGAGATCGATGACCGAACGTTCCACAGTATACAATTCTTCCAGCTTCTCGCGATAATTTTACCGCACCGAATTCAACACTTTTTCCTGCGTCTCGGCGCGTTGAGTGGCCGCTTCGAGTTTTGCCGATGTCGAGTGCAATTCGGCACGAAGCACTTCAAGACTCTCAACACGCTGAATAGCAGCTTTCTCTTTCGCTTCGCGCTCTGCTTCAACGGCAGCTTGCAGCGTCGCGATCTGCGATTTCAAACGCTCCGCCATCGGCTCCAATTCGCTGACCGTGCGGCTCAAGCGCGCGGTCTGGAATGTGTTTTCATGAAGGAGCGTTTTGAGCATCCGGTCCTGCTCTTCACTGCTGCGCAAGGCGCTTGCCACCTGCTCATAGGCAACTTCGCGCTCGGCCAAAGCGGAAGAGAGGCGATCAAGTTCTCGCCGGCCCACAGAGATTTCATCCTGCAGCGCATTGATATGGGTGCGCGCTTCCGCCAAAGCGCCTTCACGCTGTTTGACGATATCCCGCGTGGCAAGATGATCTTCTTGTTTTTTTGTTTTGCAGCTTCGGTCTTCGCGATCGTGTCGCGTGCCCGCTCGCCTGCGGCCTCTAAGGCCACCTTCTCAGATACAAGCGTTTCATATTTCGGTTCAAGATCGGTGCGCGCGGCGCGCAATTCAGCGCCTACGGCTTCAGACAATTCAAGATGGCCTTGTAATTCGGCCTTGTCTTTCTTCACCTCTTCCAATTCATCAACAACGGCAACGAAACGCTGCATTACGCCTAAAAACTCGGCGCGCAGATGATCAAAGGCGCGGAACCGATCAATCAGCGCTTCGTAATCAAGGCGAATTTCCTCATTGCGAATGGCCGAGGCCAAAAGAGGCGCTGTTTCAGCAAGCGACGTCGCGTCTTCTTCAGAAAATTTTGGTGCAGAGACCTGTGGTAAACGACGGGCATCAGCGTTATCGCCTAACTGAACGAAGTCGCGAATGATTTCACCATTCACAACGTGACCTACAGCATTGGCACGCGCATTTTGCTCAGAAGCCCGCAATATTAAAAAGTGCCGCATGGCACACCCTCCTCATTCCGAGGAGGATAAGGGAACCACAGGCTATAACCTTACGCAAGGTCAAGTATAAAATATAGTTATCAGCTCAAAATTTCATAAAAATTACATGGGTTTAGAACATAACACCGCGTCGATATTTGCCTCAATAATGCGGTGGAGGCGGCTCTGGGGCTTTGTTTAACGCCTCATTTGACACTTCAAACTCGTCACGCAACTCTTTAAGACGCCGCTCAAGGAGATCGATCTTGTTCCATTGCGCGACAACCATTTCGCTTAAATCGGAAATCGTCCTGTCTTGTTCCGTGAGGCGATGCTCAAGCTCGGCAATGCGGATTGAGGTTTCATGATCGGTCATTGATCACTCCCACTCAATCGTACCCGGTGGCTTTGACGTCACGTCATAAACAACACGATTAATGCCTTTGACTTCATTGATGATACGGTTCGCGGCGCGGCCCAAGAAATTCATATCGAAATGATAGAAATCCGCCGTCATGCCATCAACTGAAGTGACCGCGCGCAAGGCGCAGACATGATCATAAGTACGCCCATCACCCATCACCCCTACCGTGCGCACGGGGAGCAACACGGCAAAGGCCTGCCAGATTTTGTCGTAAAGCCCCGCGCGTCGAATTTCTTCGAGATAGATTTCGTCAGCCAAGCGCAAGATATCCGCTTTATCTTTCGTGATTGCGCCCGGAATACGGATCGCAAGGCCCGGTCCTGGGAAAGGATGGCGACCAACAAACGCATCTGGTAATCCCAATTCACGCCCCAATATCCGCACCTCATCTTTGAAAAGTTCGCGTAAAGGCTCGACGAGTTTCATCTTCATGCGTTCGGGCAAGCCGCCAACATTGTGATGGCTCTTGATCGTTACCGACGGCCCACCAGTAAATGAAACGCTCTCAATCACATCGGGATAGAGTGTGCCTTGCGCCAGAAAATCAGCGCCTCCTATTTTTTTCGCTTCCGCATCAAACACATCGATGAAAAGCTTGCCGATGATTTTGCGTTTGGCTTCCGGATCATCGACGCCTGAGAGCTCCGTCAAAAAGGTTTCACTCGCATCCACATGAACAAGTGGGATATTGTAATGATCACGAAAGAGCGTGACGACCTTTTGTGCTTCACCCAAACGCAACAAACCATGATCGACAAAGACACAGGTCAATTGATCGCCAATCGCTTCATGGATTAAGACAGCGGCGACAGAAGAGTCCACGCCACCCGACAGACCGCAAATCACGCGGCCTTTGCCAACTTGATCACGAATGCGTTTGATCGCCTCTTCACGGAACGCCTTCATCGTCCAATCGGCACGGCACCCCGCGATGTTGCGCACAAAATTCCGAATAAGCTTTGCGCCATCAGGCGTATGAACCACTTCTGGATGAAATTGCACGCCGTAATAATGGCGTGCTTCGTCCGCAATCGCTGCAAAGGGAGCGTTCTCAGAGACAGCAACAACCGAGAAACCTTCCGGCAACCGCGTCACGCGATCACCATGGCTCATCCATACCGGCGACTTCTGGCCTCTCGCCCAAACGCCCTCAAACAATTTGCAAGACGATGTCACTTCAATTTCGGCGCGACCAAATTCGCGATGATGCCCGCTTTCGACATGGCCACCCAATTGCTTGGCCATGGTCTGTTCGCCATAGCAAATGCCGAGAACGGGAACGCCTGATTTGAAAATCACATCCGGTGCGAAAGGCGAATTCTCATCAAGCACGGAGGCAGGCCCGCCCGACAAGATCACCGCTTTGGGGTTAATATCATGATAGGCTTTTTCGGCCGATTGAAAGGGAATGATCTCACAATAAACGCCCTCTTCGCGCACCCGCCGCGCGATCAATTGCGTGACTTGCGAACCGAAATCGACGATCAGGATTTTTTCATGCGCGTGAGGATCATGTCTGTCAGTCATCGAGCGTTCCAAATTATGAAATCATTGCCGCTTAAGAAGTGAAATATAAAAACCATCCGTGCCGGTGCGGTATGGCGTTAATTGCAAGCCTTTGCCTTTGTGTGAAACAAAATCAGCAAGTGCTGGGAAACCGGCATTCATCGCCACATGAGTGGGATCAACAAGCGTGAAAGAGTCATGCGTTTTCAGAAAAGCTTCAACCGCGTCATCATTTTCCTGCGGCAGAAGTGAGCATGTGATGTAAGCGATGCGCCCACCACGCCTCACGAAGGGTGCGGCGCGTTCAAGCACGGCTCTTTGTTCTTTGATGCGGTCTTCCAACGCATTGGGTCGCAAGCGCCATTTCGCGTCAGGATTGCGGCGCCATGTGCCAGTGCCTGTGCAGGGCGCATCGATCAGAACAAGATCGGCTTGGCAATCGAGGTCTTTGAGCGGTTCGTCGTTTTTGATTTTTGGCGCTCTTACTTGCACATTGCGCGCGCCCGAACGCGTCACGCGATCAAAGATTGGTGCCAAGCGTCTTTTGTCGCTGTCAGTTGCAAATATCTGTCCGCGATTATCCATGAGCGCGGCAAGGGCCAGTGTTTTACCGCCAGCGCCCGCACAAAGATCGATCACTTGCATACCCGGATCAACGGCTGAAAGCGCAGCGGCAAGTTGCGATCCTTCATCTTGAATTTCATAGAGGCCTTTTTGAAAGGCGGGTTCGGCTTGCAGGCTTGGCGCGCGACCATCAGGCGATGGCATGATACGAATGCCAACCGGCGAATGCGGTGTGGCAACCGGTTGGAAATGCGAAAGCTCTTCGAGCACCCGCTCGCGCGTGGCCTTTAACATATTCACGCGCAAATCAATCGGTGCACGATGCGAAATCGCTTGCATTTCATCCGGTGACGCTTCACCGAAGGCCGCTTTGAAAGACGCATCAAGCCATTCAGGATAATCACCAATGACATGAGACGGCGCGTCAGTGATGGTGCTATTTTGAAGCGCGTTCATTTCATCAGCAGTCAATGGCGTTGGCGCAAATTTCTCCCCGGAACAGAGAACTGCAATCCCATCAGCAGATAACCCACACTCGAGATGCACGGCGCCTAAAAGCATTGCGCGCGGTGTCTCAGTCTTCATGAGATGAGCGGCTGAGGCCCGGCGGCGAAGCGTATCATAAACAAGCGCCGCAATCGCTGCGCGATCGCCAGAGCCTGCAAAGCGATGCGCAAGACCCCAATCTTTTAACGCATCCGTAGCCGGACGCCGACGTGAAATAAGATCATCGAGCACTTCAATAGCCGCCGAAAGTCGTGCTGCAGGAGTCATAACACAACTTTCAAATGAGAGAGCGAAACAAGATCATAAACACTCATGTTGAATAATTCGGACTCTCGCGCGTGATCGTCACATCATGTGCATGGCTTTCGCGTAAACCCGCCGATGTAATTTTTACAAATTCAGCTTTTGCGCGGAATTCTTGCAGGGTTGCACCGCCAACATACCCCATCGACGCGCGTAACCCGCCTGCCAATTGATGAAGCACGCTCGCGACAGGTCCCTTATAAGGCACCTGCCCTTCAATGCCTTCGGGAACAAGTTTCAGCGCGTCTTTGATATCTTGTTGGAAATAGCGATCCGCCGAGCCGCGCGCCATCGCGCCAACCGAACCCATACCGCGATAGGCTTTGTAAGTGCGGCCTTGATAAAGAAAGGTTTCGCCGGGGCTTTCATCTGTGCCTGCAAGAAGCGATCCGATCATCGCGGTTTCTGCGCCCGCGGCAAGTGCCTTTGCAAGATCACCGGAGAATTTTATACCCCCATCCGCAACCACTGGAATATCCGCTTTCTCTGCAACCGAATAGGCATCCATAATCGCAGAGAGTTGCGGCACACCGACGCCCGCAACAATACGCGTTGTGCAAATTGATCCCGGTCCAATGCCGATCTTAACAGCATCCGCACCCGCATCGATCAGCGCTTGCGTGCCGCCGGCTGTTGCAACATTACCCGCAATGATTTGCACCGCATTCGATAATTTCTTGATCCGCGTCACGCTATCGAGCACGCGTTGCGAATGACCATGCGCCGTGTCAACACAAACGACATCGCAGCCCGCGTTGATCAAGGCTTCGGCACGTTCAAATCCTGAGTCACCGACAGTAGTTGCCGCGGCTACAAGCAAACGCCCGCGCGCATCTTTTGACGCATGCGGATGGGCGACCTGCTTTTCCATATCTTTAACGGTGATCAACCCAATGCAGCGGAAATGATCATCCACAACAAGAAGCTTCTCAATGCGGAATTGATGAAGAAGACGGCGCGCTTCATCTTGGCTCACGCCTTCGCGCACGGTGATCAAACGATCCTTCGTCATCAATTCGGAAACGGGTTGTTGCGGGTTGGTGGCAAAACGCACATCACGATTGGTGAGAATGCCAACAAGCTTTCCCGATTTATCACCCGAGCCGCGCTCAACAACCGGCACACCCGAAATATGATTGCGCTTCATGAGTTCAAGCGCATCGGCAAGCGTTTCATCGGGATAGATTGTGAGCGGGTTCACCACCATCCCGCTTTCAAATTTTTTTACCGCGCGCACTTCATTGGCTTGTTCATCAATCGTCATATTGCGGTGAAGAACGCCGAGCCCACCCGCTTGCGCCATCGCAATCGCAAGACGATGTTCAGTTACTGTATCCATCGCCGCTGAGATGATAGGGAGTTTGAGACTTAATGTCCGCGTCAGTCTCGTTGTCACATTGACATCGCCCGGCATCACCAAAGAATGACCCGGCTGCAAGAGAACATCGTCGAATGTGAAAGATTCACGAATTGCCGATTTGACGGCCATGGCCAACTCCTGAACGCGCGAAAAAGAGGCGGGGACAACCGGCTTAAAATCAGCGCGGCGGCAATCTCGGGCCGGTCATCGGATTGGCAGTGGGACGTATCACGGCCTCTCACAAACAGGAAGCGGAAAGAGCCCATCCTTGTGTTTTATCTCATTTTTTATGGAGAGAAAGCGAAAGCCTGCGCAAAATTGCTCCAATTTAAGCCGTTGAACGTCCGCGATAGCCCGTGGCGACGACATAAAGCTCCGCCGAATCAGACCGGCTCGCGGCGGGTTTGTAATGTTTGACCTGCGCAAAATCCCGCTTGAGATCGGAAAGCAAGGTCCCCTCCGTCCCGCCTTGCAGGACTTTGGCGAGAAACGCCCCGCCGGGCGCCAAAACCTCGCGCGCGAATTCGGTCGCGAGTTCAGCAAGCGCCACGATTTTCAAATGATCGGTTTTCTTATGACCCGTTGTATTCGCGGCCATATCCGACATCACAACATCGGCCTCGCCGCCCAACATCAACTTCAATTTTTCCGGGGCATCGGCTTCGAGAAAATCCATCACGGTGAAATTAACGCCAATGATGGGTTCAATTTCTAATAGATCGATGCCGATGACTTTGCCCTTTCCCTTGTCAGATTGAACGATCTTTGCCGCCACTTGCGCCCAACCGCCGGGTGCGGCACCGAGATCCACAATGCGACCACCCGGTTTAAACAATTTGAATTTCTCATTGAGCTCGATGATTTTGAACGCCGCGCGCGAACGATAACCTCCACGCTTGGCCCGCGCGACGTAAGGATCATTAAGTTGCCGTTCCAACCAACGCTTTTGTGAGACCGTACGTTTTTTGGCGGTCTTCACACGTTGTTTTAGGGAACGCCCCCCTTCGCGGCCCGAGAGTCCGTCACCACTCATGTGGCCCCCACAGCGCGGTCATGCCACACGCCATCTTCGACCATCAATTGCATGAGAATACCTTCACGCAAGCCGCGATCGGCAACACGAACGCGGTCGGAAGGAAACATATGCCTGATCGCATCAAAAATCGCACAGCCTGATAAAACTAAATCTGCACGTTCAACACCAATACAAGCGCTCGCAACGCGTTCGGAATAATTCATCGCCAAAAGCCGCGACACAATTGTGCTCACCTGATCAGACGACATCCAAATTCCATCCACCGCACGACGATCATATCGCGGCAAACCGAGATGCACGCCCGCCAAAGTCGTCACTGTGCCGGAAGTACCCAAGAGATGAAAATCACGAGGCTCACCCGTCTTCGGCAAAGACGCCGCGAAAGACACAAGATGGTCTTTCACTTCATCCACCATGCGTTGATAGGAGTCTGCATTGACATCGCGTCCGCCATGCCGCTCGGAGAGATTAACAACACCCACCGGCAAAGAGAGCCATGACCGGATGCGCTTGCGAATGGAGCGTCGCCCTTGGCGCGCAGCATCGAGCCAGACAACTTCGGTAGAGCCGCCTCCAATATCGAAGAGCACAACGCTCTCGGCTTTCGGATCAGCCAAAGCCGCGCACCCTGCAGCGGCTAACGCAGCCTCTGTCTCGCGATCAATGATTTCCAAGCGCAGACCCGTTTCTTGCTCGACACGACCCATAAATTCTTCACGGTTTTCGGCGGCACGACAGGCTTCGGTCGCTATAAGACGCGCGCGCTTCACGCCGCGATGCGCCATTTTATGGCTGCATATTTTAAGCGCCTCAATCGTGCGACTTATGGCATCATCAGCCAAACGCCGGGTTGAAGAGACGCCTTCGCCCAAACGTACAATTCGAGAAAACGCATCCACCACGCGGAACCCGTCGCACGACGGCCGCGCCATCAAGAGGCGACAATTATTGGTACCCAAATCCAGCGCGGCATAGACCGCAGCGCGCGAGGCATCCCCGCCCTCAGCGTGATGCCGTCCCGCCTTGCCTGCACCCTCTTCCGCGCGATGCACACCCGCCCGCGACATGGAATTCCGTTCAAAAAACACTCTATCGAAAATGAAGCTAGCATCAGTCGGCCCAAAAAGCCAAGCGAGAGCCGAAACGCGATGATCAAAACACCAAAAACGCCCCGCCCCTGTCACGCGGCAAGGGACATCGTAAGATTTTTCAGTGTGCGAAGAAAAAGCGCTGGCATAATCGGCTTTGCGATCACGGCGTCAAAGCCGGCACTCCTCGCCCTTTCAAGGACACGGCGCGTAGCGCCGCCGCTTAGCATTATAGCTTTTGACAATGCCGGGCTTTCAATTTTGGCCCGCAAAATCCGAAGCGCTTCAAAGGGGGTCATTTCCCCAAGATCATCATCCAAAATCAGAAGCTCAGCAGCTCCAGTTGGTCCCTTAAGAACCATGTCTCGCAAGGAGGAATGGCAGATCAGCGGATAGCCATGGTCATCGAAGAAATCAGCGAGCACTGCCCGGCAATAATAATCAGGCGATAACAGCAGACTGCACGGTCTGCTCTTCGGCAAGGTCGACACAGTCTGAGGCGCTATGGGATCCATGTCCCGAAAACAAATACGGGATCGTCTTAGCCTTACGCGTTTAAAAGTCCGGATAAAAATTGGCTAAAATTCAACCCTCTTGCGGTTCCAATTCCGCTTCCGTCTTTGTCCGCCTGTGAAAATAGCTCTCGATCTTGTCGAGATAGATATAGACAACCGGCGTGATGAACAGAGTGAGCAGCTGCGAAACGGCAAGACCGCCGACAACCGCAATACCCAAAGGTTGGCGAAGTTCAGATCCCACTCCAGAACCAAGCGCGATGGGTAGAGTTCCAAAAAGCGCTGCGAATGTCGTCATCATAATGGGGCGGAAGCGCACAAGTGCCGCTTTCCGAATAGCGCTTAACGCATCCATACCCGACTGGCGTCGCTCAATGGCGAAATCGACCATCATGATCGCGTTTTTCTTGACAATACCGAACAGCATCAAAATACCGATGATGGCGATGACTGAAAGATCAAGCTTATAATATTGAAGTGCAAGCAAGGCACCTAAGCCCGCAGACGGAAGACCAGACAAAATCGTGATGGGATGAATAAAGCTTTCATAAAGTACGCCCAAAACGATATAGATCACAAGTACAGCAGCGAGGATTAAAGGCCCCTGCCCTTTGAGTGAGTCTTGGAATTGCTGCGCTGAACCCGCAAAACCTGTGACAATTGACGACGGTAGGCCTGCAATTTTTTCTGCCTTGCGAATGGCTTCGACCGCTTGACCCAACGCGACATCAGGCGCGAGATTAAATGATAATGTCACAGCCGGTTGCTGTGATTGGCGATTGATCGACAAGGGTCCGATATTACGGCGTATATTCGCCACCGTTTCAAGCGGTACATTCTGACCAGTCGAATTTTTTATGAACAAACGCGACAAGGCCGCCGGATCCGATTGATAATCACGATTGGCTTCCAAGATGACAGCATAATCGGCTGAGGCCGTGTAGATCGTTGAAATTTGACGCGAACCAAACGCGTTATAAAGCGTTTGTCGAACTTGATCCGATGTCACACCTAAATTCGCCGCCTTCTCGCGATCGAGATCCACAACGATTTGAGGATTGGCGATCTGCAAATCACTCGTCACGTCACGTAATTCAGGTGTCTTTCGGAACTGCTCCAGAATCTTCGGAACAGACGCAAACAAAGTGGCAAGGTCACCTGACTGCATCGTGTATTGATATTGTGCGCGCGCAAGACGGCCCGCATTCAGATTGAAATTCTGAATCGGCACAAAGACCGCATTAATTCCCGGAATACTGGACGCAGCTTTACGAAGTCTTCCGATAATCTTGCCCATATCATCGCGCTGAGCACGTGGCTTTAACTGGATAAACATAAAGGCTTGATTGGTTGAGCCGAAACCGGCTGATGATGTAAAATAATCAATCGCCGGGTCTTTGCTGATGACCTCATTCAATTTCAATTGATAATCCGCCATGGCGCTGAAAGACACATCGGGTGCCGCCTCAACTGAGGCGCGTAAAAGACCTGTATCTTCCTGCGGGAAAAATCCCTTGGGGATTTGGAAATAAATCCAAACTGTCAACGCAATGGTGCCAAGCGTCAACAGAAGAACAATGAAACGGATTCGGATCACTCCATCAAGAGCGATTTGATAAAGCCTCAAAATCGCATTGAACCCGGCATCAATAATTCGCGCGAAAAGACCCTCACGATGATTGGGGCGATGTTCGCGCAGAATCCGCGCGCAAATCATCGGCGTTAATGTCAGCGAGACAAAGCCAGAAACTAAAATGGCTACTGAAATCGTCCCCGCAAATTCACGGAACACGCGCCCGACAACACCGCCCATGAAAAAGACGGGAATAAAAACCGCGACCAAAGACAGTGTGATGGAGATAATCGTAAAACCGATTTCCCGCGATCCCCTCAACGCAGCGTCAAAGGGCTTCTCGCCATTTTCAATATGACGCATAATGTTTTCAAGCATCACGATGGCATCATCGACGACAAAACCCACAGAAAGCGTGAGCGCGAGAAGCGATATATTATCGATCGAATAGCCAAACACATACATCGCTGCGAATGTGCCAATCAAAGAGACGGGAAGGGCGAGCGCGGGAATAATGGTTGCGGTTAGCGACTTTAAAAACAAGAAAATCACCAACACCACAAGGATAATGGAAAGGCCGAGTGTGAATTCAACATCGGCAACGGCTTCGCGAATGGGAAGCGAGCGATCTGACAAAACATCCATGCCAATCGACGCAGGAAGCTGATTGCGATATTGCGGTAACTTCGATTTGACCTGATCGACCACATCAACCGTATTCGCATCTGATTGTCGGAAAACTGCTAAAACAATTGATCGCTTTTTACCAAACCAACTCGCCGTTTGATCATTTTCAACGGAATCGCGCACAGTGGCGATGTCTTCAAGTTTTACAGGCACTGCATTTTTTGAAATGATGATGATCGCGCCATAGTCGGCCGCATTTCTCAATTGGCCTGACGCTTCAATTGTAACGTTGCGCTCGGTGCCGCGCAAAGTGCCCATTGGTTGATTGGAATTCGCTGAGGAAATCGCTCGTTGAATATCGGCGAAAGAAAGTCCACGCGCAGAGACCGCTTCAGGATCGGCCGTTACACGCAACGCATATTTTTGCGACCCATAAATTTGGACCTGCGCCACACCATTAATTTGCGAGATCTGCTGCTGAAGAATTTGCTCGGCGTAATCATTCACCTGTGACAATTGCATCGTCTCGGAGGTGAGCGCGATGAAAAGTACTGGTTGATCGGCAGGATTTACTTTTCGAAAGCTTGGCGGGTTCGGTAAATCGGGCGGAAGACGACGTAATGATCCGCTAATCGCCGCCTGCACATCAAGAGCCGCGCCATCAATGTTGCGATCAAGATCAAATTGCAGTGTGATATTGGTCGACCCCAAACTCGATACCGATGTCATCGCGGTTATGCCCGAGATTGTCGAAAATTGCCGTTCTAGAGTTGCCGCTACAGACGTCGCCATGCTTTCAGGACTTGCACCGGGCAAATTCGCCGAAACGCTGATCGTTGGAAAATCAACACGCGGCAAAGCGGCAACTGGCAGAAGGCGATAGGCAAAGAGACCAAAGATTATGAATGATAAAGTGATGAGCGTCGTCATCACTGGACGACGAATACATAATTCCGAGAGAGACATCAGGGCGCTCCCGTCGAAGAACCTTTCGGTTCAATCTTCACACCGTCCGTCAATTGAATTTGACCGTCGGTTACAACTTGTTCATCGCTGGAGAGCCCATCAGTGATCTCCGTGCGATTATTGACTGTGCGTCCCGTTTTCACCGGTTTGAATTTGGCGATGTCTTTCTCGACAACATAAACAAAAGACCCACGCGGCCCCGTCTGCACCGCTTCGCGCGGTACGGTGACGGCATTATCGATGACTTTCAAAGTCACACGCACATTGCATAAAGCACCGGGCCAGAGCGCTTCTTTCTCATTATCGAAAATCGCGCGCACCATCACAGTGCCTGATGTTGTATCAACAGCATTATCAATGACGGCAATTTTGCCTTTCACCTTTTCACCCACACCCTGAATGGTTGCTTCAACGCTTGAACCGGCATTTCCAAATGCGGCTTTAAGATCCGGCAAGAACCTTTGAGGTGTGCTAAAGGCCACATAGATTGGTGAAATCTGGTTGATAATTGTGAAAGGGACGCTGCCATCGCCCGTCTTGGCGATGTTACCGGGCTTCAGTCCGGCAACACCCGCGCGCCCGCTGATCGGTGCGGAGATCGTGTAATAGCTTTGCGTCACGCGTAGATTATCAAGCGCCGCGCGATCAGAGGTGAGCTGCGCGGTTAAGGCGGCAACTTGTGTCTTTGCATTTTCAAGATTGACCTTGGACACAAATTCATTCGCCGCCAGCGCCTCATTACGGCTCACATCGCGTTGCGCCTGCTCGAGCTGCGCGGTCGTGCGTTGAATCGTGGCTTCGGCCTGTCGCACTTGCGCATCAATACCGCGCGAGTCGAGGCGAACAAGGACGTCACCGGCTTTCACAAGCGCGCCATCGGCAAAGAGAATTTCAAGAATTTGTCCCTCAACCCGCGGCCTTAAAGTGACCGAGGCCGCTGGCTGCACGGTTCCAATCGTCTCAAATTGAACCGGCACTGCTTCCCTTTTCGAAGCGCCCAAAAGGACAGGAAAGACCCTTTGCACCGCGCCGCCCGCCGGAGCGCCGCCCTGAGGCGCGCCGCTTTGCTGGGCAAAAACAGCGTGAGAGCTCGCGAGCAAAGTCAAAAGGGCCAGAATGCACGGAATTTTTACTGGGCAGACGCGGATCATCGGGCAATGACTCACCAAGGAGGAAAAACGCAGAATGATGAAAGTTAGCCCTTATGGCAGAGCCGTTCACCATGAGCACGTGAATTTTTTGTCATCCAGACCGGCTTGGCTTGTCATTATTCAGCGGTTTCGCTAAACAGCGCTCGACCATTAGGATTTCGCGCGCGAAACCCGTGTGATGCGGTCCTGTTGGGGGATAGTTCAACGGTAGAACAGCGGACTCTGACTCCGTTAATCTTGGTTCGAATCCAGGTCCCCCAACCAAAATATAAGAGCTAAATCAACACCTTATGCAAAGCCCCGCTTGGCTCTCGCCAGCGGGGCTTTTGCTTGTGTCCGCACTGTGTCCGTTTTTGGGGCCATTCAGAAGCATCAATACCACTGCCCTCGGCAATGGCGGAGGATCGGAAACCGGATGCGGGCGTTCTGCTCTGGTTCGTGCGCAATCAGGGAAAACTGACCCAATTCCTGCGCATCATGCCGCCTTCGTCTCCGAGCACCGCGCGCATTCGCCTTCCAGCTCAACGATGGGATGAGCAGGCTTGAAGCCTGCATGCTCGGCGGCACCCTGGAGCCCTTGAGCCACCAGATCCGACGGCGCTTCCTGCACGGTACCGCAGTGGCTGCAGACCATGAACACCACGGCTTCACCGGGGTGATGCTCGTGATCGCATGCAAAGTACGACGCCTTCGAGGCGAGCCGGTGAACGCAGCCGGCCTCCTGCAGGAAGTCGAGCCCGCGGTAAACCTGAACTGCCTGGACTTTCTTCGATACGCTCAAGCGATCCGTGATCTCATAAGCCGTGAGCGGTTTCTCCTCGCGGGCCAGCACGGTCAGAACACGCGCGCGCATCTCCGTAAACGGGAGTTTCCGTGCCGCAGCGAACGCGCGGGCGCGTTCAATCATGGCTGCCACGTCGGAGTGGGGCGAGTGCGCATGGCCGTACCCCTCGCATCGCTCGTGATGAGCTTTTTCGCCTGCCATGGCCGAGACCTCCTTGACTATCGCCGTGGTGTAATACTATTACACTTCACTGAGTGTTACAACATTACACCCTTGGAGGATCATGGCCAAGACCCAATCGGACAATCGCCTCCCTGTCACTGTGCTTTCAGGCTTCCTCGGCGCCGGCAAGACCACGCTGCTCAACCATATCCTGAACAACCGCGAGGGCATGAAGGTCGCCGTCATCGTCAATGACATGAGTGAGGTGAACATCGACGCCGAGCTCGTGAAACAGGATGGCGGTCTGTCACGCACCGACGAGAAACTCGTCGAGATGTCCAATGGCTGCATCTGCTGCACGCTACGCGACGATCTCCTTAAGGAAGTGCGCCGGCTCGCCGAGGACAAGCGCTTCGACTACCTCGTCATCGAGTCGACCGGCATCGCCGAGCCCTTGCCGGTCGCGACCACCTTCGACTTCCGCGACGAAGACGGACAGTCTCTCTCGGACGTCTCCCGGCTCGACACGATGGTCACAGTCGTCGACGCGGTAAACCTTCTCAAGGATTATTCGAGCCAGGATTTCCTGCGCGACCGCGGCGAGACGGCGGGCGAGGAAGACGATCGTGCGCTCGTCGATCTCCTCGTCGAGCAGATCGAGTTCGCCGATGTCGTCGTCCTCAACAAGGCGGGCACGGCGACTAAAGATCAGCTGGACCTTGCCCGCAAGATCATCGCGGCGCTCAACAGCGAAGCCAGCATCATCGAGGCCGATTACGGGCGCGTGCCGCTAGGCGCCGTGCTCGATACAGGCCTGTTCGACTTCGAACGTGCGCAGACCCATCCGCTTTGGTTCAAGGAACTGAACGGCTTCAAGAACCACGTGCCGGAGACCGAGGAATACGGCATCCGATCCTTCGTGTACCGCGCCCGCCGTCCCTTCGCGCCGATGGCCTTCAAAGCCTTCGTCAACAAGCCCTGGCCCGGCGTCATCCGCGCCAAGGGTTTCTTCTGGCTGGCGACCCGACCGAACTACGTGGGCGAACTCGCCCAGGCCGGCGCGCTGGTGCGCACATCGAAGCGGGGCTTCTGGTGGTCCGCCGTGCCGCGCGAGCGCTGGCCCGACAGCGCCGAGTGGCGCGAGAGCATGAAGCCATACTTCGACAAGACGTTTGGCGACCGGCGACAGGAAATCGTCTTCATCGGCCTTGCCGACCAGATGGACGAAGCCGCCATACGTGGCGAACTGGATGCGGCGCTCACGGGCATGGTCGACCGCTTCACGCCAGACGCGTGGAGGCATCTGCCCGATCCTTTCCCGAACTGGGAGCGGCAGGCGGAATGAGCGTGAAAGATCCCGCTCAAGACGCTTGCCTCTCCATCTGCTTCCGCTGCAAGCCCGAGGGCTGGCCCGGAGACGCAGATGCGCGTCGCCCCGGCGCTGATCTCGCCGATGCGATCGAGGCGGAAGCAACACGTCGGGGCATCGATCTGAAGGTGCTTCGCGATGTCCGCTGCATGAGCCAGTGCAAGCGGCCCTGCGTCGTGGCGTTTTCTGGCGAAGGTCGGTTCACCTATTTGTTTGGCGATCTTCAGCCGGCCCGCGATGCTGCGGCTGTGCTGCATGCCTTCGTCCTTTACCGCACAAGGCCGGACGGCTTCATGGAGCGCTTCGAGCGACCTGAAGTCCTGCAAGCCGGTATTGTCGGCCGGGTGCCACCACTGACCGCTGGAGCGCGACAGGTCGAGCACCGGCCCGCAGCTGTCCAAGCCACCTGATCACCACAGCCAAACAGTCCGGGGACTCTCATGACCGAAAAACTCTCCATCACGCGCCGTTCGTCGCTCGCACTTACGGCGACGGCCGTCGCTGCCGCAGCCCTGCCGTCGCATTCCTTTGGTCAAGAAGGGGGCGTCCTTCGGGTTGACCTGATCCCCTAAAACGCAGCCAGGTTGAATGTAACCTAGATGCGCTTTTTTTGAGATTCGAATGTCAGGAAAGAGGTTCAAGACGGAAGAGATTGTGCGCCATCTTCGGGAGGCAGATGTGATGCTGTCTCAAGGGGTTAACGTGGCGGACGTGATCCGCAAGATCGGCGTGAACAAGATTACGTAGTATCGCTGGCGCCGGGAATTTGGCGGCATGAAGGTTGACCAGGCCCGGCGCATGAAAGACCTCGAACGCGAGAACATGCGGCTTAAGAAGCTGGTCGCGGACCTGTCACTCGACAACTCCATCCTCAAAGAGGCCGCCTCGGGAAACTTCTAGCGCCCTCGCGCCGTCGTGTCTTTGTCGACCAGGTGTGCGCCCAGCTCGGCGTCTCACAACGCCGCGCCTGCCGCGTGGTCTCGCAGGTTCGTTCCACACAATGGCGGCGCCCCAAGCCGCGGCTGGATGAAGCCGCGCTGATGCGCGACATTGTTGGATTGGCAACGCAGTACGGACGATACGGCTATCGACGCATCACGGCGATGCTGCGAAGCCGCGGATGGGGCGTGAACGTCAATCGCGTGCATCGCATCTGGCGGCGCGAGGGCCTCAAAGTTCCAATGAAACAGCCAAAACGCAGATGATTGTGGCTCAACGACGGATCGTGTGTCCGGCTTCGGCCTGGCCATCGCCATCACGTGTGGGCCTATGACTTCGTCTCCTGTCAAACGCACGACGGCCGGAAGATCAGGATGCTGAAAGTAATTGATGAGTTCACGCGGGAATCTCTCGCGATCAAGACCGCACGACGATTGAGAGCCGAGAATGTGCTCGAGACAATGGCAGATCTCTTCGAGGCCCATGGGCCTCCGATGTTCATTCGCTCGGACAATGGACCGGAGTTTGTTGCGGGTGTATTGCGCGAATGGTTCGCCAGGCTCGGCGTGAAGACGCTGTTCATCACACCGGGCAGTCCCTGGGAAAACGGCTACTGCGAAAGCTTCAACGGGAGGCTGCGGGACGAGCTCCTGAACGGCGAATTGTTCTACTCGCTGCGTGAGGCACAGGTCGTCATCGAAAACTGGCGCCGCGAGTACAACACAATCCGTCCGCACTCTTCGCTTCACTACCGACCACCGACGCCGGAGACAATGATGCCGGCCGATCCCGCCTGCGCTGTTGGATGGCTATGGCCGGATCGGCCTACCCTCGGAGGACTTGAAATGGTAACATAGCAAGTGGCTGCGTGAATGGGGACTTGTCACCGCCTCGCCGGGAAACACCCATTCGCAATCTTCGGGCACGCGCCGCCGGATCGTGCGCAGCAGCGCGGCGGCGGAAGCGCTGATCGGCGCGCGACGTAGGCGGCGCTGCTTCGTGGTGGCAGCGGGCTTGATCCAGACAGCGGCTTCGAGATCGAATTGATCCCAGCGCGCAGCGAGCACTTCGCCGCGCCGCGCGCCGGTGAGCAGGATCAGGCGCACCGCATCGGCGGCGCGCCGGTTCGGGTGGGCATCAAGCGCAGCGGTCAACCGCCCAATTTCCTCGGTTGAGAGATAGCGGTCCCTAGGCGCTTCGGCATTCCGGGCGAAACCGGCAGCGGGGTTGTCGGTGCGGATGCGCCAGCCAAATCTCACTTTTGCCCGAATTGGCCATTGTCACCGCCTCTTGGCGGGCCGCAATGGCGGTGGTTTCCGCCAACAGATCAAAAGGTTGGTGGAAGGTGGCGGTCATCTCGCCATCCGCCCATGAGCAAATCAATATTACGAAGTTGAGCAGGCGGCGTTTCTGGCGCGGTTCCTGGCGTGCGGCCTGATATGATTCCAGTCGGGCGCGGACATGCACAGGTGAATATCACTTCTGTAGATTTCGGCAATTTCCAAATCCCGCGCATGTGCTAAGCGGAGCGTGAACCAGCAGGGGCGGAACAGTGGACATGGTTGCGAACGTGGAATTCTGGAACCGGATCGCGCGGAAGTATGCCGCCGACCCGATATCTGACCAAGCCGGCTACGAGCGCACGATCACACGGGTGCGCGGCCTCCTTGGTCGCGACGACCGGGTGCTCGAACTGGGCTGCGGGACCGGGTCGACGGCCCTGTTACTCGCCGGCGGAACCGAGAGCTACTTGGCCACCGACTTCTCCGCCGGGATGATCGGCATCGTCGAGGAGAAGCTCGCCGCTTCGCCCGTCACGCGGTTGAGCTTCCGAGTTGTAGCCGCCGAGGACCTTGTGGGGCAGGGGGCGTCCTACGACGCTGTGCTCGGCTTCAACTACCTTCACCTGGTTGCTGACCTGCCCGGCACGCTCGCTGCGATCCGCGCACTGTTGGCGCCCGGCGGGCTTTTCATCTCCAAGACCGCCTGTCTTCGGGACATGAACCCGCTGATCCGGCTGGGCATCCCGCTGATGCAGCTAATCGGCAAGGCGCCCCACGTGAACGTATTCTCCGCGACCGCGCTTCAGGACGCCATCAGCAAGGCTGGGTTCGAGATCGTCGCATTCGAGTACCACGGCTCTACCCGGAAGGACGCTCGCCCGGTGATCGTCGCCCGAAAGTGCGACTGATCGGATCAAGTCGCATACACAAAAACCGACATTCCCCAAGTGACATGCCGATTGGCGTAAAGATCGCCCGATGTTGCCCGCTGTGCAAGCATTTTTTTACCTCGGGTGGCGTCTGTGGCCGCACGGTCTGCTGAAACAGAGCGGATCAGATCGCGAATCGGCACTGCTCCGGATCGGCGATGGTGTTTTTCAGCGCAGCGAGCAGACTTGTCCTACCGCCTTCGTTCAGTTTGGGCGTGGATGGCGGTCATGCGCATGACGGAGGCGCCAGCAATCGGTGGATGGTTGCGAGGTCGGTTACCTTGGCCAGCGGTAAGATGACGGCGGGCACAAATCTTGTTCAGCTTCAGTTGCGGGATGGCCAACGAGCAGTCGACCATGGCCTCTCCTTCGCCGAGTGCGCTCACCTGAGAGCTGCCAGAGACCTCGCGTCATCCAGAAGCGGTAGCAACCCGCTCTCGCCCCGACGCATCGTCTCATTCTCGCGTTTGATCCCACCCTTCAAGCGCAGCCGTGCGGCTTCACAGTCTGCTAGCAAGCGCTGCGCGTCGGTTTCGGCGCGGCTCAGCAGGCGGTTCCACCGCTGCCTTCGGCAAACCGTCGCCTTCAATGGTAGCAAGTCCGGGTAGGATTTCGTAACCTATGAGGTGCGCTAGGGTCAGGACCCATTGATCTGCTTGAGGCTGTCGTCTCTACGTGATTCAGCCTCCCGAACTGACGGGGGTGATGATGAGCAACCTTTTCTGGCTGACCGACGAGCAGATGGAGCGGTTGAAGCCGTTCTTTCCAAAGAGCCACGGCAAGCCGAGGGTAGATGACCGGCGCGTGCTGAGCGGCATAATCTTCATCAATCGTAACGGGTTAAGATGGTGTGACGTGCCGCGGTAGTATGGACCACCCAAGACGCTCTACAACCGGTGGAAGCGGTGGGGCGACATGGGGGTCTTCGCCCGGATGATGGAGGGATTGGCCTCCGAAGGCCGCGAGGAGAAGGTCGTCATGATCGGCGCGACCTACCTGAAGGCGCACCGCACGGCCTCAAGCCTGCGGGCGAAAAAGGGGGGCCCGACGATCAACGTGGGCGTCTGATCGGCTTCACATAGGGCGGGCTGAACACGAAGCTGCATGCCGTGATCGATGCCAAGAGACGGTCCCTGCAGTTCTTCATGACGGCGGGCCAAGTCAGCGACTACGCCGGCGCCGGCGCTCTGCTGGGCAGCCCGCCCAGTGCCGAATGGCTGATTGCCGACCGGGGCTACGATGCCGACTGGTTCCGGGAAGCTCTGAAAGACCAGGGGATAAAGTCTTGCATCCCAGGCCGGAAGTCTCGCGGCAAAGCCGTCCGCTACGATAAGCGCCGCTACAAACGGCGCAACCGGATCGAGATCATGTTCGGCAGGCTCAAGGACTGGTGCCGCGTCGCTACCCGCTACGATAGATGTGCGAAGACCTTCCTCTCCGCCGTCGCACTGGCCGCAACCGTCCTGTTCTGGCTTTGACAATCAATGAGACTGGGCCCTAATCCGCGACGGAGATGCCAATGCCTGAGGTCATCTTTAAGTCATTCGCCGAAGACTTTATCGAGGCCGTTGGCACGTTCCTCTCGGAATTCAATCTATCGCTCAAACTGCGTGAAGAGAACAACGAAAATCAGTTGCGAAACTATGAAATTAAGGCGTCAGACGGCCCTGTCACCGTCCTTTTCTATAGAACGAAGTCTTCATTGCTTGAGCCAAACCCGGAATACCGGGCGCGGGTGATTGAAAAGATACTGCCTGAATTTGCTGAGTTTGTGAACGATAAGGAAGACCTTGTGAATCGGGCGGCTCTTCTGGGAGCCATGCCGGTATCAGAGAAAGTTGTTCTAAGCCAATGCCTGATCCCGCATCGCTTGTCTGGCACCACCGCAGGTTTACTCGCCCTCAGCATCGCGCACGGGAGGCGTTCGCTGATTACGGCGTACGCTCGGACGGTCGCCCGCCAGGATGCCAAGACCGTGGAGTGTCTCAGTGCTTGTACCGACCTCGTTTTCGAGGAGATCCACTACGACTACGCGCACCTCGGCACCGGGAAGATTCACCGACGTGGATGGACAATGCATTTTCTAAGAGGGGCGTCACTAACGCTGGATGCGATCCACAACAACCAAGATTGGGGTGGTGGGGTTTTGTGCCTATTGCGGGTTCCCAAAGCGTCAGTAATCAACAATGTTGGGAGCATCGGGGCCGGGGCGCTGAACAGGTCGTCGTACTTGTTGGGAGGGACGCCGGCCTTCGGGGCCTGGACGACCGATGGCGAAGATTTCGTCTTCGTCCAATTCCTGCCAAATTTTGTCCGACGGCTGCCCAGGCTCACGGACTTACTAATCGAGTGGAGCAGGTCGAGGTTGCAAAATATTGCGATTTTAGTGCAGTTCGAGCGAGATCTTCGGGCTCTGCCTCAATCTAAAAGTTAAGCTTTATTCTGCCGATGGCCGCGTTGATTTCCGCAATCGATCCGACCGGTGCCGCCACGAACACGTCTCCTCCCAGTTCACGGGGCCAGCCGCACCCGGGGTCCCGCTTTGCTGGGTAGATCTGCTCCGCCGAATCTACAACAGCGACGTGCGCCATTGCTCGAATTACACATGGTCAGG
>Ga0194133_10003613_pt1 | contig 21744 bp, 20 predicted proteins | sample TA2KigOf40mmetaG_FD_155448 | JGI IMG/M metagenome (GOLD analysis project Ga0194133, IMG submission 155448) | Freshwater microbial communities from Lake Tanganyika, Tanzania - TA2015055 Kigoma Offshore 40m | ecosystem: Environmental > Aquatic > Freshwater > Lake | place: Tanzania: Lake...
TAGGTCAAAAATTATTCGATAATTTCAGTCACCTGACCTGCACCTACGGTACGGCCACCTTCACGAATCGCGAAGCGGAGACCTTTTTCCATAGCGATGGGCTGAATCAACTCAACAGAGATGGAAATATTGTCGCCGGGCATTACCATTTCAGTGCCTGCGGGCAACATGATTTCACCGGTAACATCCGTAGTACGGAAATAGAACTGAGGACGGTACTTGTTGAAAAACGGGGTATGACGACCGCCTTCTTCTTTGCTCAGTACATAAACCTCAGCTTTGAATTTCCTGTGAGGAGATACAGATTTAGGCGCGCAGATAACCATACCACGACGGATATCGGTCTTTTCGATACCGCGCAGCAGAATACCAGCGTTGTCACCTGCTTCGCCGCGATCCAACAGTTTGCGGAACATTTCTACACCTGTGCAGGTAGAAGAAAGGTGTGCACCGAAACCGATGATATCTACTGTTTCACCTACTTTAATTACACCGCGCTCGATACGACCGGTAGCAACGGTACCACGACCTGTGATAGAGAACACGTCTTCTACCGGCATCAGGAAGGGCTGGTCAACCAGACGGGGAGGAACGGGGATCCAGTTGTCAACAGCATCCATAAGTTTACGGATGGTATCAACCCACTTGGCATCACCATTCAAACCACCGAGTGCAGAACCACGAATGATAGGGGTGTTATCAGCGTCAAATTCATAGAATTTCAGCAGGTCACGGATTTCCAGCTCAACCAGGTCGAGCAGTTCTTCGTCATCAACCATATCTACTTTATTCATGAAAACCACCAAACGGGGTACACCTACCTGACGGGCCAGCAGGATGTGCTCGCGGGTCTGGGGCATAGGACCATCTGTAGAAGCTACTACGAGGATAGCGCCGTCCATCTGGGCAGCACCTGTAACCATGTTTTTTACATAGTCAGCGTGACCTGGACAGTCAACGTGCGCGTAGTGGCGGTTACCTGTCTGGTATTCTACGTGAGCCGTGTTGATGGTGATACCGCGTTCTTTTTCTTCAGGAGCTGAATCGATAGAATCGAAAGATCTCTTTTCGGAAAGACCGGCGTCAGCCAGTACGGTGGTGATTGCAGCGGTAAGAGTAGTCTTACCATGATCTACGTGACCGATGGTACCAATGTTTACGTGAGGTTTGGAACGGTCAAATGTTTCTTTTGCCATGTTTTTTTTATATTAGTTTGTCTGTTTCCTGTTACTGGAGCCAATGATGGGATTTGAACCCATGACCTCTTCCTTACCAAGGAAGTGCTCTACCCCTGAGCTACATCGGCTTTTGGTGCCTTGCGGTACCCGGAATTCCTGAGAACCCCGTTTTGAAGCAAATCAGTGCCCCGGCTTGCTTCAACCGGAGCGGGAGACGAGGCTCGAACCCGCGACCTACAGCTTGGAAGGCTGTCGCTCTACCAACTGAGCTACTCCCGCATTTATCTAGAGGCCTTTAGTGGGGAAAGAAGGATTCGAACCTCCGAAGTCGTAAGACAGCAGATTTACAGTCTGCCCCATTTGGCCACTCTGGTATTTCCCCCTGAGTCTTGCGCCTTTAAATGCTTTGAGCCACCTGTCGGGATCGAACCAACGACCTACTGATTACAAGTCAGTTGCTCTACCAGCTGAGCTAAGGTGGCATGTTAAAGAACGCGGCTCCATATACACGGGCCGTAAAAAGGACTGCAAAAATAGTCCTTTTTTTTGAATTCTCAAAACCTTGTTTGACTTTTTTTATTAGCCCCGTTTTTCCGTCCTCCTGTCAACTTTTTTCACCCCTCCCCTTGACTTCCAAAATCATCCCTAACTTTGCAGTTTAAATGAAACGTATACTTATTCTCATTGCTTCCATAGTCGCACTCATTGTTGTTTTTATTCTGCTAAAGAAAAATATAAATCAGACACATTCTCTGGATCCTCAGGCATTCCGTGTTGAGAGCCCGCATAAAATTGACAAAATCCTGCTTTCGGCCAACAATAAAAAACTCGGCTATATTATACTATATGAGGAAAAAGACAAATGGTTCGTGAAAAACGATAAACTCACCGAACCTGCAGACACACACAGCATACGTGAACTTCTTTATTGGGTAATGAAAAAAACGCAGGTAAAATCGCCTGTATCCGATGCGGAGAAAGAATCCGTAACACGCGAAATCGCTTTGAATGGCGTAAAAGCCGTTTTCTACCAGGGCAATTCAGAGATAAAAACCATTTATGCAGGCAACCCAACTCCCAACCAAGAAGCAACATATATGTATCATCCGGATATGGAAAGACCCTGCATTGTGGAAATTGCAGGGTTCAAAGGCTACCTGACTCCGTATTTCACGCTGGATTTCGATGCCTGGCGATCGCCGGTAATTTTGGATGTGCCCGCTGAACAAATACAAAAAGTAGAAATATCATGGCCCGAATCACCAGAAAAAGGTTTCAGCATAAACCGAGAAAACAATACAGTTGTATTGAAGAATGCAACTGGAAATATTCTAAAGAATACAAACAGTACCAAACTGCTCGCTTTTCTGGAAAGATTTCAGAACATTGCCCGCGAATATGGCGAAACCGCAGGCATTAACCGTAAAACTGCATTGCGCGATAGTGTAATAAGCAACGGGCATTTCTTCTCTCTGGAAATAACAGATACAAAAGGCAAAAAACATGGAATACGCATGTTCAAAATGAAAACCGGTGCTGAAACCTATGCCCTTGACAGGCGCGATGGCAGTGTGCCCAATTTTGAAACCGACACTTATTGGGTGCAGGTATCAGGTAAAAAAGAGTTGTGGGTTATTCAGGGTGCGATTATGAACAGCCGCATAAAAACCTTGAATGACATAGCGCCCGGGCAATAACACCATACACAGACTTGAAGATTTCCATCGCTATTATCGGAGCTGTTATTGGCCTAATCTCAGGAGGCCCGATTGGTGCTGTGGTAGGCTTTTTAATAGGTATGTACATTGAATATGCAGGTAGCGAAGATGCACAGCCAAGACCTGAACAAACATACCGACAGGCCCCTCCCACCGATTTCTCCCGTCACTTGTTGATTTTGATTGCCGCCGTTATGAATGCTGATGGATCGGCCATGCGCAGTGAACTGGAACTTGTGAAACGCATGCTGGTAAGAACCTATGGTGAGCAGCGTGCAGCACATCTCCTGCTGATTTTAAGAGAAATGCTCAAGGAAAAGCAGGAAGTGACATTTGTAAGCCGGCAAATTCGAGGCGAAATGGCCTACAGCCAGCGCCTTGAATTATTGCACATCCTTTTTCGGATTTCAAGGGCTGATTCCGATATCAACCCATCGGAACTGCAACTTCTGCAGCACATCGCTTCCCAAATGGGCATCACCACTCCTGACTTTCTTTCATTAAGGGCCATGTTTGTGTCCTCGCCCGACTCAGATTACAAGATTCTGGATGTGAACACCAATGCTGATGAAGAAGAAGTAAAAAAAGCATACCGAAAAATGGCCATGCGCTTTCATCCAGATAGGTTGTTGGGATTGTCGGATAATGAAAAAAAAGCTGCAGAGGAGAAATTCTTATCCGTGCAAAAGGCGTATGAAAACATAAAAAGAAAGCGGGGCTGGTCTTGAAAGTCCACAGTGCACTGTTTCTCGTATCGCTCTTATATGCCATTTTATTTTCTTGGGCCGGAGAAATCATGCCTGCTTACATCAGTGCGGAAGGATTTGTTTGGCTTCGCATTCTGACGGCATTCACCCTGTTCAGTATTTGTTCTTTATTTATAACTGATAAAGCCATAGAATGGCGCAATGACTGGAAACGGTTTGCCGTTTGCGCTTTTTTTGGCACCGCTGCAAACATGTTCATGTTTTTCAAAGGACTTAGCATGACCAAACCCATCAACGGTGCAGTTTTAATGCTGTTTACTCCCTTGTTTGTAGCCATCATCGAACACTGGATTCAAAAAAAGAAACCCTCGCTCAGCATGACTGTTGGGATCAGTATTGGGGCACTGGGTGCATTTCTGCTCATGTGGGGAAAAGGGGCTCAATTCAGCAGTGTAACCCTTGAAGGCGATATCTGGGTTTCTGTAAATGCACTTTTCTATGCCATTTACCTGGTTTTGGCCAAAAAACTGGCCAATAAGTACCACGCCATCACCGTAAATAAAGTAATGTTTGGCATGGGACTGCTTTACATTGCTCCTCTGGGAGCTTTACCACTCCTACAAACTTCTTTTTCGGCCATACCGGGAGATATATGGCTAAAAATAGGATACATTCTTTTTTTCACAAGCTTTCTGGTATATATGTTGAATATGTATGGCATAAAACATGCTTCAGGTTCACTGGTTGGAATTTATATTTACCTGCAACCACTGCTAGCAACCCTAATTGCCATATTACTGGGAAGGGATGAACTGACACCGGAAAAAGCCATGTATGCCATTATGATCACCATGGGTGTTTGGCTAGTTAGTGGAAAATACAACCTTAAAATGAGTCTGCGACCAAAGAAAGATTAACTTTTTAATACCTTATATTATATTTGCAGTTCAAATCAACTAAGATATGCGCACCGCGGAAGCCAATACAATCCTTGAAAAAATTCAAAAACAGGTAGAAAAAAACGGAATTCAGCCAGATAAACTCATTCCCCTTCTTCAGCAGGCCAGAGAATTCGCCCTGAAAGAGGAAGACCCCCTGCTTACCCGTGCGCTGCGTCTATGCTGGCAACACCTAGAGGCCAATGAAGCCTTTGATCTTACCTATCTGGAAGACGGTGAAAGTACCGAAGAAAATTTCACATACCTGATTTCCCTGGCCATCAAATCGGAAAACACATACAACCGGGATGAGATCAGGGAAATGACCAATATGCTTCAGGCCACCGCCTAAATGAGGATATTTCACAGCCATATTGCCTTTTTTTTCTTGTTCTGCACACTTATAGTGCAAACGCCTCGTTCATGGTTGCACTATTGCCATGACACTGAATTCAGTACATTTAGCCATTCAGGTTCTTCCGTGGAGGAAGATTGTGACATTTGTGATCAGCCTGCCTTGCTGAGTGATGACAACACCGCTCCTGAAATCTGTTTTTTCGGTAGTTTCAGTTATGTTTCCTTTCCCGACTGTTTCTCGCCAGTTCCATTTATCTTTAATGGCCTCATTCAAAACAAGGCCCCGCCTGCATTGCCCTGTTAGTCTGCAAACAGGGTGCTGATACTTCGCCCTCGAAAAGTATCGATACAGGTAAAAAATGAAACATATCACGCTGGGATTCATTATCCTGCTTGCTTTTGGGCCGTTGGCGGCTCAAAAAAAATGCAATGCAGTTGTTCGTGGACAAATTCTGAATGTTCGCGACAGCATACCTGTGCCCATGGCTGAAGCATTCATTGAGGCCGGTCATTTACATGCCACATCCAATGCGGAAGGTCGTTTTGTATTGACGAAAGCATGCACTGGTGAGGTTCTGATTGAAATTGACAAACCCGGTTTTCAGCACCTGCATGTAGATATTCATTTGAGTAGAGACACACAAATTTTGATTTTTCTTTCACCATATCCAGATTTCTCGGATACCATCACCATTCATGCAAGAAAAGAAAGGTCTGCTTCAATAACCTTGATTGGGCAAACTATCATGGAGCAAAACGACCGGGATTTGAGTCAAATCAGTGTTTCAATACCGGGCATTCAGATGTTGCAGGGAGGCCGCAATCAGAGCAAGCCCGTGGCACATGGAATGTTTGGTCTGCGCTTTCCTATTATAAGTCAGCAGTTTAGACTGGAAGGTCAGGCGTGGGGAAATGACCATAACCCTGAGGCCGATGCCCGAGGATTCGATGAATTGGAATGGGTGAAAGACGCATCTGTTTTGCGTTTCGGGCACGATGCCATAGGCGGAGCATTGCGTCTTCAGCGACATACAACGGCACATGAAGGGGAACAAAATCTTGACCAGGGGGTATCGTACAACAGCAATGGCCATTTGGCCGGATATTCCGTTCGTTATATCCAGAAAGCCGACAGCGGTTCGCCCATCTTATATGCCAATGCTGCTCTGAGAAGGTCCGGCAATTACCGAACACCGAAGGTTTGGCTGGAAAATACCGCTTTGTCTGAATTGTCGCTTTCCGGTGGCTATGTAAAAACCAAAAACGGAAGGGAAAACCGACTGGATGGTGAATTTTACCGGTTTGAAAGCGGCATATTCAGAGGAACCCGCACCGGCAATGTGGATGACCTGCTTAGGGCAATCGATCGCAGCAATCCGGTAACGGATAATGAATTTTCTTACCGCATTGAACAACCAAGGCAGGTGGCCATTCATGCTACTTTGCAGGGTTCCAGCATTAAAGTAACTCCACTTGGCAAAAACGAATGGCACTTTGCCCTGCAGTACGATCAGCGCAGGGAGTATGATTTTCACCGCAACAGTGCAAATCGTTTTCCGCAGCTGGATCTTATCCTCATTTCACCATCGGTGATTTACCGGCAATTGAGAAAAATAGATGCAACCACCCATTGGGAATGGGGCAATCAATCCAGCGCTTACCTGCACCGGTTTGGTGGTTTCTACTTTCTGCCTGATTTTCAGGGATGGAGCAACGGAACTTATGGGCTGCTCCATAAACATGGAGAAAAGATTGCCCATACCTTTAGCATTCGTTTGGACGAAAAACAAATTTCTGCCAGGGAGCGGAATAATGGGGCATGGCATCAGCAATCACGCTTTTTCATCAACTACAGTGCGGCATACACAGGATTGATTCAGACAGAAAAACAATTGTTTCAGTGGCACATATCGCGCATGTGGAGAGCACCTTGGGTAAATGAACTCTATTCATTGGGCGTGCACCATGGTTCCGCCTCATATGAACAGGGAAACCGCAATTTAATAATAGAAAAAAGCTACAGAGCCGAGCTGGAATGGGAATACAACCATAGCAATAAATTTGCCTGCTATCTGTCACCCTATTTCAATTACTTGCCCGAATTTATAAACCTAGCCCCAATGGCCGCTCCTGTAATGACTGTGCGCGGCGCCTTCCCCGGGTTTGAATACCTACAGGCCAACGCTATTTTCACGGGTGCGGATGCCCAAATCAAAATTACGCTTGCCAAAAACTTTGAAATCCAAACAGGGCTGCAATACGTTTACGCACGTTATACCAAAACAGATCATTATCCTGCATTTTTGCCCCCGTTAAGGAGTCAGAATTTACTTTCCTGGAAGCACAAACAATTAATATTTCAGTTGCAGCACGAATTTGTGGCCATACAGCAATTGTATACAACGGGTACTGATTTTCTTCCACCGCCAGCGGCCTATCATTTATGGCACATAAAAATAAAATCACAACGCGAACGACAAGATGGCTGGCAATGGAATATGGAAGTGAATAATTTGCTGAACCAAAGTTACCGCAGTTACATGGATCGTTTCCGATACTTTATGGATATGCCAGGGCGCAATATCCGCTTAGTTATCATCAAACCCCTGCACCACCACCATAAAAAACACCTTTAATAAATATATAAAAAAATCATGAAAAAAACAACTCTCATCATTGCATCAGCAGCTGCTATTGCGGCTCTGCTGAATCTCACATCATGCCACAAGCACGATGAAGGCGAATTCATCACCACAGTAAAATTAACCTTAACGCCCAAAGCGGGAGGAACAGCCAAGACATTTGTCTGGAGCGACCCTGACGGGATTGGCGGGAATTCACCAAAACAGACCGACACCATTGTGTGCGACAGCGGTGTTAATTACAACGGTGATCTTCAATTTTTCAACGGGGATGAGGACATTACCTCAGAAATCAAAAATGAAGGAAAAGAGCACTTTGTATGCTTTACGGGTCCTGCCTCCGATGTGCTGGAAATCATTTACAAAGACAACGACGGCAAGTACCCGATAGGTCTTTCAACCGAGTGGAAAGCAAAAAGAAAATCTGCGGGACTGATTCGAATTGCACTCAAACACCAGCCCAAAAGCAAAGATGGAACATGCGGTCCGGGTGAGACTGACGTGGACGTAACATTCCCGCTAAATCAAAAATAGTAGTTTAGTATTTAATGGCAAGTGCTATGAAGGTGGCTGTAACTCCAAAAAATAAAATTGGGTACAGCCACCGGCCAGCCATTTCCATCCTCAAAGCCAATTTATCCTTGCCTGACTTTTCAAGATGGTATGTCCAAACCGTCTGAACCATGGCAAGCATAATCAATACATACCCCAAATAGAAGACTTTGTCTGCACAGGTAAGGTATCCAACGTTTGGCAAATCATCGGATACTGTCCATTGAAAAGCAATAGCTGCCAGCAATGAAGTTACAGTCAAACCGCAAGCCAATTCCAGATTATTGGCTTCAATAAAGAATACAAGGTAGGCAAGTCCCAAAATAATGATTAGAGGGATAAGGAATTTCAGCATGTAAGGAATTGAATTTCTTTTCACATATATGTTGCAGGACAATTGGGAGTAATTACTCCGGTATTCTGTTGAAGTAAAATCGCCAAAATTAGTATTGTAAAGCCTTGAGTCAGATTGAAAAAGGGATTTTACAAATATCATGTCTTTGAAATTTAAATCGGGGGACAAACCCCATTTATCGATCGATACTCCACTTTTAAAATATGACTGTGAATCTACAACAATTTTCACCTGATTACTGGTAAGCATTGTATGTTCTAATTGAATTGGAATAATCTGCTTATCAAATGGATATGCCGAGTAATCGGCAATAAATCCAAATTCCCCCTTGGCACGACCTGCAATGTAATACTGGTTTCCAATTATTTTGGTTTCATGAACCTCGTTTGACTGAAGACCACCATTGATATACTCAACGCTTGCCAAGGTTTTGATTAAAGAAGTATCCTTCGGAATGTCAAACCTGTACCAGTAATAAAAGTCTATGGCTGCTTTTTCCTCTTTACTATCTATTAGTACGGTTTTCATATAATATCCTACATAAATTTTAGGGATAACCGGTGCTGAAAACAGACTGCCGCTAACAAGACAAGAAAAAACAGCCAAAAGGCGGTATATCTTAAGTTGTTTTTTAATCATTTTACAATCTTAGGGTGTAGCATCTATTTTTCAAAGTAAAAGTGTCTTATTGGGAAATAGATTATTATGTAAGTAACTTTGCAGCTCATGTCAACCGAATCAGCAAATCTAAGAAGCACCACACTCTCAGAACTTCATATTTCACTGGGAGCCAAAATGGTGCCATTTGCGGGCTTCAATATGCCTGTTTTATATACTAACCTCATTCAGGAACACCATACCGTCCGCAATGACGTTGGGGTTTTTGATGTGAGCCATATGGGGGAATTCTATGTGGAAGGACCCAAGGCACACGATCTGGTCGAATATGTTACCAGCAACGATGTTTCTGCCCTTACAGACGGCCGCGTGCAATATTCCTGCATGCCCAACGAAACCGGCGGTATTGTAGATGATCTACTTGTATATCGCATGAATGCCGAAAAATACCTGCTGGTGGTAAATGCCGGCAACATTGACAAGGATTTCTCCTGGATTTCCAGACATAATGAGAGATTCGGTGCTACCCTCAGCGACCACAGCGATGCATATAGTCTGCTGGCTGTCCAGGGTCCCAAAGCTACCGCAACTTTACAGAAAATCACTTCCGTAAACCTTTCAGATATACCGTATTATCATTTCACCATTGGAGAAATGGCAGGGTTGAAAGACGTAATCATCAGCAATACGGGTTATACAGGTGCTGGTGGTTTTGAGATTTACGTAAAAAATACGTACGCAAAGGCCATGTGGGATGGCATTTTCGCAGCAGGTTCCGATGCAGGCATCAAACCCATAGGCCTCGGCGCAAGGGATACCCTCCGCCTGGAAAAAGGATTCTGCCTTTACGGGAATGACATTGATGATACCACATCCCCTATTGAGGCCGGTCTGGGCTGGATTACCAAATTCAACCATCCGTTTGTAAACAGCGACTATCACCTGAAAATAAAAGAAAACAAGCCTGCCAAAAAACTGGTGGGCTTCAAACTTATTGACAAAGGCATTCCCCGCCAGCATTACCCTGTTTGCAATGAAAGCGGCACCTATATTGGAGAAGTAACCAGCGGCACCATGTCGCCTACCCTCAATGAAGCCATTGGTCTTGCCTATGTACCTTCGGCACTTTCCGCAGCCGGAAGCACCATCTATATTGAGGTTCGAGGCAAACTGCTGAAGGGCGAAGTTTGCAAGTTGCCTTTTGTATAAATTTAGTTAGTTAAGGGCTGCACCGACAGCACATTTCTTAAGGGAATTATTTTTCCTGATACGCTAATTTTAAGGGCTTCTGTATCTATAGCCAAAATGGGCGAAACGATTACTTTTAACTCACAGCGATTATCCAGATAGCGTATTTCGCAGTTGATTTTTTCATTGCACCAGTACTGCCAGTTATTGTATAATTCGTTTTGACCCATCATTCAAACCGCAGTGCGTCTATGGGGTTGAGTTTTGATGCGCGGGTGGCGGGATAAATTCCGGCTACCAGGCCCACTACCATGCACACCCCAACCGACATGAGCATCCATTTCCAGGGAATGATAAAACCTGTGCCCAGTCCAAAACCCACCAGGTTGCCCAGCAAAATTCCAAACACGATGCCGCCCAGTCCGCCGAGCTGGCAAATGACCACGGCTTCTGTTAAAAACTGATTTCGAATGACGGAAGACGAAGCTCCCAGTGCTTTTCTCACCCCAATTTCCCTGGTCCTTTCTGTTACCGAAACCAGCATAATGTTCATCAAACTCACCGCAGCTCCTATCAGGGTAATAATGGCTATGATGGTACCTACCAGCGACACCATTTTAAGGTTATCGATGGCGTCATTGGCCAGTGCATCGCTCTTGGTGAGGGAGAAATCATCGGGTTTGGAACTGCCCAGGCCACGCATGCGGCGCATGAGCAGGTAAGCCTCATCCATTGCCGGATCCAGCTGATTTATCTGATTAACAGCCACATTGATGAAGTAATTTTCCTGTCCGTTATTGAAATCCATGCGCGATCGGCTGACAGGAATAAAAACCACTCTGTCTCCACCCGACATGCCAAGACTGGAGCCTTTTTCAGCAAGGATGCCTGCCACACGGTATGACTTGCCATTTACCTTCACAACCTCACCAAGTCCGGATTTACCCAGCAATGTGGTTGCTATTTCCTTGCCGACAATAGCCAACGGCAGCGCCAGTTCTACATCATTGGCGGTGAAATTTCTACCTTGTTCCAGTTCGTAACTGGCAGTTTTTAAGTAATTTTCATCCACCCCGATTACACGGGCATTGGGGTTAGTCTCCTTGTTTTTGTACCGCACTTTGGCCGCCATTTCAGCGTTTCGGCTGATGGAAACTTCCGAAGGAAAATCAAAAGATTTTTTAAATCCGCTGGCTTGTGTCCATGAAATAGGCTCAGAAACCGAACTTCCCGGTGCTCCATGACGTTGAAAACCCTGGTTATTGCGAATATTAAAACTCTGTGAGCCCATGCGTGAGAATGTTTTGGTGATGGCGCTGTTCATGGCATCGATGGAAGTGAGAATACCTACCAGCGCGGCTATACCAATGGCAATTATCAAGCATGTAATAACGGTGCGTAGCAGATTGGTTTTAACCGCTTCCAGTCCCTGACGGATATTTTCGGTAATGCGCATTCGCTTATTTTATGCGAATCAGGCACTAAAGCTCTGACCACAGCCACATGTTTCCTTGGCGTTGGGGTTGTTGAAGGTAAATCCGCGGTTATTTAATCCGTTTTCCCAGTCAATCACCATCCCAAGCACATACATCACATGGGCTTTGTTCATCACAACAGATATACCTTCCACTTCGTATTCACGATCACCATCTTCTTTTTTATCAAAAGCAAGTAAGTAGCTCAAACCCGAGCAACCTCCGCCTTTTACACCAATTCTGAGAAAAGCTTCTCCTTCAACAGTGAGTTCGCTTTTCAGGCGGTGCAACTCGGCAATGGCGGTTTCTGTAAACTGCACCGGCGGCGCTTCAACATGAACATTTGTTTCCATAACGGCTGATATGCAAAGTTAACATATTTTCAGGGGAATCGTTTGTGCATCTTACAGGATAAAATCGCAATCATTATCTTTATCTTTGTGGCACTCAAGCCATGGATAACGTTCAAGTCTTTGTTGAAATCCTCAAATTTATCCTACCCGCCGTCATGGTTTTCTTTACGGCCTATTTCGTGTTAAAAAATCAGGGGGATGCACAACTCTCGAGGCTCAGCCTGGAGGTTTTAAAACAAAACCAAAATGTATTGACACCAATCAAACTGCAGGCCTATGAAAGAATGACCCTGTTTCTGGAGCGTATTAGCCCCATTCAAATGCTGCAAACCCACAATAAGCCAGATATGAGTGGCAGAGCACTGAAACACATTCTGATTACAACAATCCAGAATGAATACAACTACAACTTATCTCAGCAGATTTACCTGAGTACACAAGCATGGAATCTTATAAAAGTGGTAAAAGAGCAGGTTATCAAACTCATACAGGAAGCTTCTGCCGGTATGCCTGATCAGGCAACTGCAAATGATCTCAGTGGTATGATTGTGGAGTACCTCAAAAACCATGGAGAACAGCCTACAGACAAGGCTATTCAATTTTTAAAAGCTGAAGTTGGACTGATGTTTGGCAAGTAATAACCAATGAAGAAAACAGATTCCGGAATTCCGATAGAAGAAGTTTACACCCAGCCTTCAGGAATGAATGAATTACCCGGGGAATATCCTTACACACGTGGCATACGCAAGGACATGTACAGGGGAAGACTCTGGACCATGCGTCAGTATGCCGGATTCAGCACAGCAGAAGAGAGCAATAAAAGATATCATTATCTCTTATCGCAGGGAACCACCGGGCTTTCAGTAGCATTTGACCTGCCCACCCAAATTGGCTATGACAGTGACCATGCCATGAGCGAGGGTGAAGTGGGAAAAGTGGGTGTAGCTATCGATTCACTGGCCGACATGGAAACCCTGTTTAAGGGCATCACACTGCAAAACATCACCAGCAGCATGACCATTAATGCCACAGCATCCACCCTGCTGGCCATGTACGTGGCGCTGGCAAAAAAACAAGGCGCTGACCTGAGTAAAATCTCCGGAACCATACAGAATGATATTTTAAAAGAATATGCAGCGCGTGGCACCTATATATATCCGGTGAGACCCAGCATGCGCATTATCACCGACATTTTTGCCTGGTGCAGCAACGAATTGCCCAAATGGAACACCATTTCTATTAGCGGTTATCACATTCGTGAGGCGGGCAGCACTGCCGTTCAGGAACTTGCATTTACCCTATCCAATGGCAAGGCTTATGTGAAAGCGGCACTGGAACAGGGTCTTGATATAAATGTTTTCGGCAAGCGCCTCTCCTTTTTCTTCAACGCCCACAACAACCTGTTTGAGGAGGTAGCCAAGTTCCGTGCTGCCAGAAGAATCTGGGCCGATATGATGAAAGATATGGGCGCCACTGCACCCGAAGCCATGATGTTGCGCTTTCATACACAAACAGGCGGTTCAACCCTCACAGCGCAGCAACCCGACGTAAATATTGTGCGTGTTACCGTTCAGACTTTGGCTGCTGTTTTAGGCGGGACGCAAAGTCTGCACACCAATGGTTTCGACGAAGCCCTGGGTTTACCCACCGAGGATGCCGCAAGGATTGCTCTGCGAACGCAGCAGGTTGTGGCACATGAAAGCGGTGTTACAGATACTGTTGATCCTTTAGGTGGCAGTTATTTCATAGAAAGTCTTACCAAACAGGTAGAAAAAGAGGCACGAAATCTTATTGCCCTCATAGACGATATGGGCGGTTCGGTTACCGCGGTCGAATCCGGCTGGATGCAGGAAGAGATTGCGCGAAGCAGCTATATCTATCAGAAAGAAATAGATAACGGTCAGAAAGTTATAGTCGGCGTAAATGCCTTTCAACGTGAAAGTCATGAGGCTGCACCTCCCATTCTGCGGATAGATGACAGCATCAGGCAAATGCAGGCACAAAAAATTCAGCAGTTAAAAAATGATCGTAACGCAGAAAATGTCTCTTCAGATTTACACTGCCTTGGCGAGGCGGCAAGGGAAGGTAAAAATCTGATGCCTTATATTTTGAATGCGGTAGAAAATTACGCTACCCTTGGCGAGATTACCGACCAAATTCGACAAGAATTTGGAGAATACAAGCAATAGACGTTTCGCCCTTATATTACTGCAAATTTTTTTATTAGACAAGCAAAAAAAGTTAGCACATTGTGAATTTTTGTTCTTTATTAGCAGAATAATTCGTCGTGAATACGGGGAACTGAAAATCAACCACTTAATCATCCATAATAGCACTCAATGAAGAAATGACTCCGGGAAAACCTACCACTGAAAACAAGAGCCATGAACTTGCCTGGCTGGAATGTCTGAAAATCATCAAAGACAACGTCAACCCACAAAGCTACAAAACGTGGTTTGAGCCCATCAAGGCAATTAAATTGCAAAACAAAGTATTGACCATTCAGGTTCCCAGTCAGTTCTTTTACGAATGGCTGGAGGAACACTATGTGCAGCTGTTACACAAGACACTTAAAAAAGTGATTGGCCCAACTGCCAAACTGGAATACAATATCATAATTGAAACTGCAGGGCACGATCAATTGCCTTACACGATTAACCTTCCTACAGGAAACAGTAGCAAGCCTGCCCAAAATGAACTGGGTATGCCTGTGAATCTGGATACGCCGATTAAAAATCCTTTCATCATTCCCGGACTGAAAAAGATGAACATCGACAGCCAGTTGAATCCACGCTACACGTTTGACAATTTTGTGGAAGGTGAGTGCAACAAACTGGCGCGCAACGCAGGTTTGGCTATCGCAAGCAAACCCGGAGGCACTGCATTCAATCCTTTGATGGTTTTTGGCGGCTGCGGTTTGGGTAAAACCCATCTGGCCCATGCCATCGGTAATCTGATTAAACAGAATCACAAACAGAAAGTGGTAGTGTTTGTGAGTGCTGAAAAATTTATCAACCAGTTTATTGATTCAGCCAAACAAGGCAACAATAACCAGTTCATCAATTTTTATCAGTACCTCGATGTGCTGATTGTGGATGATGTACAATTCTTCTCCAAAAAAGAAAGAACCCAGGAAATATTCTTCCAGATATTCAACCACCTGCACCAGAACGGTAAGCAGATTATTCTTACCTGCGACCGTCCGCCCAAGGATTTGAAAAACATGGACGAGCGTTTGCTCAGCCGCTTCAAATGGGGACTCAGCGCAGACCTTGGTACACCCGATTTTGAAACCCGCGTGGCCATTCTGGAAAACAAAATGTATCAGGACGGCATTACCCTGCACCGCGACATCGTGGAATACCTGGCCCACAACATAGACAACAACATCCGCGAGCTGGAAGGTGCCCTCATTTCATTGCTGGCACAGTCTTCACTCACCCGCAAACAAATTGACCTGAACCTGGCCAAGCAAGTGGTGAAGAACTTCGTAAAAAACAGCACCCGCGAAATCAGCATCGAATACATACAAAAACTGGTTTGCGATTTCTACAATATTCCTGTGGAAGCGGTAAAATCCAAGACCCGCAAGCGCGAGATTGTTCAGGCACGCCAGATTGCCATGTATTTCACCAAAGATTTGACCAAAGCATCGCTCAAAAATATCGGCATGTTCTTTGGAGGAAGAGATCACAGCACCGTGATTCACGCCTGTCAGACCGTAAACGACCTGATGGAAACCGACAAAAAATTCCGCCACGATGTGGAGGAAATTGAAAAACGAATTAAAATTAACACATTCTAATTATAAGATCCCGCCCCGGCGGGATTTTTTTATATGCAAAACAGTCATTTCTTATCTTCTGTAAAAAACGCCCTGAAAGGCATCTCTGCAGCCTTTCGTGAACAACGCAACCTACGGATTCAGACCGCAATAGCAGTTTTGACAATTGCCCTAGGAATTTGGTTGAGAATAACCCGTATGGAATGGGCCATCATTTTCACCTGTATAGGACTGGTTATGGGTTTGGAACTGCTTAATTCAGCAATTGAAGTTTTGCTGGATAAACTTCATCCTGAAAAAGATGCTGCTATTGGCAAAGCCAAGGATATTGCTGGCGGAGCAGTTTTACTTGCCTCTATTTGCAGCCTAATTGCGGGTTTCTGGATATTCTACGTAAGAATATCAGCTCTTTTTAACTGATACCGACAGTTCATCCAGCTGTGCCTGATCCAGGGCAGAAGGCGTATCAATCATCACATCACGGCCGGCATTGTTTTTAGGAAAAGCAATATAATCGCGGATGGTTTCGCTGCCGCCAAACAAACTGCACAAGCGGTCGAAGCCAAAGGCGATGCCACCGTGTGGAGGGGCTCCATATTCAAAGGCATCCATGAGGAAGCCAAACTGGGCACGGGCCTGTTCGGGGGTGAAGCCCAGCAAGGCAAACATGCGCTCCTGCAAACTTCGGTCATGAATACGAATGCTTCCACCACCTACTTCCACGCCATTAATTACCAAATCGTAAGCATTGGCGCGCACGGCACCGGGATCGGTTTGCATTAGATGAACATCTTCGGGCAGCGGACTGGTGAAAGGATGGTGCATGGCATGCCAGCGGCTGCTTTCCTCATCCTGTTCCAGCAAAGGAAAATCAACTACCCACAAAGGCTTGTAATTAAATGGATCGCGCAATCCCAGGCGGGTACCCATTTCCAGGCGCAGTTCGTTGAGTTGCTTTCTTACTTTATTCAAGGCGCCTGCCAGCACCAGTATCAAATCCCCGGGCTTGGCTTGACAGGCCTCGGCCCATGCAGCTAAGGCGGGCTGGTCAAAGAATTTATCAACGGAGGATTTCAAGGTTCCATCCTGCTCCACGCGGCAGTAAATCAGTCCGGTGGCCCCAATCTGCGGGCGTTTCACAAAATCAGTCAGTTCGTCTATTTGCTTGCGGGTATAGGCTGCAGCACCGGGAGCGCAAATGGCCAACACCGCTTCACTGTTGTCGAATACGCCAAATCCTTTGCCCCTGGCAACGTTTCCTAAATCTACGAAGCGCATGGCAAAGCGCAAATCGGGCTTGTCGCAACCATAGTATTGCATGGCATCGGCGTAGGTCATCCGTGGCACGGAGGTAAGATCTACTCCTTTTACCTTACTAAACAAATGGCGGGTAAGACCTTCAAAAACGTTTAGAATGTCTTCGCGCTCCACAAAGCTCATTTCGCAATCTATCTGGGTAAACTCAGGCTGACGGTCGGCACGAAGGTCTTCATCGCGAAAGCACTTTACAATTTGAAAATAGCGATCAAAACCGCTCACCATCAGCAATTGCTTGAAAGTTTGCGGGCTTTGGGGCAACGCATAAAACTGTCCGGCATTGAGACGGCTGGGCACCACAAAATCGCGGGCACCTTCGGGCGTACTCTTAATCAGCACGGGGGTTTCAACCTCAATGAAGCCTGAATCACTTAGATAACGGCGCACTTCCTGGGCCATGTTGTGTCGCAGCACCATATTGGCACGAACCGCTTCGCGACGCAAATCCAGGTAGCGGTATTGCATACGAAGGTCATCGCCTCCGTCGGTCTCATTTTCAATCAGGAAAGGCGGGGTTTTAGCAGCATTCAGCACTCTCAGTTCTGTAACAATTACCTCCACATTGCCCGTGGGCAACTGTGGGTTTTTGCTTTCCCGCTCGGCTACTTTTCCTTTTGCCTGAATTACAAATTCACGCCCAATTTCAGAAGCCTGCTGAAGCACTTTGGCATCATAACCTTCATTGAAAGCCAGCTGTGTAATTCCATACCGGTCGCGGATATCAATAAACGCCATGCCTCCCATGGTTCGGATGCGTGCGGCCCAGCCGGCAAGGGTCACATCCTTACCTGCATCGGCTATTCTTAATTCTCCACAAGTGTGCGAACGGTACATGCCGCGAAATTACGCGAAAAGCCCTTAATGCGCGAAGGATTTATGCCCAGATACGGCAAAAAATCAGCCTTTAAAATGTTCCCAGCCCTGGGCCTTGATGTCAAAGCTTGCACCGGATTTGCCGAAGAGCCTGTATGTACCTTTGTTTGCAGTAGCATGCCCAATAATGGTAAAATCGGGGTGGCTTTTGATTTTGTCGTAATGCTCCTGGGCTACGGTAAACAACAGTTCATAGTCTTCACCGCCGTTCAATGCCACCACCGACGGATTCAGATCGAAGCCTAAAGCCTGTGTTACAGCCTGCGGATCGATGGGGAGTTTTTCGTCATACACATCAAAACCGCAGCCTGAGTGCATTCCAAGGTGGTGAATTTCGCTGGCCAGCCCGTCGCTGATGTCAATCATACTGGAAGGAACTATACCCAGATTTGCAATGGTTTGCACCACATCCATGCGGGCATCGGGGCGCAGTTGCCTGCCTACAATGTATTCATGGCCAGATAAATCGGGCTGCATGTTTGGGTGTTCCATGAACACCTTTTTCTCGCGCTCCAGAATCTGCAGTCCCATGTAGGCTGAGCCCAAATCGCCGGAAACTACCAGTAAATCATGCTCCTGTGCACCGGAACGCTTGCAGATTTTGTCTTTGGCTACATGTCCGTAAACCGTGACGGTAAGCGAAAGTCCTCTAGGGGAAGCGGTTGTGTCGCCACCGGCCAGATCCACACTGTATTTTTCACATGCGAGCCGGATGCCTGCATACAACTCTTCCACTGCTTCCAGCGAAAAACGATTGCTCAAACCCAGTGAAACCAAAATTTGTGTGGGGGTGCCGTTCATGGCACATATGTCGCTCACGGCGGTGGCCACCGCTTTGTATCCCAGGTGTTTCAATGGATGGAAAGACAGGTCAAAATGGATTCCTTCAAACATGGCATCCACAGTTAGCAGTCCATACTCGGAGCCACCATTTTCAATCACAGCAGCATCATCGCCAATCCCAATAACGGTGGAGGCGTTTTTATTTTCAAAAAACGAAGCCAGGTGGTTGATGAGTCCAAACTCACCCAGGTCGCTCAATTCGGTTCTTTCTTTGTTTTCAAACATAATTTTAATAAGCTATACACACATTTTTGGGTTCGGTGAAGAAACGCATGGCTTCCCAGCCACCTTCGCGGCCTACCCCGCTTTGTTTCACGCCACCAAACGGCGTTCTCAAATCGCGCAGCAGCCAGCAGTTTACCCAAACAATTCCGGATTGCAGGGCCTCAGCCATGCGATGGGCGCGTTTCAGGTCGCTGGTCCACAAAGTTGCAGCCAGTCCGTATGTCGTTCCGTTGGCCATATTCAGCACTTCTTCTTCGGTTTCAAAAGGAATGAGGGTGATTATCGGGCCAAAAATCTCTTCGGTGTTGGTTCTGCAATTGGCATCCAGGCCTTCAATGATGGTGGGCGCAATGTACCAACCATTCTCAAATCCGGCAGGTTTTACAGCATGTCCGCCGCATAAAATAGCACCACCTTCCTGCTTCGCGAGTTCAATGTAGGACAAAACTTTCTCAAAATGGGGCTTGGAAACGATGGCACCAACCCGTGTTTTGTCATCAAATGGGTCGCCAACCTGCATTTTGGCAACTTCCTGCAGCAGCGAGGTTTTGAAAGCATCATACACACGGGTATGTACGAACACCCTGGAGCCACAAAGACATATTTCTCCCTGGTTTAGGAAGGATGAACGCACACTGGTTTTCACTGCTTCGTTCAAATCGGCATCATCAAAAATGATGTTTGGATTTTTCCCTCCCAGTTCCAGGCTCAGTTTCTTAAACATGGGTGCTGCCACCGAAGCAATGTGTTTGCCGGTAGCGGTTCCGCCCGTAAATGACACTGCCTTGATTTCCGGATGTTCCACAATTGCCTGACCGCAGCTACTTCCCAAACCATGCACCACATTGAGCACACCGGGTGGCAAGCCGGCCTTGTTGGCAATTTCGCATAGCAGGTGAGCCGTAAGCGGGGTAAACTCACTGGGCTTGGCTATCACGCAGTTTCCTGCAGCCAGTGCCGGTGCTATTTTCCAGGTGAAAAGATATAATGGCAGATTCCACGGACTGATACAACCCACAATGCCTACGGGTTGCCTGAGCGTATAATTGATGGCACGGGTATCGGTTTGGTGACTTTCGGAAGCAAACTGCACTGCCGCGGTGGCAAAAAAGCGGAAGTTCTGCGAAGCACGCTGCATCTCTGTTTTAGACAACCAAAGTGGCTTACCCTGATCGCTGCTTTCTGCCGCTGCCAGCTCGTCGATATTGGCTTCTATGCCTTCGGCTATGGCGTTCAAAATACGAAAACGATCTTCGGCAGGCATGGCTTTCCACGCCGGAAAAGCAGCTTTGGCGGCATCCACGGCTATTTGCACATCGGCGGCATTGCCATTCGCAATTTGCGAAAAAACCGTACCTCTAGCAGGATTATAACCATCCAGGTATTCTCCCCCGGAAGGCTCGGTGTAACCGCCATTTATAAAGTGGTTGATACTGATCATGGTCTGTATTGCTGTCGTTTTAAAGTGCCCATTATTTCGGTTCTTCGGGGTGAAGACCAGATGTAATCTTCCGTTATACTTACGTTGTAACCTTTTCCAGGCAAATAACTCAGCACCTGATCGCGGTCTACCCAAACACTGCGTTTGCGGGTTTTAATCTCCATCATCTCAACGTTTTTATTGCGGCGGGTAATGCTGATTTCCTGAATTTCCAGGGTGGTATCTTTGGCCGTAAAACGGATAATGCTCAGGCGTTCATTGCTGTCGGTATTCACATCAAAAGCATTTTGATAAGCTGCCGATGTCATATCCAGTGAGGTAAACGGGCGCAGTTCGACGGCCCAGTCCACTGTATCGGCTGAAAATGATGCAACGTCATCACCCATCCCGATGGTTTTATCCAAACCGGGCTGTTCAACCGTAAGCATTCTGATCTGCTCCTCAAAAAAGGTTTTCAAATCGGGCATACCGGACTGCAGAACCACCTTACCGGGATTGTTGCTGCAGGCAGAAAGCAGGCATACCGTTGCTAAAAAAAAGTATCTCAAAACAGTGCCCTCCCTGTCATGGCCGTGGGTTGCGGCAATTGCATCATTTTAAGGATAGTAGGCGCTACATCTGCCAGAATGCCATTTTGCAATTGGGGACTCAGGGATTGGCTCACCAGCCAGCAAGGCACCGGATTGGTGCTGTGTGCGGTATTTGGCGTACCGTCTTCATTCACGGCCATATCTGCGTTTCCGTGATCGGCAATAATGAGAAAATGGTAATTGTGTTTCAAACCCACTTCCACCAGTTGTCTTAGGCAATCATCCACGGTTTCGCAGGCTTTAACAATGGCTTCAAAAATACCAGTATGCCCCACCATATCGGGATTGGCAAAGTTCAGGCAAATAAAACCGGGTTGGTTTTGCTCCAAAAAGGCCACAGCCTTTTGGGTAAGTTCGGGCGCACTCATTTCGGGTTGCAGATCGTAGGTAGCCACTTTGGGTGAGGCTGCCATAATGCGCTGTTCACCGGTAAAGGGCTCTTCCCGTCCACCCGAAAAGAAAAACGTTACATGCGGATACTTCTCGGTTTCGGCGGCACGCAACTGCGTTTTGCCGGCAACGCTCAACACCTCACCCAGCGTATCGTTCAGGTTTTGATTCTCAAAAATAATCCCTGAAATTTTAAACGT
>Ga0194133_10003617_pt1 | contig 21729 bp, 15 predicted proteins | sample TA2KigOf40mmetaG_FD_155448 | JGI IMG/M metagenome (GOLD analysis project Ga0194133, IMG submission 155448) | Freshwater microbial communities from Lake Tanganyika, Tanzania - TA2015055 Kigoma Offshore 40m | ecosystem: Environmental > Aquatic > Freshwater > Lake | place: Tanzania: Lake...
AGTAATCCCCATCATCGTTCGAATAAAATTATTTCACCATAGGACCGGTAAGTTTGCAGTTGGACGTACAAAAATGTAAAACTTTGAATATTGTTAAACATATTAAGACATACTGAAAATAGATTCTGCATACATAGTAAAGAAATAATACAATCAAGCATAGATTTTCTTGTCATCTGTTTAAACCCATTCTGCTTTTCTCAAACTGCGCCAGATTTTTATGGTCTAAAATGAAGCCGACGATTGCGGAAATAAAACTTGAGTCTCCAGATCCGGAATTTTAGGCTTTAGACTGTGAGTATAGCGTTGAAGTTAAACATAATGTCACTCAAACTGTAGGAGAGAGTCTCAAGAACATTTTAATGGTGAAAGATTAACATATGGCAAAGAGACCTAAAGCTCAACGTGAAAAAAGAGACTGGAAAGAAAGCAAAGTTTTGTGAAGCTCAAATTCTAATTTTTCCACGTTTAAAAGGTTCACATTAGAAGTAATGTTTGTGAATATATGTTTATTTAAGTAAGGCAGAACTGCCGACACTTTTCTCTCTTTGGTTTGGATGCTTTCTAACGCAGAACCCTACAGAGACATTATTTTTTATTTAACTTTCTCTTTGAAAACTTGGTAACTCCATGCTGATTTCGGATCCATTTTGAATGGAAAAGTTAGGTGCATAAAGGCGGTTTTATGGTTACTGAACGTTTAACTTGGAGAAGTCGCTCTCACGATCAAAAGATAAAAAAAAGTTAGAAACCATCATCCAGACTTCTTGGCTTAGCTGTGCTTTTCATCTAAAAGTCCATTGAATCAATGTGGGCGAATTGACAGGGCTTGGCTCACTGAATAAAAGAACACTCTGTTCTAATGACTGTCTAGGTTTTCTTTTAAAATAACGTGAGGCTTTTTGGCAAAGAGAAGACCAAATCTAGAGGAAGAAGAATATCAAAAGATTTTGTTCTGCCAAGCAGTGTCCACTAACGTTGATTTTTCTAGCCCCTTTGGCACAGGGAACGAAAAACTGATAAGGACCGGTTGGTTTCCTCACACAGGACATATTTTACTCTCAAAAGAGATCAAATAATCTGCAATAAAATTGTCTTATCGTTGCAAACCAAACGTTTCGAAGAGCAAAAATAAATATTGTAAAAAATCCCAGTAAAAGTTGACATAAATTCCTTGATCGTTTCTCGGTCGTTGGAAGGGGTTTGTAAAATTCGATCATCCCTGCCAAGCACAAAAGAGGATTTTGACTAAAAAACTTTATGGAGAATGTTTATCACAAACCATATATTTCACATTTGGCACTTTTAGAAGTAAATGTTTTCCCAACAAATTCCAATTCTATTTTAGTTCTTTTATTTGACTGACAGCTTTTATTTCGAATTGATTATTCTTTCTCCTTGGAGAAAAAATTTACCTTTCTCTAGAACTTTTACAGTGCTTTCTTTTTTTCGGAACTAAAAGTCTCTGGTCTTCAAATGCTCATTGGTTTTTAAAGATTCAAAAGTGAAAATGGAAAGTGCTTCAGGCATTGACTGATACTGAAAATGTTTTCAGCCACTCTCAATTCGACACACAAATTGGTCTATCTCCTCCTGATTTAACTAATTCAAATAAAAAGTGTATGGTTTTTCAAATAAATTGTTTATTGATTTATCTTGTTTTCAATCCTCAATAATTTTTTAAAAATGCCATGTAGATTAATATTGAAGGGTTTTCAAGAAGTCCACAGAGAAATTCTCAAACAAGATGAAAAAATCCAATTAGCAAATTCAGAGGCGTGCTTAAAACTTTAGAAAGGGAGCAAATGCAAATACAAGAGTCAAAATTCAGCTAGTACTATATAAAATCTCAAACTCAGTCTTTCATATTAAAACTTTTGTCTCACCAGCTTGCCTTTGAAGCCATAAAAGATAGTTTAGTCTTTGTTTCAACAGCTTGAATTCTTTTGAAATTGAAACAACATTTTGCAAAAAAGTAGCTATAATAGGCATTCAAAAAGATAAAATGCAAAAATGCCAATTAAAAAAACCTATTTCCAGAGCTGAAAAGATTATTCAATGTGGTAAGATTGGGAATATTTTTTTTGCTTTTTTTTGTGGAAAAACATGTCAGGTATATGATGGGGATACATACAGTTTTTCTGATGTTGTGATTTGGCTTGACATTCGTAGAATTAAGATACCACCCCTCACATCTTTTTTTCCTTCAATTTGAGTCATATTTCTCTCATTTCAAACTAATCTACTTTCGACCCTCGTCCATGCAGCCAGACCCTATTTCGGCTTTCGAACTGAGCCCCCCTCTCTTGGGCTAAACCTTAGTGTGGGCTACTTATACATAGACGAAGCTGCTTTCATAAAACTCGCCACGTCATTTTTCCCCTCAAAAATCTTTTTTTTTCTCTGAGCTCTGCCAAAAGTAATAATTTTCTATGTCAGAAAGATGATGAAATTCGATAATAGTGAATTTAAGAGGAAAGCCCGTTCTGAAAGCAACTCTCAACTTCAATAAAAACAGAAAAAATTCTCTTATTTTTTTGAAAGCTTTCACATTGAACCCTTTATGAGTAAAGTAATTTGATTTCGAAATCTCATCTTGATTTTCCGAACCCACTCTCATCTAAAATTCTCTATTTCAGAGAATGAAATTCTCTTTTGAATTGCCTTTTATTAGTCTGGTCAGACAAAGTCTCTCTGTCCAGCTCATTTGAAAGTTTGAGCACCACCCTGTCTATTCTGCTTCGATTTTTAATTCAGTTGGACAATATGTATAGTTGCCAATAATCTTGAGACTGTCCTGCCAGCCAACTTTTGAACATTCAGAGCTGGAAAGAGCACAAAAAGAGACGTCTGAAAGTTTCACATATTTCGTCGATCTATTTTCAAATAAAAGAGTTTTGAAAGGGACAAACTATTTTGATTGAATAGGAGATTCCGTATGTTCTTCAAATCTCTTGCAAAAGTTTCTCAAATGTCTGAAGAAACATTCAGAGAAAACAGTTAGGACTTTGCTTATCAGAAATGTGGTGAAAATGACATGTTGCCAATACATGCTTTTAGAAATAAAGGTAACATTTCCATATTTCTTTATCGGTCATTTCCCCTTCACCCTCGTTTGATTGTCTGACCCAGGTTGCTTCTGGCACTTGCTTATAGCCACGAGTGCCCTCAGGATATCCATTGATTACTTAACTCTAAAAGTACGTAGATGTTTGGTGAGGCAAAAAAGTGTTTGCTTCTCTTTAATGAAAAACTTTGGCTTTATTGAATCAACCGAGAGAACTGCTTAAGCCACTTTCTAAATTATCTGTCGAGAAATCTCGTCTTTTTTGTACAACGTAAAAATGTGAAACAGTCTGGGACAATTCAGACTTTCTTTAACCTTTTCCCATTAAATCTTAGACAAATATTTGTTACAAATATAACTGAATTTCAGTTTCTACAAGGTTTATTCTAAGTTTTTTCGTCCTAAATCTCAGTCTTTATTTTGCGGTGCCAGTAGCTTTTTTCGTACAGAAGCAAACAAAACTGAAAGTTGAAACTCCTTTGAAATTTTTAGACCAGCTCAGATAAAAAGAGCAAAGCAAACACTGCGTAAACAAACAAGGTTAGTAAATGTGGAAGCCGGAGATTTAGAGCAGAAATCTGTCTAGTCATACTTAAGAAAAGGCACTAGAGAAATGATCTTTTGCATTGCCTTATTTTCTTTCAACAATATGTATTAATTGGTCTTTGGAAACATCTTAATATTTTAAGTCATCTAACAATTTGTGTAATTTTTAGAGCACATTTCGGAACAGATTTTCTAGACATTTCAGTCTTTGGGTTCGAAAAAAAGTTGGCTTTGTTTCAGGTGTTGCCAATTTCTCTTGTGTTTGATTTTTAAGTTTTCTGCTCAAAAGCATTTTACAAACAGACCTGCTTGCTTAGAACAAAAGGGACTCAGAACAAACATTTCAAGAGACTTTCTGCCAAAAAATCCAACTCTATATATGTAATATATTTTAAAATTAAACTTAACACTTTCAACAATTCATTTCTCTATGGCTCAAACTTTTTCTTTCAATTTCATTAGGACTTGTTTGTTTTGACAATGCTTTGAGAGGAAAAGAAATCTTCAGATTTAGATGGAAAAATTGCATCTTTTTTAATTTTGAGATTGTCTCTTATTTGGAGCACTTTCCAGACATTTCTATATCACCACTTGTCAAGAATGAAAAAGTGATTTTCATTTTGCCAGGATTTACTTCCATTTGTTACAAAGTCAAGTGATTCAGAGCTCCAAAGGGAAAGCTCATAATGAAAATGCGTTTTCATCTTTCCACGAAATGGACAGTCGTTTTGTTAACGGTACCTTTCAGAATTGGTCAAATGCATTTTCACCCTTAGCCTTAAAGAAATTTCCAAGTTTTCCTCCTGCCTATAAGTCTTGATCTTTAATTGCAAATTCAAAAACTACTGGCTGACCCCCAAGGGTCAATCCCCACGAGGGGTTATTTGCTGCAAACGAGTGTCTAAAGATCCAGGAGAGTTAATACGTATTAGGCGTGACTAATGGAGTCCCCTTGTATGAAGACCAACCAAGAAGGCGAATGCATCTGCGAATTGAAGACGCAATCTCATTAATTGTAAGAGACACATCTAAAACGAGCGGAGATGGGGAGAACAAGATAGTTCCAAATCTTAGGGTAAATTAAAAGACTAAAACGAAATGAAACCATAGATCAAGCGTAATGGACCCGGTAGTTTCACAGATGAATGAGATAAAAGTCGATCGAAAGGGAAGAGGAGAAGTTCTTATATCAAAAAAAAACTGAAACTTTCTTCAATGGTAAAAATGAAAGACAAATCTTTATTCAATGTTGCAGGATTTTGCTTAACTTTTCAGACATGATGAATTTAAGGAGAAGAATATATAGATAAGTCTGTTTGGGGTTGTTGTGCTTCCATCTGGAATAATTCAATTTTATTCTACACTGGCACTCCAAAATTTGGATGTTGCAATGATGTCCCCACTGCGTTCTAAAAGTTATTTCAGATGCGATAATTTCATTTGTGCGCATCTAATTGCTAAACTTGGATGCTTAATGGTCGGGAAAGCAATTGAAAATTCTCTACAAAAGTTTCTCAAAATCCAACTGGCAGTTATTTCTTTCAGTCTATTAAGTTGGCAGTCCATGCAGACTCTGTGAATCGTTGCAAAACAGACGTTTCTGGCTTCGAGATCATCGACATTTTTGGAGCATTTTGAAACGGTAGTGTGAAATCAAAGAGGTTCCTTAATGAGTCTTGATATCATCAGCAGTGTTGGGATGCCAACAAAATGAATCCTTTTATCTTTTTTTACAGTCAAATTGGGTTCGTAAATCACTTATAAGTAGAAAAAGTAAACGGATTTATGCCCTAATCAAGTGGAATAAAAAAACCAGAGAGTGACATAGAACTAAAATTGGAATGTTTTCTTTAACGCTTATCCTTGCGAGATGTGTTAACAAAACTTTAATATGAAGATTTGCAACAGCAAAGACGGTATTTTCAGTTACGAATATTTTTATAACCTTTATATTAAGATGGCTTAAAATAACTTCGTCCTTTGCAAAAACGTTTTCACCTTTAATCAAAACATTTTTATTGGCGATTTTCCCCTCTTTAATAGCTGTTCTAAAAATGAGGATTAAAAGTTTATGTTCTTCTGTCAAAACTAAATGAGAACTTCAGCCTAAGTCAAGTTTTAGCGTGTAGATTTGCTGTATTTGAAGAGACTGTAATTTGCAAACTTTAAGGCCCCCTTCAAACAAATGGTGTTTGTTTTTCGCCTGATTCAATCTATTGCTCAACTGAGAAAACATTCTTGCTATATTTATTAAAATACACATTTTTATTTCTTGTGCGGAACGATTCGGACTTTTATTGATGCCAGATATAAAAACTTTTTCAAAGAACTCAATTCGTTAAGCATGTAATAAACATCTTTAGTGAACAGTAAAAAGTTCTAGAGCAATGAAAACGACAAATTAATACAAGAAATGCACTAGCTTTTTTTTCCTTCAAGGACGTAATTGTCTAGCATTGTTGTCTCCTTTTAAAAAGCTTGAGTTTTCTATTCTTCTGAGCAGGCGTTGATTAAAGATATAGTTGGTATTTTTCACAAGGCGTCAAGACTCCCTAAAGGCTTTGATAAACTATCAAATCTGCAAGTCAGACAAGCTCTTCACGTTTTAGTCCAATTCCTTGTTCAGATTTGTTTGTATAAATATCTCGCACTCAAGATAAGCAAGTATAGATGAAACACATAAGTGCTTTAATACTTGACGTTAAAAGGCAATTAAAGTACAGCAATAAAATCTCTGTTTTTTATTACAAAATTAAAGTCGAAAAAGCATCGGAGTGTTTTTATTTGTTTCACAGTGTCTAAGTTTTACCTTTTAACCAAGCGAACGACTAGAAATCATAAACAAGATGATCATTTTATACCGTAAAACTGTAAACGCTAGAAGATTAAAACTTGCATTTTTTTAAAGTTGAGAAGTATTTGGTTTCTTTCATACAGCTTGAGTTCCTATCAAATGCTAGATTAAAATCGTCTCGTGATATAGGGAAGAACTTTTTCTTACCAAATATATCCTTCGCAATGAAGGCTTGCGAAATTGAAAAATCAAATTATCTTGGAAAAAAATAGGTCATAATTTTGCCAGCTCAAACTTTTTGTGAATGTGTTTGTCGGCAAGTGTCCGCTGCACAAAGTTCTAATGAGTTTTGAACATTTTTCAGCCGACAAAGTGAGTAAGAGCAGGCACTATATATATTTGTGTGGCTCGAATGAGCCTCACAACCCCTAGACCTGACATGCTAGTCAAATCTGGTATCCACTTTGATTGGAAAGTGTTGATATCTTTCGATAATATGTCACTTGAGGGAAACATTGGAAAATTCACCAGAAATGGCTTTCATTAATGGTTAAATATAAACTTTTTCTGCGAATCTCCCCCAAGGTAAACGCATTAATTTTAAGGTTCGTGAGAGATTTTCCCCTGTCTAATTTAATTAGCAAAACCTTTTAAGTGACTTCATCATCTTTTCCCACATTAAAAAGTTTTCAAAACGTTTTTCATTCTTCGCCCTTTTAGATATGAGCTCCATGCACTTCAGATTTGTCATAATTTACAAAAATTTGGCAAAATTTCAGATTGGCTTAAATGTCGCCGCCATACAAAAAGTAAAGTAGTTTCATTCAATCTATCATTTCCTGGCAAAAATTTTGAAAAAATATCATTCTCTTGAAATTACCGAGTTTCATTACTTTTAAGTTTTGCAGTTAGTATAGCTAACATAAATTGATAGATGATCAATATTTTTGGTTAGTTTTGCCAATAAAAAGCTGAAATTCAAAGTTTTGTGAATCTATAGAAACTAAAAAGCACTTGTTTAAATTTGTTCGAATGTTTTCATTTTTAATAAACGCAAAAATTATTTTGAATGGTGCATTTTTTTCTGTGATGATTAAGTTAAAACGTTTTCGAAGTTCTCCATGATGCTTATCTACCATTTTTAATTACGAGTGTGTCTAAATATTTCAAACCTTTTAAAGAGATGCTTCTTCAAATGAGAGACCCCGAGTTTGAGAATTAAAAAAACACCAAAATATTGTTAAAAACCCCTTTTATGATGCAGGTTTAACAGAGATTTGCAAGTTTTTGACTGAGAAATATTATCAAAGTCTTTGTTTCAATCAAATCCACATCCTTAAATTTCGACCTGGCATTTTACAACGACTCGTCAGAAAATAATTTGGCATCACCAAAGTCAACTTTGTGAAATTAGGTTAGCTTTAGTACCCTTTAAAAGTGACTTTTTCTTCCATTCCGAAACCAAAAAACCTGTCATGAAAACTTTGAAAAGAAAGAGTTTTGAAAAATGCTGTTGCAAAACTGAGCTGGACCACCAACACTTTTTGTACGCCAAAAAGCTATAATTGTCAGATAATCTTAAAGCCCTAGGCTTGAAGCTTGGGCTTGAAAAAACAAGGTAAATGTCAAAAATATAAACTATTATATTCTTTAATAATTACAGTACCCCAATGAGAGTAAGTATTTTTAGTGAGAAATTCTAATTATCTTCCCTCGCATGTAAATGGGGTTTACTAAACGGTTTTAATTAATAAGTCTTTCATAACAGGGCTTTAAAAGTATTAATTAGAAGCAGGGGCTTTTTTGTTTCTTCTAAGCTGGTAAGCTTAATTTTACAATTTTGACCATGAAAACTCCAGAGATTATCTTTTTTTGTAACCTGCACCCGGTCTTCTACTAATTTTTATGCGAGCAAGAACTTGATAGAGCCTGGATTTGTAGTTCTGCATTTAATAATAACTTTTCTTTCAGAATAACTTTTATTCTTTTGAAAAGGGGATCTCTTTGAATTTGAAAGTATGTCATTTTAACAAGAAGAAAGATGATTTCAATGAGATTTAATCAACCATGTGAATGGACATTCAATTCAAAGAACTGCTTTTTCAAACCTACAAAGATTTCGAAGTTAAAAGTAAAATGATAATGAAATAAGAAATGATTTTCTACCTTTTTTCCTTTTCGCTATTTCAAAGATTTATTTTGACAATGAACTTTTTTTTTATATTCTTGAATTACTTTGCCATTAGTTATTTGGATCGTGCTCCTGCATTTTGTTGAACCATAGCTGTGCGGACCTTGTTTTTCTACTAATCTTTCTCAATGTCTAAAATCCCATTAAACTGATATGGATCAAATTTGTTCTGACACGGCAAGTGGAGCATCCCTCACAGCCTCACCGGGTGTAGATGACGGATTAAGAAGACATAATTGCTTTAAATGTTTCAGTTTTTTCTCTTGGAACTCAATATTATCTCTGGTTGAAAAAAGTCGTTGAAAAGTTTGTATGGTTGAAATAATAATGGAAGGGCTTTTTTTGCTCAAAATACACTCGGCATGTAATTATATTTCATGGTACAAATTTCATCAGAGCAAAACCTATTGACACTTTTTTGATTTACTTAATTCTGTACAAACAGTTTTTGCTATTCATTCCATTTATTTTAAGAAATGCTTGTTTTTATCTGAGACTTTTATATGGCTGATGGAGGAGTTGATAAACAAAAGCTACCTTCTTACATGAGAAGATGAATGGTTGGGTAAAACACGGTTTTACTACTTGTCTCAGCAATTGCCAACATGAAATAACCTACTCTGGGATTTAAAATATAAAATAAAACTTTCATACTGAATCTAAACACCAACGAAAATTTAAAATTTTATGTGAGTTGAGAATCAGTTTTGAGACTAAGTGGCTCTCAGTTTACTTGAAAAACGTACGCAGGATGGATTTAGTATTCTTCAGTTGAAAAGAGTCGTAAAAAATTTCGGTAGTTTAAAATCACAAGCTTTATGAGCTATTTAAAAAAATGACACAAAGATCGGGAGAACCCATCTTCCACATTCAGGCACGAAAAAAAGTGCAATTTTTTAGCCGCACATTTTATGCGGCAATAAATCAGATCCGAAGCCGCGATTACTGTCATTTAGAAAAAAACAAAAAATTTTGCCGGCTATGTTGACCATTAACCTTTAATCGTTATCTTTGCTCTCTGCTGATTTACGATTGAAATTTTTGCTAGTGTGATGTAAATCATATGGCACTGCATATAAATAGTCCGTCACTTTTTTTAAAGATAAATTTTGGGTAAACGTTCTCTTTTCTACTGTGCCAAACACATCTCGAAATCACCTCTATCTGTGAATTCAATTTATCGTGAAAAGCCTTTTTTATTGCCTTAATTAATCCTGTCAAACTTTTTCACGTTGATCTAATGCTTACGTTAAAAGTTTAAGATTAACGACTGAGTTCAATCTTCTCTGAGTGAAAAAAAAGTGGGAATCGAAGAAAGTATTTGATGATGATTGCTGTAGTGGGGGTGGTAAAAAAAGCGAGACGGTCTCTGTAAGTGTAAGTCAAAGTCCTATCTCAAACCATGTTGATGAAACATCTTAAAGATAAATTTCTTGCAACATATAAGTGCGACATGCGACAAATTGTTCGTCCGATCTTTGGACACTCGTGATGAAGGAGATAAAAAAGAGGTGCGTGGTTGTGGCTGGACCCAAAGAAAGAAAATTAATGACGATAAACTTGCTTGGTAAAAAAAAAGAGTTGGTTAAATCTTTAGAATCATGATTTGCTTAGTGTTAAAAAACATAAGGTTGAAAATGGTTGCGTGAGATTCAGTAACTTTAAAAAAACTCTTGAGTTTTTGCTACCAAAATGAATTGAAAATGTCTATTTCTTCGCTTAAAAAACATGGACAGGAGTGTTTTGGGTTCGAACCGTGGCACCTTTAGGTAACCTGCGACTTCCCAACGAAAATCCCAGTCAGTTTGCCTCTAATGATATAAATTTTGCAAGGTATGATTAAAAAAAGGTCTGATTTCTGTGTTTTGTTTGTCAGTGAGAAAAAATGAGCACACATTGCGTGTAATGGTGCTGAAGAAAAGAAAGTTAATTTTTTTATTTACTCGCAAATGATTTGTGTTATGTGCATTAATTCATAGTTAAACATTCACAGTAAATTTGAAGCAATTTTTCAACGTTTTTAAGTGTCATTAGCTGTAAATAACGTTTTCCATGCAAGACTAAATCGCAGATGTGCTTAAACTCTTGATCCAACAAATCAACGTCTGGATCGAATGTTTCTTTCTTTTTTGATCTGAATATTCCATAAGAGAAAAAAAGTCAATTTGAAGGCATTTATCACTCGAAGTCAGTGTAGAATGACTCGCTTGTTTAGTTGAAGATCGTGTTATCTTCGATGAGTTTGCAATTGTCTACTTGACAGAGACAAAGATGCTTCAATTTATGCCAGATTATCAGATATCATCACACGCCATTTCAATCTAACATTATCTGACGTGGGACAAGTTCAACGAATACCACGAAGCCAAAAATTTTGACTGGATGGTAAAATGAAAAAAAACCCTGCTCGCGATAAGTGGTACTAAACTAAGTACATTTTTTTCCTTGAACTCTTTAACGAGTTTTTCAGATCGAGTCATGTTAAATTAGGCATCTTAGAAGTTCATTCAGCGAACACGGAGTACTTAATGAGTTAGCTTATCATAATGTAACCTGATTATCATGAACCAGAAAAAAACCACCCCACCTTTATAATCAGCTTAATTATCATTGTGGTGAACTTTTTTTCGTGTGAGATTTGTTTTCAATTTATATACTATGCAGACTTTTTATTTTATTCAGCTGTTCCTTTTGTTTTCAGTGCTATGATCATTTTGAATCTGGCTTTAATAGTTCGTTCCAGATTGATAGATGGTCGTTATCGGTGCCTCTTACGATTAATTTGAAATATCAAGATCTTTCTAATTGCCTTATTAAACGCAACGTTCATCATATTTGAAACAAATCACAATGGCAGAGTAGATTTAGTTCGAACTATTCGGACTAAACTACATAGAAGTGTTTTCTCTTACGAAACATCATTAATGTTGTTGAGCATATCAAGAGTTATGGTAAATGCTTGTAATTTTCTGAATTTCAAATCATTAAACAAATGGCCTCGTACATTTTTATGAATCGCAGTTTATTTTAATGGCATGGAAATTATACTCTTGTTGATGGAGATTAAAGTTATGAGGATTACCAAGAGCGGCCAACAGAAACAGATTTCTATACTTAACACTAAAGTTCAGTCAAAACTCGACAGACGTTTTTTTTTCCTCAAATTTCAATGAAGGTTTTTGAGTTCAACGTTTTGACATCATGCGACGTCCTTCTCCTTCTTTTGCTTTAGAGACACAATATACAACTTAGTGTGTTTGGAGTTCCTCTTAGCCAATGAGCAGACAATTTGAAGTTGTCCCCGATAATCTATTTGATCTCGGGTTGATCTTGGAAGGGGGACAATCTCTACATCGCTGGTCCCTTTGAATTGAATCTCACGATCAGCCCAGCGTGAGCCTGCCTAGACTCTGGGAGACCAATCGTGCAACTTCTACATGCTAAAAACTGTCTTGACCTCGATACTTTTTTTTTGGTCTGAAATTCGTCTCTTAAATCATTTGAAATTGCGACTCTATGTTCTCAAACATAATGATTAAATTACATCATTCTTGAGAAAAAAAAACGAGAAAAAATATTTATTCTTCTTTTCAATATAAATCTTTTGGTCACATATCTCAATTCACAATTTTCGACTCCATTCAATGAAAAAATCATGCTGTGACTTGTGACCTGTGTGTTAGCAATGTTGACATCTTTAGATCACAAGTCGATCATACGTTTATCTGAAAGTACAGCATGGAATGTAAGGGCCTCACCTGGCTTTTCAGACTTGTCATGGTAAAACCCCGACGAAGTATTGACTAAAATAGTAACTGAATAAAAGAATAGAGTTAAGTCTTCAGATCAGATACAATTTGGGTCCGTTGTTGTAAATTCTGCCCGAATTTCAGTTTGAAATCTTAACCCAATCCATCTTAGATACAGATCGATCTGTTCTATCTGAAATACCTAAAAAGGATTGAAGATATATTGATTCTATTTTTACGATCTCTCCAATGGCTTAAAACGACAGATTTTTGCAGCAGGTCAAATTCGACAAATTCAAAGATGGGACGTCACAAGACAACTTTTCAACGGATGAAGTGTAATGTTCTATTCTAAAGATACAAAAAGGAAGATTTTGAAATTGCAAGAAAAAATCTCAAGAGGTGTTCCGAACGGGTTGAGTGGCAATAAAAACACAAGTCCGACACCAATCCTCATAGAAACGGAGCCGTAAAGCAATATGGCTTAAAACCACTCTAACGTTTTCATACCAGATTTCGTCTCGAGATGTTCAATTAAGTTAGAGATATATTCACGAGAAAATGTATGTTTTAGTTGGAGTTGAAATGGCACGGTTTTTTTTCTTCGCAGTTCATTTTTACGAGTGAAAAGTGCAGAACGATCTTAGTAATAACGATTCTTTTTTCCTGACCACACGCAACTACGACGTTATCTTCTAACCTCCAAGGTTGCCTAACTTAAAAAAAACCCACTTAACTGTTTGAATCCAAAAGGGTTGATCTAAACCTAAAGTCATCAATTTGCTAGCGATAAATTTTATCAATTAATTCTCTTGTCCAATTTATTAAGACACTTTTTTCAACATGGCATCGGCCAAACTCTTTCCGTGACACATAAATTGTCCGAAATATCTCAGATGCAGTTGAAATTAGGGTTTTTTTCAAAGTAGTTCTTTTCTACGTTAATCTTGGTGCAAGGAAAAACTTTTGTTTTGAAGAAAACTTCTGTTATCTAATGCCGCAATTACTGCAACTTTGTCTTCTTATCTTTTCAAGAAGAAAGTTAAGTTTTAGTTCAAAAAATGAAGATGTTGGTTAAAAAAAGAGCATCTTTTGATTTTAGTTTCATAATAAGTTTGATTGATGCACTTATTAAGGGTGTGTATATATACTTTAAAAGATGTTTTATGATTTAAAAGACCCCATATTTCTTTGTCATTGGATCTTTTTTGCACTTTTGAAATGTTGCCTCACCTAAGGTTTTATCGTAAGGTGACTAATGAACCATATTTTTTGTCAATTAGGTCTCAGACTCTTAGATTTTTTTTTGCTCGTTGGAAATTCGATTGTGACGAAGGGAGCCGATGTGTGTTTACAAATCACGACCAAGATGTGAGTCCCTCAAGGAGACTTTTCTCCTTCCTCTCAAATGATGATGACCTTTTTTTGAAGTGAAATCTTTTGACCTCATTAAGACTTCCATTTTTTCAAACTAATTCTTTTTGATTTTTCTCAAGGCTGAAATTTTTCAAACTGTATTAGCTTAACACGACTTGTCTTGATAAACTTTTTCCACCTTGACTTTGCAAATGGTCTTTGATTCTGGTAGGTTGATATTTCCTTCATCTGTCATCACAATTGGTCCTTTCACCGTTGATCATTACTTTTGTGAAAAATGACGATTTTCGATTTTTTTGCCTCTTTTTTTCCACCTCTTGATGATCGTTATATTTTATTTTTTTGTCATAGATTTGAACATGGAATCTATAGCCATACAGTTAAGTCTTTCTCATTCCATAATTGTCAGTTACGAAGAATCACAGACACTAAAAGTTTTTTTTACGACTGTGAGACTTGAACTTTGTAGAAATATATTGAATTTTTATATAAATTTAAAGCTGCTTAAAACACTGCGATCATTTGGTAAATCAACAACTTTTTCATTGTCACAATGGGTCATTCAATGTCTTATCAGGTTTTCTTTTTTGCGAAATTTTTTTATTACAATCAAAAACAGGCAAAAATACAAATACACAATTGAAATAAATAGTTAGAATGCAAATTAAAGCCATAGTACGAACGAAAATGAGAGGATGTATATATGAGTTTTTCTTCGGTCGAACCCTTTTTTCTGTTCAAGAATAGTTTTTCTCGATGTTAATAACATGCCAAATCAATGATGCGTGCGGGTACCTTCCAAGCAATATTTCACATTTGAAAAATGGATTGTAACCAAGGTTGAGAGTTCACCCAAGAGAACACGATTTGTTAAACTTATCTGAACAACTCAATAGAGTGAAACGTTCTTAATTAGTCACAGCATCTTGAAAATACAAAATGATATTTGATTAGAAAAATCATTCTTAAAATATGACGAACTATCAAATATGAACAAAGAAATTTCGATTACAAGTGTTTGGGGCAATACATTTTTGTGAAAATGAGCAGGAAATAAGGCCAATAGCCATATTAGCTAAACCTTAATTTACTCAAGGAAAGAGGAAGCAAATCAAATCAATTCATAGATTTTTCACAATTTGAGTAACCGAAACTGAAAGGCAACATTCTTCTTGCATTTCTTTCGTTGAAAATGTCAAATTGGTTCTCGTTAAGGATAGTTTAAATGAGGAGATCAACTTACTGCATGTCAACCTTCTGTGTTGTCAAGTCTTTTGTTTCAGTGTTCAACTATCATGTCTTCTTTTATGGGAGTTTCAAAAGAAATCAAACTATTTTTCTGTTTTTTCCAATATTTGACATATATTAAATAATCTTTTATCTCTTGATTTTAGGTAAGTTTTTGTTTAATTTACGGTGTGTTGAAATGCTTCAGAAATCAATTAAGATTTTGTAGATTGACCTGTGAGGCAGGTGCAACATGTGGTAAGCGAGTTGATGCTATCAAAAATCTTGTTTCATTATGAAAAGGTCAAAGTCTTAGTTTCAACCAAAAAGATATTCCAGCCAAGTTGTGACAGTGCCACCAAACTTTTCTGATTTAAGAATATTCTGCGAATCGTCATTCACTTTGTGTGCAAGGAACACGTCGTTGACAGCTCCGAAATTGAAATGGATTGTGGTTTGGTTTTTCTGTTGAACGAACGTGTTGAACCCGGAGTTGTATCATCTAACTTTGCTTCCTTGCTGACATTTTCAATAGAAACTGATCTGTTGCAGCGTGACACATGTACAAGATAGACCAGGCAAGACCTGTTCATCTTTTCCAAGTTGTCTGTATGTGGCGGCTGTTGACAATTAAAATGGCTTCATCTATCGCACACAGGAATTCAAGGGATGTTTCTGTAGCTGAGAATGGAATGTTTCATTTTAACTTTCAACCTGTCGCAATATTTTAAATCCTATCTTTCCTCTGAAATGTAGTTAGATGAAACAGAAACAAAAGCACTGAAATTTTTATGGCAGAGCGAATATAGCTAGAAAGAGAGGAGTCATAGATTTTTGTGGAGAGTTCAATCTATTTTATGCGACCTAAATCTGGTTTTCTTGGCTTTGATGATGATGATGATGATGATGATGGTACAACCAAATAACAAAGTAACTGAGTGACTCAACGTTGTTGAAATCTCTATTGGGTTTCCAATAGAGACTTTTTTTGATTTGATATAGCGGGTGATGATTGGCTTAATCGATCTCTACCTCTTCTAAAGTTTCTTTTTGTCATGCTGAAAACAGGCGTCAAATGAGTTGACCTCAAGCTTGACTCGTCAAATTGGGTTGTAACAGAAGCTCCGTGTGACTCTGTGTATCTCAAACATGAAGTGCGAACAAGGTTGGTGATAAATTATTTCATTTGCTTTTTTTCTGCCTTCGTTGCTGAGATATAACAACAGGAAAGGTCCACCAATTTGGTTCTGTCACGATTTCGTTTATGACAAAAAATATATTTGAAACAAGATCTTGACGATTGATGAGGGTATAAAATGGATGAAACTTTAAATTGGATATATCTTTGCCCAAACAGATCACATTCGAAATACTAATGAAGATTTCGAAGAATTTCCATCATCTATTTGGTAGTTTTAAATGGCCTCACCACACTGAAGAATAAAAAAAAGTCACTAGTCACCTTCGTCTGTTGCTTCACAAAAAAATGTTTACAAGTATGTATAAAAACTTGTTTGCTATGAAACAAGTCTCATCTCTCGTATCAACATTCATTGAGTCACGAATTGTTGGAGGCATGAAACAAGAACAACACTCTGAAGGTTGTTACATTTGGTATTTTTTCTTCATTGAAAAAGTAACCATTACATAACTTTTAAGTTGACGAGAATCATTAAGTGCCTTGATCGGATGTAATTTTAAGTTTAATTAACTACATATTTGTCTCCAATTTCCACACAAACAACTTCTATTATCAGTGTATTTATATAAGCTTTGATTATTCTGCTGGCTAATTAGCTTTTTCTTGTTTGGTAAATTAGAATAGGTTGTCTGGTACCCAATGAAAGTAAAGAAGTTGATTGTAATTGCTGTCTCATAAAGCATAAATGTGGTTGAAACATGGAGCATGAAGTGAGTGTACCATCATTATCTAAAAGCTGTGATGTAATCAGCGCGTAATTAAACTGCGTGTTTTCAAAATACTTTGGAACAACACAGTTTTATCTAGAGAAGAATCTTGGACGAGGTTTATCGTGTGGCTTGAGAGAGAAACACTTGTAACTGGCCCCTTGCCTGTATCTATAGCTGACGTTTCGTTTTTCCACCAAATGAATTTTGACTTTATTTTAAGGTGTTGTTCTGATTCTTTCCTCTGCAAAAGTACTTCTTATCAACACTGTTTCATCACAATTTACCACCTTCACAGAGTTCTAATCAGATTCTTACATCTAGTCTGTCTGTTTTTGGACTTAATAAGTTATCGTAATTTGTTTCCAATCAAGATCAATCAAGTCCACAGATGTTAGAGCGTTCTTGTGTTTATTAAAAGTATAGCAATTATTTCTGCTTATTCACAATGTAGTTGAAAAAAGCTATCTTGTCTGGTGCTTCAAATCAACAAGTGTCCGACGAACAAACTTTGCCATTATATTTGATTTTATCCACTTGTTTTAATCAAATCTTGCTCTTTTTTGCTTGTCTAAAATCTAAATCAGAATTAGTGCCAGCAAAATTCAAAATTTCATTTTCTCTCTGATTCTTTGTTGTTATAATGACTTATCGATTGTCAAACCGTGTCAAAATTATACCTTTCACGTTCGAGTTTTTTGCATTATTGTGAAGTGTAGCCACAAACAATTATAATAAAGTGAAAAAGCATACAAGAAATTATTAGTTTCTTTTTATCTGCAACTATTCACGTGTGACATTGGCTTAATTAGCTCCCAATATTTTCCAAAAACTTCAGTGCATGATAAAATTTAATTAGAAGAAGTGTGAATCAAAATCAAACTTGAAAAAAAGTTCTCGTTCATAGAAACACATTTTTCAAGAAAAAAAAATCATTAGTCTTCGAAATGTGAACACGGTTCACGCTGTAAGAGACAAAGAAAACTTTTAGAACCTGGAAATTGTAATTAGTGGTTAAAGAAACAAACCTATTTTTTGCCTAAACCAAGCTAATTCTAAATTAGTAATTGCAGGCAGTACAATGGAAGGATCACAAGAGTTGTTTTGTTTCAAAAGAAGAAATTATTTTTCTGACAAGATAATGAACAGAAATTACTCATAAACACAAAAGAAGTTACAGTTCTTGATGCGATCATTTGTTTAATTGTTAACTCAAGCCTTTGCCTCTTACAAAGGGTTTCCCTCCGTGAGAAGCTTAAGCTAATTACAATTGTGTGTTCAGAGACCCACTTGTGATGATTTATAGATAGAAAACCTGGTCGAAAATTAGGCCTGAACTTCATTTCACTTTTGATCTTGGTCATTACACCATCCTTTTTTCAAGGTCGGTTATCAATAGTTAATGTCTAAAAAAACCTTTGCCTCGTTTAGTGGACGCACTAAATTATCGCAAAATGATGCTTGGTCATTCATTTCCATTTGCATTCATTTTTGCCTACCTAATAAATTATTTTGTTTTTCGACTCCACAGGCCAAAAAAAGATGAATTAACTACTGGTCGTCAATATGTCAAGTTTGTGTGCGGTCAACGATTCCCAAATGAAAAGTGGAATGCCGAAAAAAAACTATAAAAAATTGAAATGACCACTGATTTGGACTGAGAGTTCATCAATAAAACTTGATAATTTATCACATTGTTATTGTTATCTGGACCAGAATTAAGAGTCAACTATTTTTCTAGTTCTATTAAATAATAAAAAAGCTACTTTGTGGAATTTTAACTGTTTTCAAGACATTTGGCTCGAAATGAGGTTTCTGTGTCTAAAAATAAGTGTAATGTTTGTCAACGAATATTTATTTTTCCACCTTATTGGTTTTCTCAGCCATTTATTTGCAATTAGCTATTAGCTCACGCTTTTTTAAGCTTCAAAAATCGAATTTCAAAGCATGAATGAGCTTCTTGAAGGTTGTAATGGCCTACACACAAAGCCCCCCGGTTTTCTCTCTGCAACGAGAAAATATTTGAGTAAATAGCTTCGACATTAGCGAAAAAAGATGCAAAAAGTTGGGCCAAATTGCACCCTTTTTCATTTTACCGCCAGTCATTGCCTTAGCCACATTGCCAGACAGCAAAAAAGACGCTTCTCCGCTGGCACTGTTGAAAATAAGCCTCAAACTATTTATTCTGATCTCAAAATAAGTAAGCCTAAATCTCTTAATGATTGTATTTGTTTGTAGACGAAATCTTTTCTTCCATAAAATAAAATACCTTGTTTTGGTAGCAGCTTTAACATTTATACTTTTTTATGCAAATCAAAGTTGATCAATCTGCAGAAAAAAATTCAGGTTTTTTTTGGCCTCTTTCACCTCAGATTTTCCTCTTAGCTTTGAGACGTGTTATTTTTCATTTAACGTTTGAAAGGTTGCAATAATAAGCACTTCTAGGATTGCAACAATTATAGAAACAAGACCAAGTCTCACCGGTATCATAAAAGCAACTTTGACATGGCCTTTTGTCCATACGTCTAAGTTAAGGCAATTAAGAGAAGATGAAAAGATAAACAGCAAAAGATGCCTTTTAAATTATCGTTTTGGCAAACTTTTTTTTGCAACCGCACGAACCTTTTGTTGTTTGAAAACACACACACTGGACAAAAATAACTTCAACAGACTTTTCTTCATGCCAAGATTTTAGCTTCAGCTGTCCTAGGCAATAAAATATCAATTTGAGAGGATTTTCAATCTAAAATTTACTTTTACATGAATGCGTTTTGCCGACAAAGACCTTCATTTTCTTGTGATCGTCTACCTTTAAATGATCCCTATTGCTCTCGATCAGCTCAAAAATGTTGCCTTTGAAAAGAATATCGTCTAATCCGATTTTAAACAGGTAATTGAAATTTTGAAAAGGCATTTTTTTATCCCTAGTTCCACACAGGAGATACTTACTAGCATTTCAAGGATTAAATAATCTCAAAGGGAACCCCTTTTAAGATGATTATTCACGGATATATTTTTTTTATCTCAAAGATGTGTTAGTATGATACGTGGATACTTCTTTTCAGTCTCTGGATATAATTAAAATGTTCCATCATTTCCAACGAAACGACAGACCCAAATAGTTTTTCATATTTTCTAAACAAGGTGGTGCGACTGCTTTCATGTCAACGTCAACAAACAACATCATTAATCTAAAGCTCAAATTTTTATTGGACCTTACCACGCACAAAGCTGTGGCTCCTACCTACCTACCTACCTATACCTACCCTACCATGTAGTTAATGTATCAAACGACTGATTTTTCTTTCTGTCGAGCCAAACAAGTATGGGCTTTGGAAGGGAAGGTGTGACACGTCATACAAACGATTACTTCGATTTCCAAATGTAATTTTCTTGTCGACGAAGATGATTACGTTTCCATTCAAAGTGAAAATAATTCGCTTTGATTAAAAAAAGATGAATAAAACTGAGAACTTGTCCCCGTTTCCTCACCTGGAAACATTTTCAAACAAAGAGTTTCGTGTGGAGAAGTTTTTTTTTCACTCAAATTGGGACAACATAATAAATAAATTTTGTGAAAGGAAGGGAGGACATGTATGTCTTTGTGAGCTAGACGAGATGGTTAGGGAATTTCAAAAACATTCGAATTTTTTTTCTTAATTATTATTCGACAAAAAAAGGAGTTCAAAAAGTTTGGCTTCTTTCTTTGTCAAGTGGTGGTTGAATAAATTCAAAACTCAAATTAATGTCTGAAAAGTTAAAAAAATGGCGTTTTATTAAAAGTAAATTGCACTGCGAAGGTATCTTTTTTTCACAGTAGGGTTCGTTGACTCGATTGTTATCAGCTTTAGACGTCAAGTTTTAATTAATTTCTATAGCATAAAGCAGTTATCTTTATTTATTTTCATCTTTAGCTTTAGAGTCTCAGGCCTTTTGCGGTTATTCCAAGCACGGGATGTTTAGAAACTTATCCAAGTTTGCAATCGCATTTGAAACAAAAAGTATGACTCTTTGTGCAAATTAAACTTCGGTTTGTGCAAAAAAAATCAAAGTCTTTTTACAATTTGTGATTGTGACAGCATCACTTTAAATAGCACATAATTAATGTCACTTGAAAAATTTTAGCATAAGACCTCTTAGTCGGGGGGCAATTTTTAAGTACTTTTTTTCGTCGTAAACATCACTTCTATACTTTATGCATTTTCAGAGCAACTAATGTGAAAATTTCAGGTGTTGGAAACCTTATAACCAAAGTTTTATTCGTCTCAACAAAAAGTGTGAAGGCATTTTTCAAAGTAATTGACTAATTGTAATGATAAAAGATATACTATAATTTCAAAAAGTAGATTCTATCAGATTAGACTGTTTTTACAGACTTGAGTATTTGGTATATATTTCTACTCAAATGTTAGCTGCAAACTTTCTTATTTTACCAAAAGTTATGCGACTGGAAGCCAAGTGAGGTGTTTATCAATCAAACAAGTGTCAGGAAAGTGTCTCTTGTGTCTGAAAAATGATGTGGAGGACTCAAAAAACTATGGCAAAATTGTAACCAGACACACTTTCGACCTGAAATGATGCTAATGGTTCCTAAATTCCTTCTCTCGAATCTTATAGCTATGAAATAACAATGACACGATTGTGAGATTTGATGAAAGATGAATTGATCAAGTTGGCTGTAACAAGACGGATTTTTGATTTTGTACTTTCATTTGGTCATTTGGTGGTCCTAAATGGCTGATTGATCTTCAAGAACTTGACATTTGGAGTATTCAAACTTAACTTTTGATCTGAATTTCTATCTGAGAAATCTTCAAGACTTTTTTGTAGGCTTAATTTTTTTTTGAGGAAATCGGCATGTCATTTTTTT